>Ga0157364_1001052_pt1 | contig 22326 bp, 12 predicted proteins | sample AttsexASBM2_FD_111476 | JGI IMG/M metagenome (GOLD analysis project Ga0157364, IMG submission 111476) | Fungus gardens microbial communities from leaf cutter ant in Ribeirão Preto, State of São Paulo, Brazil - Atta sexdens ASBM2 | ecosystem: Host-associated > Fungi > Mycelium > Unclassified ...
CTGGGGTGTAGAAGTTTGGGCTCTTGGGAATTGTCTTTCCGACTTAAGAAATCCCTTAATTTTTTCCATTTTTTAGCAATTAGAACTCGTTGAGCGTAAACGCTTGGAAAAAAGTTTTTTTTTTTTTTTTTTTTTTTTTTAAGCATTTTCCACATACATCTATTTACCTATAAGATCAAAAGTTTCTGATCAAGATCCAGGGATTCTTGCTTATCCGGAAAGTATCTCCCGGTAGATTCGAAGTTCGACAGCCCAAGTTTTCATTACCCTGGGGCAATGTGGGAGGCTACAGATAACTGCGGGAAACCGCGTGTTTGCACTGTCTGCAGTTTGCTAATTGGAGTTGTCATATTGCTGGTGCTCCAATTAGTTCCCGTCATCGTTGTAAGTACGTAACGAAAATTATGCACGCCTAGTTAACTCGCTAATAAATTTTGACCTCGGTCAAAATGCCGGCGCAAATTTAACTGGCGAAATCAATGGCGAATAATTTCGATACATTTATCGGAATGCAGTGAAATCACGCTTACCTTGAATGCACACGATCAAATTCAACCAGACTTAATGGTATCTCTCCATTCTCGGCATGAAAAATTTAAAAGTCTTACGGGTTTCTCGATTTCTACGTGCGAGCATGAAATCCATCGTACGTACGCTGTTCCCAATGTATACAATAATATATATTTGAGGCGTAGAGCTCGTCCGACTATAATTGCCTCATCGCTTTTAATTAACGTTTTTAATTAAACCGATTAGTCGCGAGAGATGGAGATGGATCAGATTACTTGAATTAATTCAGTACGAGCACTTTCTGAGTTATATGTAAGTCTTTGTTATCGTGGTACGTCGCACTTATTATTGAAATTTCTTTGTTGATATTCGATCTCATTCATTAAAATTGATTTAAATACAAACTCATAATTTGAAAACTATAATATAGATCATTACTCATTGTTATCGTTATTATTAAAACCGCACGTTATTAAAAAGTTCTTCTTGGATACTTATTAATTCACTTTCGAAAAAATCAATTAATAAATCAATTCAACAAAATTTTCAACTTTCCAAATATAAATAAAATTATTGTTGTTCATATATATATATATATATATATATATTGTATGAAAATATTATTAAAATGTTTTCACTTCAAATTAGATTACCATTTAATTTGATCTTAAATTGGTTTGTAAAATAAACAAAATTATCTTTCAAGAATTCACGATATAAATAAAATTATCACATTGCGATGCACTATAAAAACGGTGCTGTAAATGTTTTTTTTATTTAACGTCACACGTGATTAAACATTTATCTCGTAATTAGTTGGACGGCGTCGGATATTCTCAAATCTCATGAATCTGAAATTTTGAACAAATGAGATCGCGCTTTGAGAGAAATTATTTAACTCGTTAGCGGTCCGACATCGAGCATATTCTGCGTGATTTCGCGTGTATCGACTAAAGGACGCATCGAAGGCACGTGACATATGTGTACGCCATATATGGCTTACGTGTTCTATATATAGAACCGTTCTAGGTGCCTTCGCCGATCGTATGTGCCTGGGTGGGTTTGCCACGTAAAACTACGTCGGCCTTTTTTTCCCCATTTCTCGTATCGAACGCTCTCAGCTCGATGCTCGTGACTCGCGACCCGGCCAAAGTCGATCGCAGGATAATAATGTATTCTTCGGGAACAAAAGCTCTTGAGATCCAATGAAGCGGAAAGAGCTCTAAATGTTATTGCGATTATAGCGGTCGACAAATTTGAGGACCTGAGATAAATATTGATCAGAGATTGGAAAGTGCAACGCGAAGGTCAAGCGGCAAGTTGAAATGCAACGCCATTGTTGGATTATACATCGCTCTGTGCGCGAATACATAGAGAGAAATGATTTTGCTGCAGCGTGTAGAAATTTAGTAAGATACAGACTTGAAAATAATTTTGTTAGATTATCAAAATAATTATGCAGAACGCTTAAGCATGCTGAGCAAAAGATTTAACATTCTGATCAATCAGCTTGAGTGTCCTACATAAATAATTACTTTTTGATGGTCTAAGATCCAATTCCATCAATGTAAGATTAACTTTACTTTTTTCTCGATTCAATCCTACTCTTTTTCTAATTTTATGAATTAGAAAAATTAATAATTGAAATTAAAAAAAAAGATAAATATTAAGTAAAATCGAGATTAAAGTTAATCTCTACATTAGTGGGACAGGACCTAACAAAATTATTTTTTATCTAGCTAAATTTTTAGATACTTTAGCGAAATAATTTTTTTCGTGTGCATATGATGGAAGGATTCGTGGATCGAAAATACGTTAGCGCGAAAGCTGTTTTTGTAATCGAGTTTTACTCGATTACTAAAAGCAGCTTTTGCTTAAGGGACAAGATTCGTTTTTCCCGTTTTTCAAGATTTAATTTAGGAAAAAATCTCTCTCGCGTTCGAATTTAAATCGTCTGAATAATTTTCATTTATTTCTTTTATATGAAAAGATATTTTCGTTTTATAATTTTTTATAAAGCTTGTAAAAAGATAATAGATTTATAAAGAAAATTAGAATATCATAAAAAATTGTTTAATAATATTTAATGAAAGTGTTAATGAGACGTTTTTGCTCATGGAACGTTATGAATGTTACGGAAAGAATGTTTTACTTTGAGTTATTGGAAAAAGAAATAAATGAGCACTAAAAATATCATATATTTCTCTTAAATTAACTTAATATCGCTGTATGTGTGCTTTACAAGCTTTCCATTAAACTGATGAGAGCGGCGCCTAATTAATTTCAGAAACTGACATATATCGCGCCAATTATTATCTTATCTTGTCATTATTCAGCAATTGAAAACACATTGACATTTGGGTTTTCCATTTATTTTATCCATTTCACTGCTGATGTGAATGATTTTAAATTAATGACTTTCTGTTTTTTTATTTATTCATATCTGGGCACTATTATTTGCTCTGCGTATAATGGAGGGAACATTAGGAACAGGAATAAATATTAAATATTAGAGGAATCAATAAAATTAGAAATAAAGATTAAACATAATATCCAATGAATATAAATAAGAGACATATCAAATGTCATGATTTATTTTCATCCATTTTACGTTTAATCTTTATTTTACGATAAATTTCTCTCTCTCTCTCTCTCTCTCTCTTATTTATTCTTGTTTCTAATATTTCTTTGTTCATAAGATTCAACCTTTCTGTAATATTTCGTAATGTATTAATAAACTCCCCTCGCATATTAAAGTATATAGTTATAGTATTATTAGCGATAAGAGTTATCACGACACTAAATGATACTAGTCTTCCGATTATTGTGTTTCCGGATATATAGATGAAATCAGCCCTACTCATTTTTATTGCTAACGATGTTTTGCAGTAAAGTCGCTGATATATGTTACCGCAGAGCGAAGTAACGGTGCCAGTTGTGTTTTTGCGTCCGCCGACATCGAACGTCATCACCGGACGAAATTTTATAGCGCAAAAATTAGTACTGTCGTGACCAGGAATGTAGCGACGTTTATTAATGTCGGTATGGAGGATCCTTGAAACTCGATGACTTGTCGCGAAACGTGCGGCAGCATATTATTTTGTAATCTATCGCGATTGTTGGTGACCGGTGTACGAGGAAATAATTTAAGATCTTCGTGGTGGAAGCGGAGACACGGGACGTCGTGCGTGTAGGCGACTTGGGTGATCATTACTGTGCGATGTTTCATGGTAGCAACTGGATAATAATTGTTTATCTGATATGGCGAGGAGGAGAGCGAGGTGTGTATATTTCATGAGTCGCTTTTATCCGTTCGTGATTAACACCAGAACCGACGACAATGCCATTTTAGCTTCGCTATCATTTTAATTTTATTATTATTATTACTTTATATTAAATATACAGTACGGAATATTGAAAATATCTGAATATAATACATAATTTTAATAATATAAATTTTTAATAATAAAAATTCTAATAATAAATAATATAATGAAAGATATATTAATATAATAATATAAATAATATAATAACAGAAATTTTTATTAACCGAAAATAAGGATAGGAGAAATTATCAAATTGACAGCTCGACAATTCTAGCAAGATTTCGTCAGCTATCTTAGTGTTAAATCAAGAGTATAACCGTTCGCGAACTTTCGCAAGAATCATTAACGGGAACGATCGAATACCAGTTGTTGCTATTGATCCACGGTGATCGCCGTTGGCGATCTCGTTAACTCGTGTCTAGATTAAAGTGGAACGCGCGAAGTTGTTTACATTTGATTGAAGCGTAATGAAATGAAACAAGTAATGATATATGGCGTTGTCCGAATATTAATAGCGGTGCTTCAAGCGTGCAAAATGTGACCTTTGCGGCTTTTACGTTCAGGCTGTTCAGGGTGACAGCAAATCGTGCCCATTTGATATTATCTGAATATTCTCGAATTTCATTATCTGATCGTTCTGCCTAATTCAAAGTTTATTTTAAAACTAGATATCTCCACTCACGAAATGATCCTATCGATTCTAATTGCTTCTATCAATCCTATCTGCTATTTAATATTCCATGTACTTTTGTCCTCAACTTAATGTTCATATTTTTCAAAAAAACGAAATTACTGTTAAATAAATGAAATTATTGATATTATTAATTTGATGAATGAACGGAAGCGAGACTAAAATACATAGCAAAATATATAACAATTTAATACATTATGTCGTATATTGCATGCTTTATTAATTTATTTATTCACCAATGAAACCGACGATGTTAATAACAGAGCGTGATGTAAAATCGTTTGAAGTCATTTTCAAATAATCTGTCGAAATTGTGTGTCTCGGAATTGAAATAAATTTTTCCGGGTTTTTCCGACAGATAAATTCCCGCAAATGTCAGTTACACCGCGCCCTTCAATTTCATTTGATACCTTATAGATACCGTGACAGGTGTCAATTTGGCAAGTGAGAGACCGACCTTTTTCTCAGTGTATAACAACGGGGTTTGGCTGACTCGGTCGATCGCGAACTCGCCCGCCGAATACCTGCGATACCGTTTCTCCTGGCGATCGATGACAATCCTGACCGGTGTCGGCTTGCCCGTCCATCCGTTCGTTCGTTCGTTCGGCCTTCCTCCCGTTCAAAGAGCACCGCGACGACGGCGACGGTGGACGACGTCGTGCACGTCGACGACGGTCCCGCTCTTCGCGTCGGGCGAATCTCCCCGGTCCGTTCTTAGTACCGTTTCGCCGGAGACTATCGGCGGCGACGGTCATGGCACGCGCGTTGCTTGGCTACGCCATGCGATTCGCGGCGAGGCACGGCATTTAGGTATAGTTCACGTGTGCTGGAGGCACGAGGCAGCAACGACGCCGTCGCCGCCACCGCCACCGTCGCTCCCACCATCCTCGTCGACTTCGTCGTTCCTGTCGCGTCATGCTCCCTCGACCTACCCTCGCTCGATTTATAACCCACTCTCACTGCCACCTCTCTTTCGCCATTATCCTCACAGAAAGAGAAAGAGAGATAGGAAGAAGGCCTTACACCATCTTTCTATCGGCTAGGCGGTAATGTTAAACCACCCGCTCGCCTAATCGCGCGAGGGTGAATTTCGGCCAACTGGCTGCGCGCAACGTGGTTCGATGTGGCGTGGTGTGGTGTCTGATCGCCAGTCTCTCGCTGCGGCCCGATGTCGCCACATAGGTATCACGATGGTATAGTATTTTATCTGAGCAAAGTGTCGTGTTGAGGTTCGATCGGATCTCTGCGAAATTAGCTTCTTGATGTGGAAATTGATAGATCCGTATGTGCGTCGTTTAAGTTCTTTGCGTCGTCGATCAAATTCTGTTTACGGAAAGAAAAGTTTGTAAGAAAAGAAATCAAATTGCAAAAAATTGAAATTCTGTCTTTGTTAATGCAGTTCTTTAATCGTTTAAATTGCAGTTAAATTTATAATAAATATTATATAAAATAATTATATAAAATAATGGAATTAAATCTTGTTTGTAATTTAGCGAAATGTAAAATTACCTGTCATATGCAATTTTTTTATCGAAATTATGAACTAACTATGGTTATTAATATAATTTTTATTGGTTGGCTAATATTTTAAAAGGAGACAAAACTTTTATGGTATATATTTTATCTTTTTAAATACATTGAAGTTAATGTCTAAAATAGATTAAAAATTTTTTGATCTATTTTGAAAATCTATTTAATATTTTAACACATACCGTTTTCAGTTTTCATGTTGTTTAATGTTTAATTTTTATATTAAATTATTTAAGGCGATAAATGCTATTTTAAGAAAGTATATAATATGATATGTGGCAAATATGTGGTACTTTATTTCTTTTTTTATGCATTATGAATTATTTGATCAATCTCGATCCAGAATTCTCATTTGATATCGAATAATCTGCCGCTACCTGCAATCGATTTTTTCGGGTTGTGTACTGTTCTATTTCGCTTAGCCGCCTTGGCTTCGTGTATGAATGTCATTAGAGCCGCCTGAATGCAAAACACGTCGAGTATGCACGAGGAATGAAAAATAACAGCGCACGAAAACGCTGCGGTTGATGTTGTTTTTCCCACACTGCCATAACTCGACGTTAGGGTCTTGATTACAGTGGAATAAATTAGCATAGGATATTATGATTCATTTGCGAGGCGGCGGGATCGAAACTCAAAGTACCTATTCTCGGAGTATAAGCAGCCGAGAGGTGCCAAGTGTTGTTTGTGTAGTAATCAGAACGCACGTTCCGTCTAGACTGCGGTACATTTCGAGAGGCGAACGAGCTAAGCTTAGACCTCGCCTAGGCGTCCAAGGTGTATTTCTGTACAATTCGACAGGTGGCCCTTAGACTCACTGCGATAAGTAGCGACACTTGATGACGTTCGTTCCTTTTTACGACGTGACGAGGATGAGTCTAAAAAAAACATTGTCCTCAATTGGAAGATTTTTTTTTATCTTTGAAATATTGGATCGCGCGTTTTTCTGTATATAAGAAGAGATAACGAACGATCTTATCAATAATAACTTTAGTTTATGAAATTTTGTGTAAGAGTAAAGACTGTTTCTAGAACAGTCTTCGACGCTAAACACGAATCTGCCATTGAAATATTTCCATCAGACACACGATTTTTAAGATACAAGAAAAGACATTTTTTTTCCAATATATAGTGAAATTTTATTAAAATTACAAAATAAATTAGAATTGTTGAGTGTTTAATTTTTGTTTTTATTTGGCTCTCTCGATTTCACGCATTAAAGTTTAGTAGTATTTGTCTAGCATATTTTTGTCTCCATAATATTTCTCAATATTATCAAATTCTATTTCCATTTATCATTTGTCGCATCAAAATTGTTCGGAAAGAAATGCTGAAATCTTAAAAAATTGATATGCTGTATATTTTAACAATAACATTTTATATTTTAAAAATTCGATCTGATGGAATTTTTCTGGTTGTAGATTCGAATTCAGCGCTCTAAAAAAGTTAAAAAAAAGTTGTTTTTTTTCTTGCATTATAAATTATACAAATTTGTAACATTTAAAATTGGTTATTTATTAAATGGCATATATTTATTGTATTTAATAATTTATTTAATAATTTATACAAACAATAATTTATTATTAATAATTTATTATTAATTGTTTCATTATATTATTACGTAATTAATGTGAAACTTTTTAATGTTGCTTATAAACAACAATTAATCCCTATTAATGTTATATTTACAATTTAATTCGATCTATCGCCGGAAATACGAGATATTTCATGTCCAGGCGAATTTTCTTCGCTGTATATATTTACATTGGCGATAAATCGAACTCTGTCGGATGCGTCTCGATAGATCAGATCGCGAAGAACGAAGATTTGCTCAGTTTTTCTGATGGAAATGTTACGTAATATCGTATAGACGACGCCTGGCAAAGATCCATAAATCCTCATGGGATCATAAAGCGGAAGCGATGCTTTTATGCGCGTGCATTTATGTTCGAAAACACTTTCGCCGTAGTTTCTCCTCATTTTCATTCGGTCTCATGAGAAGAAGCGGGACAGAGAAACAACGTTTCCCTTGTTCCAGGAGAATCGCCGGAAGTACGCGGGAAACGCGTTTCCTTTCGGTCGCTCGCTGTCTAATCTCGAGATATATATGTGCCGTGTCTTTATGCAGACGTGCTTTCCACGTAAATCACGCTCTTATCTCTTGTATGTTACCATCTGGATACTCGTGGTAGAAACGCGCATCTATATCTTCTTGTTATGCGTTTAATAGTAAATGTGACCATTTTATCTCCTTGTCACAATCACAGTAGGAAGTGCAGAAAGATAAAACGTAAAAGAGACAATCTCTGAATCTCGGAAGTAAGAACGCGTGCCTCTGATTTAAATTTAACTTTTAAGTAGCTAAGTGGGACGGCTACAATATCCCAGATATAATTTCCTTTAAAATCTTCTGAAAAAGAGGAAAATGAAAAGCCCGGATGTCCAGAAGAAGTCTTTCAATTCATTATTTTTACACATTTTTCTATTTTCTAACTAATATAAATTTAACTATAACATAAATATTAGTAAAAAATATAAAATTGAAGTTTTTAAGTTTTTTAAATACCCTTTGTATCAACTTGAGTATCTTTAAACCACCTGTCTATTAAAGATTCATGTCGAACTTTTAACTGGTGTCAAACTTTGTCAAAACAAGAAACGTCAAACGATTACATTTAGTACTAAAAATAACGGATCCCGCATATTGCTAATCTTGTTCGCTGGTTTATTGAAATTTGAAATGGTAATCGATAAACGATCTGCAGACACGAGGGACTTGTTACCATTGTCCCGGTTGACACAACGCGTTCGTGACTATTTGCAACCACATCTGTATGATATTTGTTTCGGTTTATTTGCAGACTCGTCAGAATGGTGGGTAGCATGCCCAGCGGATGGATGAGGAGGATCCTACTCTTCCTCGTCCTGATGACCGGTGTCCTGCTGATCGCCATGTACACTCATGCTCCGCCGCTCGCATCGCTGCAACCGTTTGCGACGCGACGGTAAGTTTTTTTTATTGCAATCACTTACTTTTCAAGCAGACAATTCGGCAAGTAAAACACAATAATATTTTTTGAGATTCTATTGAGTAAGACAAACTAGAAATCGTAGTTATTAAATGTATAGAAATTATGCGTTCCACGGGTTATTTTCGTGTTCAAATCTATTCTTAGAATCACTTAGGCCCATTTTCACAATATATGGTTACCTAAAGATTAAAGGTTGCTAACAGATTCTTCAATGAAATTTATTCATGAATTTCCCGGTTACTTTTAATCTTTAGATAATCATATATTGTAAAATCGGGCCTTAGAATGCTAATGTTAGCATTCTTAGGGTTTGTTCAAATTATCAAGCCGAACATCGAACCACAAGTTGAAGCGGGGAGCACAGACTCTTGCATAACGTATAACATAATGCATAAGAAAATGTACTAGTCAAAGTCCTTCGTTTCCTTCTTTTCCAATCTTTTGAAATAAAGAATTCTGATTGGTTGAATTTCTTATATCTTATATGTTATGTGTTATGCTTCTTCTTTATCTGCATCCATATTCAAAGATTTGATGTGAATCTATATTTATTTAATGTGGATGTAGGATCTTTGAATGTGGACGCAGACTCGGCATTTCGGCTCGATAGTCTGGACGCATCCTAAGAATGGATTTGTACACTGAGACAACCTACAAAATGCATAATTTTTGTATAGAAAGTGTTCGTGGAAATTATAAAACAAGGAAATTATAAAACATTGTTAAATATGTTGAAAAAAGCCAGCAATCTCTTTGAACTTCGTTCTGTTTCACTCTGATTTTAATTCACACAATTTTTTTATAAGAAGAAAAATATCTCTGAGTATCGTAAGACAAATCTTTGCAAAATCGCTTTTTTTCTTTTAATTTCTATATATTTCTGTGTTTTCTGTTAACACATAGCCAGCGCAGGTTCGTTTGCCCGCGTTGTGTATTAATCCAGTGCCTCTTCTGATGATTTTCTTACACTGCATGATTTTTGTTTTTATTTTGAATTTATTTTGCACTCGCAACGCGATGAATCGTGCATCAAAGAAGACTAGAGGACTTGCAGCGCGGCTTGGTTAATTACCTGGTGGGTAATGAAACCACGATCGGACCTGGCGAACGGCTCTACGAGTATCTGGAAGAGCCTAGGTAACGGATAGCCCCCGACTGAGGGTGGAATCTTATGCTAAATCAAATGTCCTGCGTATGTTTTTCATATCTCCCATCCCTGTATTGATCTGATCCCTTTCTGTGTTTCACGTGTGTCTGGTTCAGGAAAAAGTATTTTTGAACAACTCTTTCTCTATTTTCACGATGTTGCAGCGTATTGAATGACACTATACAAAAATTCGCTTTGAACTGTTACAAAAAGAAATCAAATAAAAGCATAGTTTTATAGAAAAAAAACCTGTTTGTCCTCTCTCTCGAGTTCTAAATTCTACAGAGAGAATGAAACCGTGTTTGTATTTCACAAAATGAAATTCGAATCTTTAATTTTACAAGACAGAACCGGTGTAGCGATATCAATGAACGTTAAGGATTTTATCTGTATGTGAAACTTTATAATGAGTATACGTGAAAGTATCAGAATCTCAAGTATACATTTAATAGACTGTCTAGATTCGTTTTCGGTGAGGCGAATTAATCGTGTTTGAGATAATGTCCTTTCACTTTATTTTTTTTTCGGAACCAGTCACGTGCCGTCTGATATCAATCGGACGTTGCTCAATTAAACAGTTACCCAGGCATGACTTGCAACACGTCGGCCGCCTCAGTGAACGAATTCCCTGAATGTCCTAAATTTCCATATGAGAATTCCCGTATATTCCTCTCGGCTGGTGTATCTCTCGCAACGTCGCACCTCATTCTGACGCTCGTCCCGTTTAACCCACTCGCCCAAACACGCCCGTTATACTAAACGCACGCCCGCGCCCGCTATTGTTACGCACTATTGTCTCTTGTGTTGCGCGGATTGTACGGTTGCTGCATTTGTCCTGACCCGCTTCGCGCGAAATCCGACTTTCCCGATCTTCCATTCTGAGAACGAGACTCGTCTTCGCCTTCAGAAACAATTCAAACTCGATTGGGAGTTTGCGTGAGGATAAGAAAAGAATGCGTTTATTTTTGAAAGAAACCTGGAAAAGAAACCTTTTTCATTTCTATCCATATAATAATCTTTGATTTCTATAACGCAAGATACAATCAATCCTTCAATTAGTTCCCTGTGAATCGATGTAAATAGTCATTGCTTCACTTGCGAATTTCCCTCTCGAATTTTATCAGAGCACTCCTTTTTCAGCACTTTCTATTGAGGCACTCGTACATTTCACTATTCTTCTACTTTGAGCAGAACGTTATTCTGTTCTATGATTAGCCAGCTATTTTCTTGGATGCTTCTGTTCGTTTGGCAAATATCGCTTCTCTCTTCTTTCCTTGCTTTTCTAATTCGAACGATGCCAATGAATATAGCTTTTTACGCTTTCATTTCTCTTGCTGTTGTAATGAGTACCTCTTCATTTGTCAGAGGTTATATTATTAGCTTGACCGAGATAGGGAATGAGTTGCGGAAAGTAGATCTTATCTTTTTCTTCTACTAAAATGGGTAAACTGTCATGGTTCTTGATTTATGAAATTGTTTGCTTTTGTATTATTATTTGAGTTACGCGCTCTGATAAAATAATGTTTATTTTAATTTGTTATAATAATATTTAGTTAATAATTTTATTTATAAATACCTGTCTTCTTATTATAAGATAAAAATATCTATGCTTAATGTACATGAAATAATTTATAAAAAATGATATTTAACTTTTTGTATGTGATTTTTTTCTTAAGTTATTTATTTATTTAATTATTTGACATTACCAAGCTATTTTGTTAATTTTTTGTATAGTTCTATTTACTTTTATTTCAGATGTTGCACAAATTGCTATTTAAAAAGAAAAAATTGCTAATCGCAACATATTAAATTTCTCAATCGCTATTTCAATCATATAAAATCGAATTCTAAAATAAAACTATTTATCGCATGTTATCTCCTTAAATGTATCTATCATTTTTAACATCATTTTTTCCACATTTTTTATTGCGAGACAGGTATTTGTTGCAAACTGGATTGCTAAAGAAAAAATATGATTACTTGGTAATCCGTGGTGTGACAAACGATTGGATATGTACATATTTGAAAATTTGAAAACAAAACAGAGTTATTTCTTTCAAGGAAAAAGTTATCGAACTTTGATCTAAAAAAAATCGATATTTTTCAGTTATGCCACAAATTGCCAGATTAAAGTATTCTGTACATTATCATTGCGGAAAATTCATTCTTATAATTGTGCAAGCTGTAGTTGTAATTGTAAAAATTGAATAATCACAATCGAATATTCTTCTCATATTCGATTGTGATTGGTCAATTTTTACAATCACTCATACTACGCTTACGCAGTTATAGGTTTAAAGGATCGCGATTACAAGTGGATCGAAGTACAAGTTCGATTTTCACTCGATCGCAGGACATTTCAAAGTCCGTGGTCCTGGGCGTGTGTGGCGAATCGATGCGAGAGACGAGCGGTGAGGTCCTCGAGGACATCCTTGGCGACCTGTACCGCGCATTGTGGAGGAAATACTCGTCTATTGTGGCCCAGACCGACCGAGAACGTCATCCTCGGCGATGACAGTGTCATCCTGCATCTTCAGCAGATCGAGTTCATCACCGTAAATACGAGTGATCAGGAGACGAAAGATCTGCTGGATCATGCGAAGGATATCTTCATCGGTGAGTGTTGAAGAGTATTAAAGATCAGGAGAAGAGAATATTAGAATATTCATCTAACACGTTAAAGATACTTTACAATAGCTCCTTGTCATTAATCACTATAGAAAGCGCAAGGCAAAAACTTTATTAATTTTCTGAGATACTCTTAATTAGTAACGGTTGTCAACCTCTCGTATTAACAAGTATGACAAAGCAAATATATATCACAAAATACATATCAGATGCAAGATAACGTATTTTACGTAATATCAAAGTTATGTAATATGTATCAAAGTTACAACTTCTATATTGTATATATATGTTCCATGCAGAATAGGGAATTACTGAATTTCGCATTTTGTAAATAATTATTCATCATATTTTGTGTAATTAATGTCTTTATTCTGTAACTCTTAACACACAGTGTCGGTGTCATTATATTATATATCATTATATAGATTTATACACGAAAAAAGTTGCGCAATATAACGACACTATTGTTAAAAGAATAAAGACCTAAGTTGATGAAATTGCTGCTTCCTTCTATATAAAACGTCTTTTTAATTGCAGGAAATATTAGGAGTTTGGTTAAGGTGTTGAACGCTAAAAGTCGATCCGGTATCGATTCGTTCATTGTGTACCTGAGCGCTGGCAATGCGCGGGGTACTACCTTGACTCTAGACTCTGATGAATCGTATAAGCTAGAACTTACATCGAAGGGGAAGATTCTGGAAGCCAGGATCACGGGGAGGAGTTACTTCGGAGTGCGGCATGGTCTCGAGACTCTTAGCCAATTGATCTGGTGGGATGAGGCGACCGGCAAGCAGGGTGCTCTTCGCGTCCTCACGCGAGCCTCCATCGAAGATAAACCCGCATTCTCTTATCGAGGTCTTCTCGTCGACACCGGCAGGCAGTTTTTCCCCGTCGAGGAACTGAAGAGAGTCATTGATGGCATGGCGGCCACGAAGCTCAACACGTTACACTGGCATCTCACTGACTCCCAGAGTTTCCCGTTTGACTCTGCGCAGTTTCCGGAGATGGCAAGATGGGGCGCTTACAGTGGTGATCATATTTACACACCTGAAGATGTGAAGGACCTAGTCGATTATGCGAGAATACGCGGCGTCAGGATCATCGTTGAGATTGATTCTCCGGCTCATGCTGGCGCCGGGTGGCAATGGGGTGAGTTCCGCCCTCCAAATATTAATTTTTATTAATATAAATCTTGTTTGCACAGATTAGCATTTTTATTATATTTTCATTATATTTTTTATGATAATCAGGTACGGAACATGGTTTTGGTGAGCTGGCGTTGTGCGTGGATCAGCAGCCGTGGTCATCATATTGTGGTGAGCCAAATTGCGGCCAACTGAATCCAATAAATGAACATTCATATAGGATATTGGAGGGCCTGTACCGAGAATTATTAGATCTCACAGAGGTGCGCGATTTGGTGCATCTCGGTGGTGATGAGGTGAATCTTGAGTGCTGGGCGCAATATGGCAATATCACTCTCGCAATGCAGGCGCAAAACATGACAGATTATCATGCACTTTGGGCGGAATTTGAGACAAAAATGCTGCAGCGGCTGATTCGAGCGAATCATGACAAAGTTCCGAAGGCGGTAATACTGTGGAGCTCTCCATTAACGAAGAGGCCTTACATCATGATGTACTTCGACCCGAAAATTCACGTGATTCAGTCTTGGGGCGGTAGCAATTGGCCGGAAACGCCGGACCTATTAGAGGACGGCTTCCGAGTAATCCTATCGCATGTAGATGCCTGGTACCTGGACTGTGGCTTCGGCAAGTGGCGAGAAGTCGGTGAGGCCGCGTGCGGTGAATACCGAACCTGGCAAACTGTTTACAATCATCGTCCGTGGAAGGATTATCCACCACAACAGCAGCTTTTGGTGCTCGGCGGTGAGGCGGCGATCTGGAGTGAACAGACCGGACAATCGTCCCTGGGACCTCGACTATGGCCTAGGGCGTCGGCATTCGCTGAACGATTATGGTAAATAATATAATGTAGCAAATATATGACAGCAATTTTTTTCTAGTAGAATGTTACAAGAAAATTATTTTTTCAGGAGTGACCTATCGACGAACAGTTATTCTACTGACGAGAACGTTTATACCAGACTAGCCGTGCATGTCGAAGTCCTGAACAGCAGAGGCATCAAGACGGAGTCTATGTGGCCGCAGTGGTGTTCTCAGAATCCCGGGAAATGTCTCTGACCGATCGTTAGAGATTCACTAACTATCCATCAATCGTTCCACGAGAACTGTACTTGCGGTACTGATAAACATATAAAAACAGGGTTTCACAAAAAGCGGCGACGTCAGTTGCAAGTCCTGTCGATGGTCAAAATCGATCTCGTCCGACGCGCAATGACATCGCGTATTCGTAATCCATGGGACCTTTCGATGCACATCCTGCCGACGAAATTGACAATCGTTTCTGCTTGATAAATCGACGGTTTTTTCATTCGCAAGAAATGAACGTCGAAAAAATCCGTTCAAATAACATCAATGTAACGAATAATTAAGAAGCTCTCTCTGCGTATGTAATATATATATGCAAACATACGATAAACTGCGAGATTACAGAGGTGACAATGGATAAGCTGTAACTTTAAACCAACACGCATTAACTTAATGTAAAAGAATGCGTGGCTGGTAACGATTAATTGATTCAAACTCCTCTTGTGAAGAGATTTGAAATCAAGCTTCACGCAAGCTTAATTTTATAAGCGTCTATTTAAATCGAATAATTGCAATCGAGTAGAGCCGCGGATATTCTATTGATGAAATGTTTCGGAGTTCGAACTGCTGATCATGAATGTTGCAAATTTTTCAATTCCTTAATATCTAGAAGATATTGCTGTTTTGAGAGTAAATTATATGTCAAATATGTCTAAAAAATATATATCAAATTTATAAATTATTGTGACGAAATTGATATATGTGTGTTACGATGTTATTCGTAAAGCTGTTTTCGATCTCGATTTCTACTGTGTTAAAGTACAAAAATTTCGCGTTCGGGTTTTTCAAAAACTTTTTCCAACACTTGTTTTTTAACAAGTGATACATTCTAATTTTTTTTTTCGTTTATCGATGCAAAATTCTAAACATTACTCTGTTATATATTAATTGTTTAATTACATTATACTGCATAACGATGCATAATTGAAATAAATTGGGACAATTGTGTATCATGTCTTAATATGGGAGATGATGAGGTATTGTCTCGATCGAGACTCGATTAAGAATCCTAGCGAAAAGGAGCCTTTAAAGCGAATGAGAAAAGAAATGAAAGAATACGATGCGCAGGAAGCTTATCGTTATTTCTCGCATTATTTCTCGGTTCCCCCAAATCGAGGATAGCGAGAGTAGGCTAGCTTTATCACTGGAATGCCTCAGCCAGGGGCAATTTTATAGCGCGTAATTTAGCTTTTAAATGGTCGAAATTACATTATTGAAAGTATAAGTAACAAATAACGAAAAAGGTATATGTATGTATATGTGATAGTATGATAGTTCTGATGTTATGACATGAATGAGAGAAGAGAAAAAGTGCTGTATGTTTGCGACTGATCTATATTATTAAAGATTATCATATGTAATGAACGCTTGATATCAGAGAGCTTAAAATTCGCCGATTCATCGGCTCGCAACGCTAATCGAACTTTCTATTTATCGTCGCAAAAATGCTCAGGGCAGAGTGCACAATTATCGGATATTTCTTATGCGCGTGGAGGATGAAGGATACAGTCTCTTTATTTCTCAAGCATTGAGTTTAATGTTATTATTATTCATCGAATATTTATGTTTTATTAATTCGTAAATAGATTAGTTTGAAATTGAAACAGTCATTATTGTACAATTATTCATTTATATGAAAAAAGGAAAAATATTTATTTTAATAATTTATTTCGAAAAATAAGAGGCATTACATTGTGCTATATTATTTTTGATTTCATTTAATCATCGAGATTTTATTGCGTTGTGATTTTTAATTGTCCCAAGCTCGGAAGATGACATCCGTATCATCACGACGAAAAATTTGATTTATAGAACGCAAAGAAACTCGCCCAATTATAATGATTCCAAGATGCATATGATTGTTTATAATGAAAAAAAAATCTGATAATATAGCTATTAAATGTGTTTTGTTTCGCATCGTTATTGGTGCAATATATTACCAAATATTATAATAATAATAACCAATCGTTTGGAAATAATTAGAAAAATATATTTAATAAAAGGTAATATTTAGAAAAGATAATATTAAAAAAAATTAGCATTTAGTTAGTTTTACATTATAATTGAAAATTTTTGAGCAAAATTATTTTACCAAAGCTTTAGTATTATTATCTAGGTTTGTGATTATTATTATCAGACTTTTTTTTTCAGTGTAAGCGACGCAAGTGATCTTCACTAAGAAGCGAATGTGCGTGGAAATTCGCCCCCTTAATCCCTGTACAACGTGGCCTATGAATTACATAAGAAAACGCAAATGATTCTTGGAAATTTGTACATATTTCATAATGACGTAGGGAGCAACTTATAATATACATATAGATAAGCGTGTAGATAGAGGCAAATAGCTAAGATATTTATTAGGTGAACCGATAAACGGTTATTTAGGCGAATGAATAGACATAGGCGAACCGCTCACGAGGAACAATGGGGGCGAAGAATGTGACGCAAGTCTAGAAGAGATGTTGGAATATCTGTACTTATTGATACTTACCGATATTGATGGCTGTAAGAGGAATTAATTCTCTCGTGCATTTGTAGATACAAGATCATGATAATGTTAAAAGATTACTGATCAACATTATCTCGAATTATGATGTCATTTATAAAGAAGTGTCCAAATAATTAATAAAAGTAAAGAAAGAGCTTTTGATTGAATTAAAGCATTAAGTTAGAATGAAAGTTCACTGCGCTACGAACTTCAAAATTTAAGCAGCTATAACTTTATCAAAAATGAACGAAATTTAAATTTAGAAAAAGAGTTTTAAAACTTAAAGTTTTGAAAGTTTACTGTGCCTTTTTTGAGTTTTTATGAGTTTGATTATATTTACATATAAAAAACTATGAACTGGACAACATGAGAAAATTTTCTTCTCACTTTGTGGACTCAAAAAACTTGTAAAACTTTCGACTTATTAATGTGAAAAAAAGCTTGAAGTTTTCTCTACAAAATGTTTTTGTTGTTTTCTCTACAAGTTGTTTTTTAAAAATATTCTTATAAGATTTTCATGTTATGTACATATAAAATAACGCTACAAACTTTTGTTCAAATTCATTAATATCTATTTAAAAGCTTAAGCATTTACTGTTTACTATTTAACTTTTCTGTCAATTTATTTGAATATTCTTGTGACATCATAGTGTAAGATAACTTACATAAGTATTGAGGATTCTTAAGAGATTGCAATTTCGAGCACGAATTATTCCTCTGGTTGTTTCTTATGTCATATTCGTCTTAATCTCGATTAATGAAACAGGAATCGATAGATGTGCAGGTTACGTGTAATGATAACAATTTATCGGATACGTTGAAGAACAAGAATTTTACGACGATTAGGACGGTGATATTTACGGTACATATACTTACGTTATGCGACTCTCTTCGGTCCGCAACGATGAATGTATATAAAGACACAATTGTGTGTATGTTTCGATGGTTCTCCGAACTGATTCGAACAGAAAGATATACTCTGTTATGACGTGTCCCTTACACGGATTTAACATAAAATGAATTTTGAATATATCACTTCGTTTGCTTTATTCCCTACAAGGTTGTCCTATTTCCTTATTGAATATGCATTGAATATGCGTTGCATAAAACTCTCTTCGTGATAAACATTTATCAAAAAGAAAGATCTCAAGAAAATGTATTTATGTAATATTTATAAGATTTAAAAAAGTTTTTTTGAATAATATATCGTAATGGTATAATGTATTGTTATTGATTTTGTCATTTAGTGTCTTTTATTATTAAAATTGTAAAAATATTAAAAATATAATTTTTAATTATTTTATATAATTTTATTAAAATCAATAAATATTAATATATATTAATATAAAATTAATAAATCCGTTTTGAAAATCCATTGAGTTTTGAAAATTGAATTATTATATGTTAATTGATAGCGTCATAATGATATTGATATCTGTTTACGTCGCATCAGTTTCTTATACGGAAATTGGTCAAGTAATATCATTAGAAATTCGAACTATGAATTCTATAATAATTTGAGCTAATATTGACAGCCTATCAAAAAGAACTTTCAAAGATTAAATTTTTGATGGATTGCATTCACTAGATAAGTAATTTGTTTGTATTTTCATAAATACGTTGCATAAAACATGGCGATAGTTACACACCTAAAAAATCAAATCGTGACATGAGTTAGAGATGATAATGATAAAAGAATATCTTGAAAATTGAATATTTTATAAACATCAGTAACATTATGAAAATTTGAGAACGGCATATCAAAATTTCAAAAATAATAAAAACAAATTTACGCAATATGACGATTACAAAACTTAATATATTAAATTAGGTATTAAAAGATATTAAACTTAATTTGATACATTCTTTCTTTAATAAAATTGTACAAGAGTTTGAAATAATTGTTGCTTAATTCATTATTTAGAAATTTTACCTCAATTGCATTGATTATTAGAAGAATTAACACATTTATATTTACTTAACATTTAAATAATTTTAAATTTAATGAATTAGGTAGCAAATTTACTTTCATTAAATTAATAAATAATCACTAAAATAATTACTTATTTAAAATTTTTTATGTGTGTGTGTGTGTGTGTGTGTGTGTGTGTGTGTGTGTGTGTGTGTGTGTGTGTGGGGTGTGTGTAAAATTTTTTAAATAGATATCTCACATAGAGAGAGTGCCTTCCAACAAGCAACACAGTGCGACACAGTGATCATGTCATTTTTGTTTAACATTGGCAAACAAAAAGGATGTACTGATCCATTGTATCATACCGTGTCATTTGCATCGCTTGTTACAGAAGGTACAGTAAATTATACTTATTATGTTGTTTGTTCATGATACAATTGGAAATCACGACGTGCAATGAACACACTTTGCTCGACGGATAATTCATTGACTTGCTCTACTCAAGTTTATTTTTACATCATTATGAGAAGTTCCGGGGTGCGGAAAATCGTGCATGAGTGATCGCTCAACGCGCAGCCGCCCGATTTATGTGATGCATGATTCTCTATCAAAGTTTCAGATCAGCCACGATCACGTACATACGCAGGTGCATATCCTAAAGAAGTTACATTTCAAACAGTGCTATTACTAGTACTTATTACTAGTACTTATATATAACGTGAAATAATTGTGATTACAATAAAATAAAATTTAAGGTAAGAGATAAACATCGTGCTATTAATTTTAATATTGTAAATCGATGATAAAAAAATTACAATTTATATAGCATAAAAACTATTGATAAGAAGAGCGAAAAAATTATTTGAAGCATTAATTGATTATAAGGAAGTCAGAATTTAATATTAGTAGAACTTTGATTTAAATAATAATGTATGTCGTTGCAACGAAAATGCATAAGATTATATTAAATTTTTGCATTGTAAATGGAATGAATGGACGAAAATTTTATTGCAATTGAAAAATAAAAAGAATAGATTCTTCTTATTTTTTTAGCGTTGGAATGAAAGAAACCAAAGTGGAAAATTTCTTAGCCAAACAGAGACAAAAATGCAAGTATTTCGAAGGTGGGCTCGAATTCATATTATTTAAATATCTGTTTTTTTTTTAAATTAAATATTTAAAAAAATTGTAATTCTCACATAATTGTTTTGCGAAAAAATCTATATTTCGTGAAAAATCATTTAATGTTAAAAGAGTTTAGAAAATCTTCTCAATTTGATTGGAAATGATAAATGATCGATCAATCAGGGTCTATCAGACCCCCAATAGGGTGTTCTCTCATTAATTAGACAATCGTTATTGCATTAACGAGAACGCTAGGTTCGTCCACGTTTGGCAATATATCGGAGGCCACCGGAATCAACTTATTCGGACATAACGTTACTGATGAAGATCAATTGGAAAAGTATCGCGGCGTCGAGAGCAATGGAACAGAAATTCGTCAATGCCCACCATTCTTCGACGGTTTGCTCTGCTGGTCGCGTACTGACGCACCAGGAACAGCCACTTTGCCCTGTCCATCGGCCTCGATTATGGGATACAATGATCTCGCGAGTGATAACTTGAGAAAATTTGCCATGGCCAGCAAAGTCTGTTTGGCGAACGGCGAATGGTACAAGAACTCGGATGGCATCTTCTGGAGCAATTACAGTCTGTGCGTGTTGAACCTCACGCGTCATATTGAGAAGAATTATTTGTCGTTGTATGAGACGCCAGCGAAGTTTGCGCTACTAAATGTAAATTATTTGTTGTGGCTATGCTTGATTATTGAAATTGAAGCAAGTAGACAGATTTTTTGTGGCATTGTAATTTAATAAGCTGTTATTAAATTAATGAACATAGAATTTGAAATTTTTTAAATTTGATATTTTTGAATATTGTAAACAACAGCCAAATTTAATCATTTCTAAAACAAATTATATTACATTCAAAATATTTATATAAAAAAATTTAGATATATTATATTACATTAAAAATTTAATAATGAATATCATGTAATAATTACATATTATATAATTTAATGTTTTTCTATGAAAAAAATATTAAAAGTGCAGCAGAACCATCTTTCCAACAAGATATATTTACATTACATCCTTGTTGTTTGCCAAAATAAACAAAGATGCATTATATTATGTCATCTCTTGTTCAAAGTATCTTCAGACATGAATTATTATGCTATATAAATGTATTAATTGTTCTTACAAAATTTTAAAATTGCTATACAATTATTATGAATGCAATAGATAAAACCAAATTGATTCATTTATACAACTTTTATTATTATATATTTTTGACAGAAATGGCTGCCGATTATTAGAATAATATCGCATATTGGATACATTACTTCATTTACCACATTAATCATTGCTATGGTAATTTTTTCCTTACTTAGGTAAGTATAGATGTTTTCCTCATCTGAGCACAGACACCATTATTTTTTTTCCATTGAGAGTATTTCAATTATCGCTAATATGTTTTCCGTATATACGTAGGAAACTCAGGAATTCCAGAAATAGATTACACATGCACCTATTTGCGTCCTTTATCATGAGAGCTTTTATGGCACTCTTTAAAGATTGGAGTTTCATAGGCGGCATCGGATTAACCTGGAATGTCGTTCCATTCGACGGAAAGAATGCTTTTAAAGAGGAAAATGTAAATAGAACATCAATATAATTATTTTATTATTATTTTAATTTTTCATCTAATAATTATTCATTTAATTTTTTTACTCTTACGGAACTCTAATACCCGCCAATTTAATACTGAAA
>Ga0157364_1001053_pt1 | contig 22322 bp, 12 predicted proteins | sample AttsexASBM2_FD_111476 | JGI IMG/M metagenome (GOLD analysis project Ga0157364, IMG submission 111476) | Fungus gardens microbial communities from leaf cutter ant in Ribeirão Preto, State of São Paulo, Brazil - Atta sexdens ASBM2 | ecosystem: Host-associated > Fungi > Mycelium > Unclassified ...
ATATATATATATATATATATATACATATATATATATATATGTATATACATATATATATATAATATATATATATATATATATATTATATATATATACTTGTTAATCCAGCAAACGAGAATGGATTAAAATGGATTGAAATTTTTTTCTATCTAAATGCGTATTTTAAATACTTTTTAGCGAATACTTTTTTTTGGATATAATTGGATTCAATTAGATTCTATTGGATGCAATTGGATTGAAAAACTGCATTTCCTATTCAAAATTTTGAATTGAACAGTATTCACAATTGTGTGTTTTTGCACAGAAAAAGCTAATATTATTTTTAGATTGAAAGGCATAGAGATATGCTTCATGCAATTCCTATAAATGAATAAAAATTCAGAATTAAAAAGCATTCATTTTAACATTCGTGAATCAATATTTTTGAAAATCTATTTCAATTTATTTCAATTCATTCTCGTTTGCTGGGTATATTTTGATTGCTGACTATTTTTAAATTGTGACGTATTTACTTCTAAATCTGTCATGCATATAACATTTAATAAATATTTTTTCTTCAATCAATCTATTATATCTTATACTTATTAAACATACAATATGTATATATGTACAATCTTCATAAATTATTACATTAAGATGATAACACTGGAGATGAAATTTGATTTGAAAGCTTAATTTTTTTGAAAGTCGGTCCATAATCATAATCTTCCTCTGATTCTGTTGAACTAATATTGATAATTTCACTGTGTTTATATTCGACAGGTAACTCTAATACTTCATCGTCTTCACAAGAGCATACATTTATATCTGATTCTATATCACTCTTCTGAATCCTTGAACGAGATATATCAACATTCAAATAATCATCAATATCACTGACATCATCAGAGATAATGCTACAGTTTGAAGAAACACTGTTTTCATTGACATTCATTATCTCCTTGAATATTTCTGATTCTGAAATTTTACATGCAGCAATATATGCACATAACTGTCTTAATCATAATATCTTAATCATTTATTATAAACAAACCTGTACTAGTTATTTTAGAGATTAGTGAAGTATTAGTATCCACACTTGTTAAATTTAGTGAATCACAGTCTGATATTTGAATGTTTAATTTTCCAAATGAAGCAACAAGTTGAGAACGGAATTTTATATATGATTCTATTTTATAAAAGCATATTTTACACAAAATTGCATTATCTATCTCCGATATCTAAAAAAGAGCAATATAATATATATGTATTTACATTAAATTGTCGTATGTATAAACATATATATATAATAAACTAAATATAAATTATTATAAGATATTCACTGTATGACCAGTAATTAATTCGATAGCATCTCTCAGTGTCATATATCCATCAGGTTTCTCATGTGTGTCTTTTTCTTGTAAGTTAAGCAACAATTTGTCATCAAACACATTTCGGTGATTATCATCAGACAACTGTTTACAGGAGATACAATAGATATCCGACTGTAACAAAAATCAATTAAACATCTACATAATTAATCTGTATTTTCTAAATTTTCTTTAGGTATTATATGTCATTTATTAAAAACAATTATTATTTATTCCATGTGAATGAATCCTCAATATATTAAAATTAAAAATTTATATTCACCATTTTTCCAAAAGTTATATATTGAATCAATGGGCGTCGTCCTCAAAGTTATAACGTAAATATCGACAGATTATCAATAAGACATAAGAATATATATATATATATCAATAATTTCCTCTTAAAATGTCAATTTTAAATGAAATATGTCAATCGTTCAAGAGAGAAAGAAAGAGATGCATCGATACTGATAGCTGAAAAAGAACTGTGTACAATTACAATCACTGATGAAAAAGTCGCACGAGAAAAGGCAAGAAAAACTTCACTCGTTCAATTACATTTTTCTACGTTTCGTATCTTTCCTTTTATTTTAGAAACTAAATAGATCTCCATATCGAACTGTTTCAAGAGTAAACAGCGCATTTAGTTTACGATTACTCCTACTCTATATTTGATCTAAACACGAAGGTCGCGACGGTGTAAACAGTTTATTTATTGTGTTTAGATTGTCTTTAAGTTAAATATAGGATATAGATCGCCAACTAAACGCATGCTGTACCACTGCGAAGTGCGAAGACCGCGTCGTGAATGATCACAAGCAGAGGGAGCAGAGTGATGGACACACATTAAAGAGCATCGACGAGTGTTGCTGATCGAGCCAACCTAACCTGACACGATCAGCAGGCAGACAGACAGTGACAGACGTGAAGCAAGCGCGTAACTTTTCTCGGAGTTCTCGGCAAAGACGAGCGTCGCAAATGATTCAATCGTAGCGTCGACGCGAATTATGGCGAGCCGTAAGAGGACCGACGATCCAGATCGTCGGTTGTCGTTGTCTCAACGCCACTTGTGGTCCTCGTCGTCTGACGAAGAGGAGGAGAAGACGACCTCCTCCTGGACGCCCTGCGTAGCGGAGTGTAAGAACTCCTCATCGCTGTCGGGAAACGAAATGGTCTTTCTGCCATTTTCGTCGTCCGATGAGGAGAAAATGATATCCTCTTCTCGTTGCCAGGATATCCAATCAATGAACAACCCATCGCCGACATCGGACCGTTTCAGCAGGAGTCACGTCGACTCCATCGAGCAGTCGACAGGTTAGAATTATCATTACTATTTATTATACCACGTGGACGCTTAGACGCGGGAGATTGTTTTTTCTTTTTCTCGTCTGACTGTGGAAGCTAAAAATGATTTTTCACAGGTCAAGATGCATCGTCGCGTCGCGACAACAATCCTTTTAGTTTTAAGGCCTTCTTAAAGAATGGTATGCAGCAAACCAACTATCACAACACCGGGGCAAGGCCAAAGGTCTATTCATCCTCCACATCGAGTCCTGGTAACGTCCTTGACAAAGATAATGTCGGCAGCGTGTATTCTGGTCGAAATCCAACGGAACTGCCAGACTTTGTACAGGATCACCTGGTCATTGAACAGTGTTACCTGAATCATGAGAATAGTCAATCAATACTACCTGATGTGGATAATTTGCCGGATTTTGCATTGAACAGTATGGAGCAAAGGCAGTCTCGATTACGGAACGAGACCAAAAAGAACGACTCTGACATCTTGTGCGATGATCTACGATCGTTTGATCTCACTGATACGTTGCACAAAGGCTTACCACACAGAGATCATTCTGCATCAAATACAAAAAATCAAATGCATTCAAATCACTTAGACCTACCTATATTCGAGGATAGACTCAACGAAACTGCACCTATCTTTCCTCGCCCTGAACACAGAGGTATCTTGCTGACATGTTTCAAATTATACAATTATGTTCCTGCTAAGTTTGTGAAGATAAGAGGCATTTTCTTTACAGGATTTCCATTCGATTTGCCATTACCCTTTCCTGACTCCAATCCTAGTATAAATACAACCGCACGAGGCGATCTTCCATCAGGAGGTGAAGCGAATGTTCACAAATCTCTACCAGACTTCTTAAGTGATGGTCCTATACATAGATCTTCAGATTCAGAACCTACAGTGAATATGACAGAATCCACAGAAAGAAGGGTAAGATCGCTGTATAATACAGCAATCTAATAAATAAGGTATAGAAGAAATAAGGTATAGAAGAAGTGGAGAGAATCTGAAGATCTTATATATTATTACAGCTTTTGCTCGAGAATGAAAGATTACGTCAGCAATTAGAAGCATCTCGAAGGCAACTTAATGAAAAAATGGAAAGGTAATTATACATTGCTGGAATAAATTTCAGTTTACATCGATTCGTTAATTGCAGAATTCGTTCATTGGAGGCAGAATTGTTATCTAAAAAGGAAGTGGAACACGAAGAAACTGTGCACTTGGAAAAAGCGATGGAACAAGTCGAAGATAACTTAAAACGAAGTACAGTAAGTAATAAAGATAAGGATTTGCATAAGGATTTCAAGTTGCAAATTGGAATTCTTACATATTGATTATATTATGTGGGAAACGACAGCATTCTATTTGTATTTCATAGAAGCGAGCAGTTAATGCTGAAAGTACTGTCACATCATTGAAGAAAGAGATTAAGGTTTTAACAGTTAGTATTGTTTATGCTTGATCAACTATAATGGAACAGAATATAATACGTTCTGATATATCGGCTTGCAAATCTGTTAATTTAGACAGAGATATCTCTACTACGACTGGAGAATAGTGAACTTCGAGCTGGTATCTCAGCAACTGGACAAAGTGAATCGAATGCTGGTGCTGTTAATATGAATCGTACAATTAGAAGGCTTGCGCGTGATTTATTCGCAGCTGCATCGTCGGCTGAAGTATCCCTCAGGTATCCTTAATTATTTGATTACTATCAATTACAAAAAAAAATATATTTGAAACATTTTATAATTAATTTAGAATACTGTCTATTTTAATAAAGAGATGCGTAATTTTTTCAAATCTAAACGATATTTCGTGTATTTCTTTACAGACAATTAATGTCCGGTGTGGATAATCTAAGAGTGCTCGCATCAACCCTCGAAAATGTGGACAGGATAGAAGACTGGACCAAAGACTTTTTACCTGATTCCGACGAGGATAATGCCGCCGGTCCCGCAGTATAATAGAATTTTTTCTCTTTCTCTCTTTCTCTATATATACATATTATATATATATTCGTATTTTCACACTATTCCCCTTTTTCACTTCACCATATATCCCATCAATTTCATTCTGCGCATCCATTGATGATAAATGATCCATACATTGATCGATTCAACATGTTAATGCATTGTTATGCAATGTATTGATATTTTGAACGCAATGAGAATTTATTATTCAACCGTTTCTTGTTATCTATATTCGTTGCAGAATTTTTAATTTCCATCCCTCCTGCTGCCGCCCAGACTAACATCCTAACGTAAGATCGCTTCGATTTGAACATATAAATATATATTATTTATAAAATATTCATGATATTTTTATATTTGTGACAATTTGTAAAATTTATTTAATCGAATCTATGACGATGCAAAGAAGCAGATACATTTCCAACGATATCATGACCTTCTTTGATTGAAGAGGAACATATTTTCTTAGTTGTATATTGTATGTGTGAACAAAAAAATGCAAATTTAAAAAATTAATCGGAATCTTACATGATATCACAAAGCTGATAGACATTAAAAATAGACATTAAAAATATTCTCCTGTTTTCATCACGCAGCATAGCACGTGATATAAAGCTAGAATATATTTTTTATATATATAAGAGATATCGAGATTCTCTCTTACCGCGTATACGATATGTACACATGAGGCTTTAAATAGACATATATAACAATTATATAACAATTATACATTTAGTCCGATTCCAGTCCATAAATTTACTAATAAGTTCAGATCACAATGCTTGTATATAATGTCGTATATATTTATTTTCGATCGTATATAGATACATACATGCGAAGTACACTCGAATTGTGTACGATATATGCGTAATACTTTGGTATTGAAAGAAATCAGATATATACATTTCTATATACATACATACATACACACACACACACACACACACACACACACACACACACACACACACATACATATACATACACATGTACATACACGTACCATACATATACAAATGTACAACTACGGATAACATTTATGATACTCAATTTGTCAACTTTTTTTATTTGGTACATTTGGAATAAAATAAATTTCAAATGAAAAAATTGGGAGATGAAGTATAGAAATTAGAAAATTTCAAAGATACTTATCCTTCGACGACAAATCGTATTACGAATTTGAAATTAATACTTTTTTAACATATTGTAGCATTAAATGATAAACGATAAAAATGAATATTTCAAAAAATACAATAAAAATATGAAGAACTAAGTAACTTATTGAATTTGCAGTGAAAAAAGAACATATCTTATTCAAGTCCCTCGAAAATACTAAGTAAATCGGTCTGTGTTTCGGTATGACTCGTTTGTGTATTTAACCAGGATCTACAGGCTCCAGTGGGAATGTTGCAATCGGTTCCGCAAATCAGGGATTTTGTTTGAGTCTCGGTAGAAACTGTAGTGTCGTCGTGCGACCAAGCAGTCTGAGTCTGTATATTGGATAGCCCTAAATCGGAAGACAGCATTTTATCGCATGTTTGAGTGTACGTGTTGCTGTATAGCAGTTGCTCCATGTTGTCTAGATTATCTGTAGTTTGCGTTTCAATGTTTGAACTTAAAGCAAACGGTCTCGATCCGAAAGATTCGGAATAAAAATATGAAGGAGAAAAGGCTTGTTCGGTTTGCGTTTCTATACTGCTAAATCTGTCTTCGAATGTCTTAGTGGTTAGCATAAGATCTGCCTGGGACATTCCATCGGTCGAAGCGAAAGAATATCCTTCAACTGCTGACGTGTCCTCGACATAAGGCAAAGTCATTAAAGCCACTGTACTCTTCGGTACGCATTGTATTAAAGGATTATGACTGTGATTGTAGAATGTATCAAATTCCGTCTGAGTCACGCTATCATTAAATGCCTCGAATATATCTTTTTCTGGTATCGTTTGCGTGCCTGAAGTATTCTTTTCCTCCCAGAAATCCTGCAAGCCCACGTCATGACGAAGCGGCAGCGGACTAGCCGGAAATAAATTGGTCGATGCGAAATTATTGCCGAGATTAAGATCCTCTTTTAGCAACGTTTGTTCTGATAACGTTTGTTTCGATAATGCGCGACACTTTCCACCACGTTTGTTTATCTTTGGCAATTCTCTGTTTGCTTGTGGTGTTTGTGTTTCTATTGATTTTCCGGAAGTTTTCTCTTTAGAAAAATGATTGGTTTGTGTTTGCTGAGATATACGACGTTTCGTATTGTGTACATTGTTATTGTTGAATTTTAATGGGCTCGGTCTCTTGCTTCTTTTATAATCGTCTGTTTGTACTCCAACATCGGATGTATTTTTTATCGTATTAATATTTTCGCTATTCTTTCCAGATTTATCTGGATTGGGTAGTATCGAGACAGGTTTACCTATAATTTTCCTTGGTAAGATAATTTGCGTTGTCTTGGAGTTGGTATGTCTGCAAAGATATTATAAATATATAAAATAAAGTAAATTTTCTATTCAATTACAATTATGATAATCATGCCTAGTGATGGGTATTCAATCATATCTCTTACGAATTTTCAATTAATTTAATCATTGCTCTGCAACATTTCGAATATTATTCGAAACTGTATATCCTTGAAAGTCTTCATAGATCTTGATAAATCTTGAAAGTCTTGATAGTCTTAAAATTTGATAATTCTTGATTTCTTCGATTAAAAAACCATTTGTTTAAATTAAAGAAATTTGCGCATTGCTATACAATTAAAGAAAACTTTTTGTGATTTGAACCTCATTTCTTGAAATCAAGTAAATTTTTATTTTCGTCAAATGTATTTTCATTTTAATTTAAAAAGAAATTATTTTTTAATTGTTTAAATTTATTAAAATATTCAAGACTTTCATTCGAGACTTTTCAAGACATTCAAGACTTTTCAAGATATTCAAGACTTCTCAAGACATTTAAGATTGTATGATTTCGAATCATATTTGAATTAATTCGAATTTTTCATATTCATATTCGAACTAATTCAAAGCATCTTAATGATATCCATCACTAATCATGCCATTACTAAAAATGCGCAATGTGAATAAACATACCGTGAATTTTTATAATTTTCCGTTACAGTGTGCAGAGATCGCTTTGCGTGCGTAAGCAACGCTTCATATGTGACGTAAGTCTTTGAGCAGGAACATGTGAATTCTATGCCACAAACTCTTGTATGTCCGTTTTTAGCGGATTCAGTGGAAAAACTCTTGCCGCAGCGACTACACGCATAATTTTTTTCTGCGTGTACCTTCAAATAATGCTGGAAAAGATATAGTATAGCGTTATTAATATATTCTTAAAATCGATCTCCCAATTTTTTGTCATTCATTATCATATGAAATATCGAAATGTACATACCTGCTTCAAGTATTTCATGGTGCTAAAGTATCTCTGAGAATTAACAGCGTAGATGCACGACTGTATTGGGCAATGATAATGTGCGTTTTCCTTTGCAATTTTATCTAACTTTTTATGTTGATGCACCTTAAGATCATGTAGCCGGTAACGCGGCTCGTTTCTGAAAACAAGCCCGCATTGCTCGCATTTGACATTATTATTTATTATGCTCAGCTCTTCCGGCGATGGACAGATCATCTTCACAGATGATGATACGCTGCTTTCAGCCGATCTATTAGGTCTCCTCGGCATTGCAGGTTATCTTATCACATGATTTCACATAAACTCTCACGATATATTTGTCGACTCAGCAATATACAAAAAATACTTGGCATGTTGTCACTTTTACTCCTTTTTTTCTCATCTCATTTAGCATGATGTCTTTTTGATTTATAGTACCTATAACATAATTAAAGACATGTATAATGTATTAAAAATGTACTTAATTTTTTCTAAAATGCAACAAGTACTCCAAAATACTTAGTATTTTTTTTTATGTATAAAATCTTACGTATATTCATTGTTTGGAAAGCTGTTTCTTATACGTCTCTCGTCAAACTGAAGATATTGATACAATTCCAGATATCGTATATATAGTTGGAGTTATCCGGGCTTATCTCAGCTGTTCGAAACCATCTTGAAGCCAGTAAGAAATTCGGAATTAGAATAGCGACACAATTATCGCTTTTGTTCCGCACGCTTTTAAGTATCCCTCAGCCCTTAGCCTGTCAGCGCGGCGCTACTTGTCGCGAGCCGGGAATGAATCCTCCTTTGCGCCCGGCTCGGTCTCGGTACGTCTCACGTCTCGCTCATCGGGCCGGTTGGGTCGATCGATCTTCCGAGTTCCGTGTTCCGTCCGCGAAGAGCAGCGGCGGTGGCAAGTGCTCGAGAGACGTGTGCGACGAAAGTGGACCGCGGCCGAATTCGCGAGCGCAACATACTGACTCAGTGCGTTCCACCACTCGTACGGAGGACGTGCGTGCGTGCATCGAATGTATGTTTAACAATTTTCTTTTTGAAACTGCATAATAGATCTGTGTCGGGACTGATTCCCTCACAATTCTTGTCTATCAATGAGCACGAGAACTGACGATCCACGAGCTGTCACACGGTAAAGTAAACGTCGACAGTTACGTTTCCGGAAATTTTAATAGATCATCGTGTATACGACATGCACCACGTACGTTGCACGGTCGTATTATTGATTTTTACCTGAGAAGAGAAACGTGTAATCGCAGTCGTACCTACATGTATGTCGCGAGTCGCGACTCAATACATGTAGCTGTCCAAGTTTTGCAATCGACTTCTATCAACATCTCGGAAATTTCTAGACTCCAACTGTCCGGTACTCTAATGTATATGTAACAGAATTGATTGCTCCGATGTTTTTAATTGTGCTTTCCGTAATATTCCTCTTTTTTTTTCTGCTCGATGAAGCTCGAATGAGGGTTGAATTTCACAGGGAATATCAATTCTGTCAATATCGGACAATCATAGTTGTCTCTATTACTGTTTGCATTGTAGTTGAAAAACTGCGATCTAGAAAAAAAATGAAATTATTTAAAAGATAATCAGCTTAAGATTATCATAATTCAATTGTCATATGAAGAATTTATTTCAATTGCTAATTGACAATTTGGCAGGCCATCAAAATATTGAAATCTTTTCCTATCATTTTTCTATGCAAATACTAATCAACTTTTTTGGAACTGTTTTTTATACTCGGTAATCTTTGATAAAAAAACTTGCTATTGCAAAATAAATATGGAAATGAAATTTTTTAAATTTTCTCTTCGAAAGATTTCAAATCATTTTAATATAACGTATAACAAAATTAGTATTTATTTTATAAAATTACTTATCTTAAGATTTTTGCATCATATAATGGCGTAAAATGTTATACAAAGCTTTAATAAAGCAATAAAACTAATATATTCATTGTGCCAATCTATACGACCGTCGTCGTGGTCATTGCATTGTTTTTTTTTAGAGTTGTACCAATAGAGCGATCATGAATTTAACGTTATCAAAGCTCTATCCGTAGTTGTTAAGATTAAGAAAGCGTTATCAATTAAATATATTTTTTAGTTAGATTCGTTCTATTTTTTTCAGATACAAGATTTAATTAATAATAATAAATTTTATTGTATTAGCACATTAATTAAAATAATAGAAATATAAAAATATAATATAAATCTGTAATTAATAACTTATTTGTATATAAATTCATAACTTTGTCATTTATTTATAATAAATAACATGTAAAGTACTCTAATTAATTTTAAAACTTTGATTTTTTATTGTTTAATTTATTATCTCAATGGGAGATTATTAATTTTTATGAAAGATTGATTTTTATCTTCGATTTCAATTGTACTTTATTATTTTTTCAACAAGTATTTGATAAATAGAAATTATTATTTCTGTAATTTCTCGTTTCGAAAATATTTACATGATTCTGTGATAACAAAATAATTCACACTATTAGAAAAAAATATTTATAAGTGACGCGTCACAAGTTATCCATAAAAAAATTAACTTTAGAACTTCGAAGAATATGCGTTATAATTATTGTTAGTGGAAACGAATAAAACTCGATGTGCCGTTAGCAAACATCGCATCAGTTGTCACTGATCGATAGCGTATGCTCAAACATTTCAAATGTACTTGCCTTTCGTGTATTATTAAGAAGCTTTGACATTTTACTCCATTATAATGTTTAGAACGTTTGTATATAATAATTTCGGAATTTATTAATTCGAATTAAATTCTAACAAAAATTTACTATAAAAAACAATATTTATAGTGACGACACGTGAATTATTATTTAATTAGCCATAAAAAAATTAATTTCATTGTTGAAAAATATGCGTTATAATTATTGTTGGTGAAAATGAATAAAACAGCTGCTCGATATACTGTCAAGCAAATATCGTGTCAATTATTACTGATCGATAGTGTATGCCCAAATATTTCAAATGTTTGAAATATTTTCAAACAATTAAAAATATTGTCTTTCATGTATTATTAAGATGACATTTTACTTCATTTTATTTCACACTTGCAAAAATAGCACATGTCATAAATATCTAGATAAGAAATATCTAAAAAGCGACTCATTTTAGCATAAATTGCAAACGGTTCATCATATTGACATAATTATTAAACACGTTGCTATGTTAGGTATATGTATGTACTTTGGTGTTTGTCTTTTTATTCTGAAAAAAGTTATGCAAGTCTTCAGTGCGCGTATTCTTGGGAAACTGTTCACGACAAAAATTTAATCACCTTGTCGACTAAAATATCTCAGTGTGTTCCTTGTATTTAATTTCAAAATTAAACATCGGGATGACAGGAGCCAATTAGATGAGAGCTATGATTTAGTATCTGTGAAAATTTTTACGAATAAAAGGAGATGTATGATATAGATCAGGTCTGTCCAATTTGAGCTTCGGAACTAAAACGTAAAATCATCGACGTAAAAAAATTCAAGATTGTTGTAAGATTTTTTAGGAATAATAAAGTGTTGATAAGCGTCACTTAAATGCGTATTTACAATCCCTGAAATCTTACCTACATTGAATTTTTTTGCATCGATGACTTTGCTTCAGAGCTCAAATTGGATACGAGAGGATTTGACATAGATGAATATATAATAAAAATGATATAATATATATAATAAAAATAGAGAGAGTCTTATATGTTAAAAAAAGTGTAATTTTAGAAAGTGTAATTTAGAAATTAATATTGGCCCTTGATTTTTGTTAATAAAAATAAAAATTCGGCTAGATCCCGAAATAAAATTATCGATATCATTAACAATATTCGACACGTAAAATATAATAAAATGATCAACGACAAGAAATGCTTAGTTCGTCACACTGTCAATCAGTACTTAAATATGCAAAGTTTGCTAAAAATTTATGTAGACCTGGATCATTCCACAAGATTGTTTCCTTTGCATAATTAGATTGCAATAAAATAGACTCAGGAGGGAGAATGTCAGTCACGTGTACTAAAATCGCTATTTGGTTTGATTGCATTCATGCAGAGATATAAGAGAGGAAGACAATACACCATAACGTTTCCATTTTTCCTGGTAAATGAGATTAGAAGAGACATAGAAATATAGAAAGAGAAAAGAAGTAAGAAGAGAAGAGGTGAATCAATAGCACAAGATTTTGATGATATCCCATCAATTGGTGCTTTCATCTCCGGCATCAAGCCATATTTTCTGTTCCTGTTCTCTTTAGAAAAACGGAATATTATCGGAAGAGGTGTTGAGAGAAACCACTCTTTTCCGCGATGAGAGACACCGGTAACCAGGCCAAGTATGAGCAGCTCTTAGACGACGCTGGTCTCGAAATTCGCAACGACGACAAGGAACATAATGAAGAAAATACGACACTAGATGAGGTAAGCTCAACGGTAGATTAGAATATTTTCCAGTTCTGAACAATGATCAGGAATATGTTCTTCATATATGCATGCAGAATTTTTAGTTGTATTCATCAATATTTGTAATCAATATTTAAATTTAATTCTCTGTCGTTAGAATCTTTAAAGATATCTTGATACTGATATTTTGATTGCGACTCATGGTAGATAAATTTAAATCTGTAAAAATAAGTAAAATACAATATCTAACTTTTATGACATAATTAATAAAAAGCTTTGACAAATATATCAGAATTATATTTATATTATATTATATTTATGATTTTTATATAATGAAATAATGAAAAATTTGCTCGAAGATTATTCTTTATTGCTGACAGAAGAGCTAAAATTCATATTGCTGACAAAGAATTAAAACTTGATGTGATCTGATGTGTTTATTGATATTATAGTAGTAAGGTATGCCAAAAAATATACATTCGGCATATTTCAATGAATACTTTCAGAATTTTCTTTAATTGAAAAAGAAAGTTTAAACAACATACTCAGCTGCTGTGTATTTATTTTAATGTCTTTACATTCATTCCTTGAAGGATACTGTATATGTGTGAATCATTTGGTATACGTACTTTCTGTGTGCACGCACAATTATTACAATTAGTACAATTATTTCACACAACTGGATAAAAAATTAGAAATGTGCGATTTCCGATATATCTGTAAAATCCATTCAAGTTATCATGGAAGTTATCAAAAATATATCAAACTGAAGCAAGTTGTTTCATTTTCGCGTCATTGTGCTCCAATATCTCATTTTTCGATCCTAGTTTTCGTCGTTTTCGATATTTAAATTTGAAACTTATTTCAATATGATTTATCTGTTCCTCGTGGCTGAACTTTTTACACTTTTCATCCTTTTCCTTTTTGCCTCATAGTGTAGCTATAAAAAAAAAACTTTCTTCCGGCAAGGGCGCGAAATTTGATTCCTGTAATCTGCTGTAACCTCTCTGAATAATTCCAGTGATTTTTCAAGAGTGTTGAAAAGATGAATATTTCAATTTTCTTTTAACGTCCCACCTAATTATTCCAGAAAGAAAGATAATTATTATAAAAATAAAGAAAACAATAATGAATGAATAATCAGAATTGAAAATCGTGGATTATGATACATGCTTACGTAAGTGAAACTCATATGTTACAAGGAAATTCTCGTTATATTATACGTAAACTGCAAGGACATGAAAATGAGAGCATTGCCAATAAATTGCAAGGATTAATACGACTAATGATACCTGTATATAATGATGTCAAGTATCACATTCATTTGATCGGCAAATAATGGCCTGTATCTCGAAAAAATGTTTAAACGACACATTAACGTTATTAAACCTGTTCTTCTTAACACCTTCTTTTTTTATCTTCTTTTTCACATTTGCAGCAAAATGTAAGTCTTGTTTCAAGTGAAAAAATACAACCACATGCTTGCACTGTGCAATAATATGTCACGTAAATAAATGAAACAGAAATAAACAGAAATTCATGATACATAAATTGTAATGAAACACAAGTTCCTGAAAAAATTTCGTTAAAATTATTCCACGTTTTGGAACATTTTAGCGAAATTGCTGAAAATTTACTGAAACTTCACTGAAAGTGAATTTTTCAGTTAACATACTGAAAAATCACTAAATTCAATCGAAATTTTTCTGAAATTTTGTCGAAAATGAATTTTTCAGCTAAAAATCACTGAAATTAAACTAAAACTTTTTTAAAATGCCGAAATTTTGTTGAAAAGTATTCTAAAACGTGGAATAATTTCAGCAATATTTTTCCACCAGAGGTGACACTGTATTTATCTGGATCAAATCTTATTATTCATTTCCCTTCCAGTAAAAAATCTAGTTTTTTATTCATTATCTTTTTATTCATTATCTTTCGGATATTGGAATTTGTGACATATGTGAAGACTTGACCTCTTGACTTGACATGAGTGTGACACGACATTGCAAGAAATCGGAATGATGGAGTGTATACAGAGTTCGGCAAAAGAAAGAAAATGAAGTACGATCATCTGTTGACTCTATCGACAATATCTGCTGATAGCTATAGATGCGTCTCACAATTCATAACTGTCTCGCATCCCTCGTGAGTCCGCGTTGATCCGCGTCGCGCGATCCCTTTTACATGGTGAGATTGTGTCGAAAGTGATCGCATTTTCCTATTTATTTGATATGCTGCCTTCGACTATTTTATGATCTGTCCGTGTGTCTGATCATGTCTAATCGTTACTTTGATATCCGTTTGAAAATGCATTGACAGATTGACTGGACCGCTCGTCACGAGGTTAATGTTCGAACGTTCATTATTTTATCACAACATACATTTTTGTTAGTCGAATTTTAACCAATAACTTTTCTATTTTTATTTATTGCTGACTCCATTTTTTTTCCATCAGTCGAACGTTCTGCCCGGCGTATTTTTGCACAATTTTAACAATGAGATAGTGCACAAGGTAAACAATTTAGTCCAATTTGGTGCTATTGATAAGATGGCGAAAAACAGCGAAAAAATGCGATGACATGTGCTGATAGTACTTCAATACACACCTAAGTATTTTTATGTGACAATGATTTTCAGGATAAAAGACAAAATTGTGAAATGTGGTTGACAACTGCTGAATCGGCTAGTCTGGGGGCAGAGGAAGTAGCAGCTAGATTACACGTGGATGTACGAACAGGACTCAGGTGGCAAGAGGCTGATCATAGAAGGCAATTAACAGGTTTTAATGAGTTCACTGTAAAGGAAGAAGATCCACCATGGAAAAAATATATCGAACAGGTTTGTGTTTCTTGTTGTAACAGATCTCATACAGATATTAGTAACAACATATAATACAATTTAATTATATTTGTACACTCAATTGAATTTATATTCTTTTTTCAGTTCAAGAATCCATTGATTCTTCTTCTACTTGCCTCTGCATTTGTCAGCGTATGTATGAAGCAATTCGACGACGCTGTCAGTATTACTGTAGTAAGTAGACTTACACATGTTCATTGATCTCATGAATTTTGATAAGTATTATCTAACTTAAGTGTGCGATATGTTCTTTTGTAGGCTATCATAATAGTGGTGACAGTTGCATTTGTACAAGAATATCGATCAGAGAAATCTTTAGAAGAATTGAATAAATTGGTACCACCAATATGCCACTGGTAAATAGATTTATGCTTTTTATTAAATGCCTCATTAATCATACGCTATATAATAACGATGAATATTAGTCCAATGTTGAGGCAGCATGTATCTAAATTTACAATTCTTTAGAAGTATGGTCCTTGGAGGATATACTAACCCTTTTACGTGCAGCATTCCTTTCCCTTCTTAGTGAAGAAGATATAATATGTCGTTGCATTCTATAGAAGGTGAAACTTACTTCTATGAAATTTCATAAAGTCCTCTATACTTAACAATTAAAGAAATCCCGACTAAGAATAATTGTCAAAACATTCTTCATGAAATTTTTAACTTTGTTAACATTTTTTTTTAATTTACTTAATTTTACTTAATTGTTAAGATACTTTTACATTACTATTATGTCCTGATATTTTGTTTCCAGCTTAAGAGAGAGCCGTGTAGAAACATTTCTTGCACGTAATTTAGTTCCTGGTGATATAGTATATTTAAATATTGGAGATAGAGTACCTGCCGATATCAGAATATTTGAAGCTATAGATCTGGCGATTGACGAGAGTAGTTTTACTGGAGAGACCGAACCGGCGCAAAAGTCGACAGCCCCTTTGCTTAAGACTAATGGATTGACGTCAAAGAGAAATATTGCCTTCATGGGCACTTTAGTACGATGCGGGAATGGCAAGGTAGATTCTATTCAAACTATATTTAAAATTCTTGAGAATGGTTGCGCTACTATCAACTTATGTTATAATATCGCGCGATACAGGGAATTGTAGTGAATACGGGAGAAAAGAGTGAATTTGGGGAGGTTTTCTCGATGATGCAGGCTGAGGAGGCACCAAAGACTCCACTACAGCGAAGCATGGACATTTTAGGTACTCAGCTGTCCTTCTATTCGTTCTGCATTATTGGTATCATTATGCTCCTGGGCTGGATCCAAGGTAAGGCTATCCTTGAGATGTTTACCATTGGTGTAAGCTTGGCAGTAGCGGCTATACCGGAAGGCTTACCTATCGTCGTGACTGTGACACTGGCATTGGGAGTGATGAGAATGGTTAAGAGAAAAGCTATTGTAAAAAAGTTACCAACCGTTGAGACTCTCGGTAGGTTAACAAAAATATGAAATATTTATTTTATTCAAGTTGTTTTTCTTATTAATTTAATTTATCTATTAAAATATGTTTTTTTAATCTCTTATCTAAAACTTCAAACGTAAGAAGAGAGCTTATTTTCTTTTTAGGCTGCGTAAATGTAATATGTTCTGATAAAACCGGCACAATTACAAAGAACGAGATGACCGCTACGATTCTCGTTACATCGGAAGGTTACATCGCGGATGTTACTGGAGCGGGATATAACGGGATGGGAGAAATACACATACGGAAGTGTGATAATCCTGATCTCGCACATGCTGCTATCAGTAACATGCTGGAAATAGGTTGCGTTTGTAACAACGCTATCATACAAAATGACGTTCTGTTGGGACAACCAACGGAAGGCGCGCTGATAGCAGTGGCAATGAAATTCGGAATGTATGGTGTCGCTGATAGATATTTGCGATTGCAAGAATATCCATTTTCTTCTGAGCAAAAAATGATGGCTGTGAAATGTACACCCAAGTTTGGCGAGGTAAATTTAAATGAAGCAAAGGGCCGTATTAGTTATTATTTAAATGAAAGCAAAGGATCACATTATTCTTACTTATAGATTTTTATGTTGGAATGTTAAATACATATGCTATAATTCTATATTTCAGAATAGACAGGAAATATACTTTGTGAAAGGTGCTTTGGAGAAAATCTTACCACAATGTACAAAATATTATGAGAACGGTCAAGTGTATTCCCTTAGTCAAAAGAAAGATCAAGAATTCTTGACAGAAGCATATGATATTGGTCAACAAGGATTGAGAGGTATTATTATTTTTTTCACAAACTATAATAAATGGATAATAAATTTAAGAATTATATTTTTCTGTAATTACCAATTTGGTTATTTATGTATACAGTGATTGGTCTGGCACGTGGTTCTTCATTACAAGATTTAATTTATGTTGGCTTGGTTGGTATTTGTGATCCACCAAGACCGTATGTGCGCGAATCTATCAGCATTTTAATAAATAGTGGCGTTAAAGTGAAGATGGTAACTGGTGATGCTAAGGAAACTGCAGCTGCAATAGGTATATAAATAAAAAGTATATAAATAAATAGTATATCATGTGTAAAAAGTTTGCATTTTTTAATACAATGGATATAATTTTTTATGATTAAAGTTATAAAAATTTAATAATTTTTTAGCTAGCATGATTGGCTTGGACACACTTCATAGTCGATTGCTTTCGGGAGACGAGATCGATATGATGTCCGAACATCAATTGGAACAGTGCATTAATAGTGTTAGTGTATTTTATCGAGTAACACCAAAGCACAAACTTTGTATTGTAAAGGCCTTACAGAGGAATGGTAACATAGTAGGTATGACTGGTGACGGCGTAAACGATGGGGTTGCATTGAAAAAGGCCGATATAGGCATCGCCATGGGTAAAAATGGCACTGATGTATGCAAAGAAGCGGCCGACATGATCTTGGTTGACGACGATTTTGGAACTATTATGTAACTAATATATTTGCTAACAATTTTAACGTATGTAAATCTGATTATAATCTTTATCTATTATATGATTTTAGCGCGGCGATCGAAGAGGGAAAGGGAATCTTTCACAACATTCGCAATTTTGTCAGGTTTCAGTTGAGTACTAGCATAGCTGCGCTTTCTCTGATTGCTCTTGCAACATTGATGAGTATACCGAATCCTTTGAATGCTATGCAAATACTATGGATCAACATCATTATGGATGGACCACCTGCTCAAAGGTGAGTTAAATAAATAATTTTAATTTAACGTTTTATTAAATATTTACTACACACAGTATGTTCAATTTTCTTCTGTATACAGTCTTGGAGTAGAACCGGTTGACAAGGATGTTTTGAAGCAAAAGCCACGAAATACAAAGGAGCCAATGATCACGCGTCATCTCATAATTAACGTCTTATTATCCGCTAGCATCATTATTCTTGGTACTTTATGGGTATACAATAGAGAGGTAATATTTTAAATCAGTTACACACACACACTCACACACACAACACACACACACACACATAATATAATTATTGATTGTATATATATATATATATATATATATATATATATATATATATGTTTAATTTTCAGATGGTTAATGGGAATACCGCGAGAGATACTACCATGACATTCACTTGCTTCGTATTCTTTGACATGTTCAATGCTCTTAGCTGTAGATCACAAGTGAGATTTCATATTTTTATTTCATATCTTATTATATCTTATTATATCAAGAAAAAATATTACTGCAGCCTGAAATTCATTTGTTTCAGACGAAATCCATATTCACAATCGGTTTGTGGAGTAATAAAATGTTCCTGGTAGCCGTAACGCTCTCTGTCATCGGACAAATGCTTGTGATCTATTTCCCTCCATTGCAGAGAATATTTCAAACTGAAGCTCTTACTGCAAAAGGTATATTAGAAATATGTTAAAAATAATCGGTGTATATTTTCTTGCAATACACTAACATGTTTAATTTTCAGATCTTCTATTCTTGGCGGCGTTGACATCGAGTGTCTTCGTCATTAGTGAGATAAAGAAGTTCATTGAAAGACAACTGCAGAGACGTCGCGTCAATGGCCAGTATTATAACAAGTTCGAAATGGACTTTGTATGACAGTTACAGTCTGCCGGCGAGAGCAAGGCGGACAAAGATCATAACGAATAAGCGCATCAATTATCGCTCGACATCAATATGCAGTCGATCGCGTTCGTTTATAATTGACATATTACGTCTCGCTAACTCACATCTACTCGACTGTGCTTGCACACATTCGTAACTTCGTCACATGTGCACCTCTATCATAAAATAGAAGAATAATATCTTTTCAATGACAGTTGTAATGTATCGATTGCGCAGTGTGACTGCAGTTTTTACCATTTACAAATTGTCGATTCTATTTTTCCCAGTACATTGTGCACGTAGAAAAGAAAATGGACAGAAAAAAACATTTCGGTACCAATGTAATAGGTTACAATGTAATAGGCTGTAGCTATTTTAGACTATATTTGATTATTGTATCTACAAAGAGACTATAAGTCACTATTTCATAGATAATAGCGTGGCTACTGCACATTCCATGCACGTTTGATAGATCAATGACTTAATATATTCTGTCTGTAATATAGTCTTAGAGACTGCAGTCTAAAGCAATGTTTGCACTGAATCATTCTATCTTACACTTTTTTCTAAATATTGTAACAGTTTTTAAAGTTCACTCAGCAACAAGTATCAATTTTATCATTTGTTCCCTTATTGTCAGTTAATTCACGTTCAAAGGAGAAGCGAATCATGCAGCATTTTACCGAGTAAAAAATAAGACAGAGGTAAACACATTGTAATTAAAATCAGCCATACACAAATCGATTGCATTTATTATACAGTTGTAATCGGCGAAAATAAATGCTCTTATAATGTTCCTTATTAATTCCACGATTGCGAACGTATCCTTTCGATAGCAAAGTAATATAACACAAATTGCACCAACAACGAATGTACTATTTCCTCAAATAGCATAATAGCTAATTTATATTCGAGTAACATAATTCAATTGTGCCATCGAAAAGATACTCGTGTATTACATTATACAGATATATTTGAATTAATGTTTCAATATATTAATGAATTAATCACACCATGTCCATACATGTTACGTTATATGTATACAGATATTTTATATTCAATTTTCTAAGAATTTAAACAAAAATGATCATTTAATGAATTCCTTCAAGAAGACTATAAGTTTTGTATTGATATAATTCCGGTCCACCATAACCATAGAGCAGTTTTCCTTTACCATTTTCGTCATAATAAGGATAGCGATATTTTGGTCTAAAAAAAAGATCATTTTTTAGTCAAGAGATTTTCTTAGGAAGTTCTACATAATAACAAGAATAATCGGAATCGTACAGATATTTATGCTGAAGTAATTTATTATTAATTTTTTCCAACTTTTTATTCTTTATTGAGATATTTATTTCACTTACCGTTCGAAATATTGAAAATTAGGTGCTTGAGGTTCCGCGAGTACAGCTGTACTTTCATCGATTAGAGTGAAAAAAAAGATAGCAACTGTTGTTAACGCTATCATCGTCAGCCACTGCAAATAGAGAATAAAATTTCGTAAAATAATGATAATGAAACAAAAAAAAGTTTGCTTTATTTTTATGTAACGTATAATTTTTTTATAAAATAACTATACTTGCTTAATATTAAGGAGCAGAGCTTTAAGAGAAATTCAACTGACATGAGACGCAATGCATTAAAACTTAGCGATTAAAAAGTCGTCAGATGACAGTTATTAATTAAATTTTCAAATTTATTCAATATTCAAGAAAAATAATTGTACTTATTAAATTGCAAAAGAATTATATTTGCAATTATAGTGAGAGCAAAAAGTATTCGTAATAAAAATCTTATTTGTAGAAAATAAACATTAATTAACAATTTTATACAACGAATACATTTGTTCTAATATAAACAAATGAGCTTTGCATGTATTCCTGATTTTAAAAGTTAAATTTCTCGTCTATACGAATACTTTTTGAGCATTCAATGAGCAAACAATACAATTTTTAATTTTCGCTTATTTTTCAGATATATTTTATATAATTAATACATCTTTTTGGTATATATAATTTTAAGAAACATACCAGTCTATTTTATTCTTTATGAATAAATTGTTAATTATCCAAAAAGAAATGATCGTCAACTAAACGTCGAATCGACGTCAAATTGATATTGAAGTCACCGTATTTATATCGACATCAATTCAATGACTCATTTCTCGTTGGATAATATTTATTTTTTTTAAATAAAGTTTTTTTAAAAAATATTTTTTCCTATACGAATACTTTTTGCACTCACTGTCTATAGTAATGCTATTTCTTATCATTTCTTACTTACAGAGGAAAAACTCGCCATGATAAATTACCAGATGTGAAATTTGTTTTCTTGTTAATAGTAAGAAATTTTGAAAATAATGTAAAATTAAAGTTTCTTTTGATGAAACAATTATTAATCGTTATCGTTAACCAATCATTACTAATCAATTTAACAAATATTACAAGATAATACTGATCGCTGTACGCTAACCTTCTAGATTCGTATCAGAACTCAGTCTAAATTTCTTAGTTCCCCTACTACTTCCAGTTCTTTCTCCTTGTAAAGTGAAAGTTCTGAGATACGCTGTGCTACATACACTGATTGCTACATCTGAAATATCGATCGTGAAATTTTCGCAACATCAGAAAAATATGCGTTTTGAAAGCATTGATAAAATTTCACTGAAGTGTCACTGAAAGTGACATTTTCTTGATTGCAAATTGCATGTACGTGTTAAAGTGTAATTAAGAAAATGCTAAAACATCGAGAAAAAATCATATTCTTTAAACTTCTAATTATTTTTAATTGCACCGATGCTATTGATTAAAACATATTGAGATATATAATGCTAATATATATGTATAATATGTAACACACACACACACACACACACACACACACACACACACACACACACA
>Ga0157364_1001054_pt1 | contig 22316 bp, 9 predicted proteins | sample AttsexASBM2_FD_111476 | JGI IMG/M metagenome (GOLD analysis project Ga0157364, IMG submission 111476) | Fungus gardens microbial communities from leaf cutter ant in Ribeirão Preto, State of São Paulo, Brazil - Atta sexdens ASBM2 | ecosystem: Host-associated > Fungi > Mycelium > Unclassified ...
GCGTCCACTACTCCAGGCATGACAAAATTATTCTCCTGCATGATAATGCTCGACCACATGTTGCGGCGCTGGTCAAAACCTACTTAGAAACACTCAAATGGGAAGTTCTATCCCACCCGTTGTATTCTCCAGACATTGCTCCTTCCGACTACCACTTGTTCCGATCGATGACGCATAGCCTATCTGAGCAGCACTTCACATCATATGAAGATACCAAAAATTATATTGTAATATATCGATGATTGGATAGCCTCAAAAGATGAAGCATTCTTCCGACGCAGTATCCACATGCTACCAAAAAGATGGGAAAAAATAGTGGCTAGCGATGGCCATTATTTTGAATAAAACATTATGTACCGTTCTCTCATAATAAATGCTTAATTTTTGATAAAAAACGGCGGAAACTTATTTGTACTCTCAATATTTTACAGTATTATTAAAAACAAGTTATTATCATAGATATCATCATTTGTACATTACTACTATATTTAATATTAATTATAATTTTTTTATGTGTACACCTCTTTCACATCATCTTTGAACAGATATGTTACAATTATACATCCATTAGCATTATAGGTGTTCTTCAAAGGAGCAATTCTCGTACAATCACAGAAATGAAGCATAATATATGGATGTTCAGATTCGGATGGGGACCGCGCATATGTGCATCATAAAATTAGTTCTCAAATTCATAAAGTAAATTTTTTTTTATTATAATTTTGTGTATCCTCTGAAATATGATGCTAATCAATAATATTTATTTTCACAATAAAATTTCAATGAAACTTTAATGAAATTTTTTCCACCACTATTAGTGACACTACTTGTCGAATTTACTTATTGCATTAATGACACTAGTGACATTAATAGTATATTTGTGTGCTGACTAGATCAATTCAAGATTTTATTTTCAACTCGAAAATTAATCGAAATTGGAGCCAAAAATTCATCGAAATCAATAGAAATTTCGAAAACTTTCGATTTTTATTTTCGATATCGAAATGATGTCTTTTCGAAATTATTTCTGATTGGGTAGTGCCTTAGAGCATAGCATATACAGCTAGAGCCATCTAGACGTGAATAGCGGCTTTGTAATGTAATCTGCTAATAGTTCATTTAAAGTAGTTACTAAGATTGACATTTTATATTTTGTATTACAAATACAAACACAAAATATATGTATCTTGCTTGTTCACGTCTACCATCGTATTACGCGTCTCGCGTAGTAAGTAATTGATCGCAGTGAGCACCCGTATCAAATGATGAGTTGCGCTACCTCTGCTTACCTTCCGAACACGTCCCGTAATTCGTTAAATATGTTTCCTTATAATTTAAAAACTAAGTATCGGATAAAATTTTGATAATGGAAGAATTTTAGCAATAAGTCAGGAATATGAGATTTTAAGGACAAATGTTTGTTCTGGGACATCCTGTATATCCCATTTTTCAAAAAAGTTTAGACCTGAAAGGAAGTACATCTTTATTTAATGCCTTTCTTGTACCTTGTTTCAAAAAGTAAATAAAAGTAAATAATAATGGATTTTTAAAAAATCAATTGTTTTGAAAACAAAAAATTTGTATAAGAAATATTATTTTGCTACTTATTTTTGTAAAAGATACACTGATTTGCATTCTATCTGCGTGTATATGGTGTCATTACATAATGTTGCCGCACACCATATAATAGATATCTATTAAACTTATTAAAAAATATGAATTATTTTTAAAAAATAGTGTCCCTCGTTCGAATCATATTGATGATATTAAATTTCAGTAAATAGAACTGTTAATTTCGTATAATTATAAATAATTTTGGATAAGAAATTTTAAGTTTTTGAAATTATAAGATGTTTTCTTTATATCATAAATATTTAATTTAAGATAATACAAGTACTATATATGTTGATATCATATAAATTAATTACATAAAATGTCAAACGTATATTATGGAAAAATATCTCATGCATCAATGTTTGAATATTACAGTTAAATTATTTTATTTTATAAAATATTTCATAATTTATTTATATCAAAATATGACCATATTTATAAAACATTCATTTCTCACTAATATTATTTTTTAATATTTTATATAAATATAAAAGAACCATTTAAAAGAGAATCAATTTGTGTTTATAGAAATTATATGTAAAAATGTGTAAAAATTTTTTTACACTTCAGTTTTTTATTTCATTTTTTATTATAAACAGAGCTTATCACTAACTTATTTAAACTGATTAATCTTTCTTTTACTATTATAATTTGAAAGAATTTTGTGTACATTCATTGTGTACATTCTGTTACTATCAATAAAATTCTTATAAGTATTGACTTATCAATGAAGAATTATTTTCATGCCGTACATTCATTTGCGGGCGATACAATAGTGTGTAACATACATGCGAGAATATGAGGATCTTGGATACATGCATGTGATTTTCGCAACGACCTGCGTCTCGCTGATTCGACGATCATTTCGAGGTGAAGGCATAGTCGAAGCAACGCATTCCATTCAGTATACCGACGACCATAGTACTGCTAAGACTACTTTCCGCAAAGTGTGTCTTGCATTGTGTAAACACAGGTATGTATTTTTGTGTTTAAATAATTTTTTTTTAAATATTTGTTTTTCTTCTCGTACTTCTGCTTATATGACTATAAATTCAATTTTTCGTGTGGAACAATGATCAATAAGTAAGAATATGTTACATTTTTTGTTATATCGTGTTACAACGTTTCTGTTTTTCTCAATATTTGAATGGTTTTTATATATTTGTAACTACTAAAAAGAAAATAAAGTTAAAAAAGTTTCATCATAGATTTTAAGAAATGAAAAATTTTATTTTTGAAAATTTATTCTACAAATTTACAATTTACAACTTTCCTTTTTTTATTTTACGAAATAAAATAATGTAGATACATAAGAATTATTCAAATGTTAAGAAACAGAAATGTTGCGTATTAATGTAATGTTTTAACATTAAATGTTACTAATAAATTTTATTATTTTAATATATCATTTAAAATTGTTAACAATAAAAGGGATTTCATATTATCATTTATTTTCATATTATAAAACATATTTAAATTCCTTATAATTATATCTTCTATAGTTATATTACAAAATTATTTTATTACTTAATTCAAAACAGAATTTATAAAAAATGGAAAAATGATGAAATTTTTAAACAATTATATTCTTTTTCTCAGTGTAAAGATCCCTCAGTGTAAGAAATACTCATTACTTGTTGAAAAATAAAAAATAGATCAAAATTTGTTGCAATGTATTTTGAGTTATTATATGATTAAACCTTTTATGTAATCTTATTTTGTATTATATATCTATTTTTATTAAATAATTTTCATTTTTAATAAAATTAAATTATTTGAGAATAAAATCAAATATAATTTTGATGAGTTAATTTTTAATTTCATTCAAAAATTAGTTCAATAAATTAAATGTTATAAAATATTTTTTCTCTTCTTCCTATAATAAAATTTGCGAGTTAAATCGCAATAATTGAATTATTGCCCTTTTCCACGATTCGGTTGATTCTCTCGCTTTGCTCATTTCATACTGTGAGAGTAATGAACACAAGATGTTCTGACAACTGTTATCATAAAAATTTGATTATTGTGATTAATCTGCGTAAATCTGCCTTAAATACTTATATATTTGTATACTTTTTGTATTTAAAGGCGTCTATAGACAGTATGGTCAATGTATAAGCCAACTTTGCACACATTCGCTAAATGTTAACTACTTTCAATATGGATAATTATACATGATATTTATGTGCTAATGTTGGCATACGTTGGCCATATCATCTACAGACGTTCTTTACATTGAAAGTTAGTACGCGAGCAATGCACATCTTGCCTAGTAATATAAATGTTATATAATATGTTAGATTGATATTTATATGAGTTGCTTCAATGAGATGTCTGCTATTGGTTGTAGATGTTTCTATTCCATAAATATGACTATTTTTAATTATAGTGGCTCTTGGTTAATATAATTGTAATTAGAAAATTGTAATTACATCAACTAACTATAATTAAAAATATATAGTCACATTTGTGGAACAGAAATGGAATTATAATCAATAAAATTTTAATTTGAAAATTCGGAAGAGTATGAATAATGTATATTGGTCATCTCGCGATACGAATTTGCGATTCTATTTCTTTCAATCAATTTTTTATAATTATAGTATTATTAAGATAATTAAGGCAAAAATCAGATTTAATGATTCATATTAGAAACATGCAATGGAAAATACAATACAATACGTCGATGGTAAGAAGATTTATATAGTGAAAGTCAATTAATTCTGCAGCAAGACTGGAATATTTACCGTCTGCCTTCATCATGTAAGAAAAATTTACGGTTTATTGCTCGTTGAATGTAATTGAAGCAGCATGCGAAATATGAGCTTATTCTGCGCGCGTATTGATATGACTTCAGGAATAAAGGAATTTTCAAGAAATAAATTCATTGCCATCTTTTCTCTTCATTTGTCAATAACAAATTATCAGATTTTTATTAATTACATCAGTTGCTTCAATGAGATATCTGCTGTTGATGGCAGACGTTTCTATTCCATAAATATGACTATGTCTTTTTAATTATAGTCTTTTGATTAATGTAATTGCGATTAGAAAATTGTAATTTCATCAACTAAGAGACTATAATTAAAAACATATAGTCACATTGGTGAAACAAAAATGGAATTATAATCAATAAATTATTTAATTTGAAAACGCGGAAGAGTAAGAATCTCCAAATTAAAATTCTATTAAAGCGGATTCTGTTTAAGACTTTCAAACAGACTTGATTTTATTGGAATCATGTTGAAAAATTTTTTTTAATTCAGTTTATAAGCACTTTAATAAGTAATTCATACTAAATAATTAATTTTTTTTTAATTTGAATTATTTTTCCAATATATACATTATTATTATGTACATCAGATCTCAAATGGATCGTGTCGGTAGAATTAAATAATTTCAACGGATAATGTTTTTAAATTTAATTATATTACAATGTATGCAGGGGCTGAAGGATGTAAAAATCAAAGATTCAACTTTTACAAAAAATTTATCAAATTGACTAAAATTTAAATCTATTTTGGAAAGAATACTTAACGATTTATCAAATTGACTAAAATTTAAATCTATTTTGGAAAGAATACTTAACGATTTCAGAATATATGTAATAAATAACAAACAACACATATAAAAATGCGCATTTGACAATCTTTATTTAAATATTTTTAACTCGAATGATTACGCAACTTATTATTATTCGGCGTCTGTTATGTCACATGATCTTGTAGCAGTTAACATCGCGGTTAAAAATTGAAAGTGAGTTTCGTAGGTTATTAGAAAGCAGCACGTCGGCACGCCGACATGACAAAATATTCGCAAAATTACGATAAATTAATCGTAAAGTTTTGTATTACCTCAAAATTAACATACGTAAATCATTGTAAAATCATCTTGTTGTATACAAAAAAGTAATAAAGTAGAATGTAAAGATATTAACTCTTTGTATTACGAATTTTTGTATCAAAATTTTTTTTTAACTTTATACCCGGGGGTTTTTCGGGCCACTGATTACAAATCAGAAATCAAAATTTTTTAATCAAAATGGCTGATCTAATATAGCAGATCAATAAGTCAAATAACTTTGAGTGAAATATTTAGTTATTCTATTATTTATAAAAATAAATTATTTCATAAAAAATAGATTCTAATAATGATAGAAGATACGATTCCAATATTTTTCTTATTGGGATGCTCCTAAGCCTTACGTACGCGATCAGCGCAGTGGCAACGGCGGTGACTCGTCCGCTATGAGTAGTCGAGTCAGCTGTGAAGTTTGTCTTTTATCTTTCATTTTATTTTTCATTTCAATGTTGCTATTTTCGGTGTTTGAAAATCTTCGCTTCAGATTCAGATGCAACTATTAAAATATCCAGAAATCAAATTTTTAAATAATAAGATTATTTCTTTATTCGTTTTTTATCCATATCGTTATCAATTCCGCTATTTTGGATTTTAAAATTTGGAAATTTTGTCTTAATTCAATAATCCAAAAACCCCTTAGAACACAATTACAGGAGATATTTGAATTATTTATTTGGATTTAAGTAGAAAAATGTGGTTTTTTTATTTTTCAAAAATTTTTCAAAAAGTTTTTAATAAAAAAAACAATACAATGAAAAAAATCTGAAAAATTCTGAAAAAATATTTTAGGATGTTTTGAATGAATGCCTAAATTTCTATTTTGATTCATAATTTAGTAGAAAATGCATTTTTTCCAAAAAAGCATAAATTTTGATTACTTGTTCAGTTATAGTAATTATGGCAAATAAAAATTTATGATTGTCTTTTTTTTACTACTTTTTTACTACTTTTTTGAAATACTCTATTAATATTTTATGGATTCTATGAAAACAAAAAACCGATACTTAATGTTAAAAAATTCATCAAAATAATTAAAAATTAAGTGGAAAAAGATAAGTCCTGAGAGTCCTGTCGTGACGCAGATTAACCAACTTTTAAGCGAATAAATTCTATGAATGTATGTAAGTACACATGCGAACTACTAATACTCACATACACATACAAAATAAAATATATGCTAGTAACTAGCCAAAAAAAAGAAAAATACGTGATTTTTATATTTTATCTTCTGAAGATATAAATGCTGTTTTTAAAGAAACAATAACATACATGTGAGAAGATTTATTGTGAAAAACATAATATATAAAAGAAATAGTTTTTTTAAAACGTATTTTACTCATTTCATTTGTTTATGATATTACAGAAATTTAAATCAATAAAAATGCAATATAACATAATACATTATAACATAATACATTATTAATATTTAATTATCGGCTATTGTGAGCTTTATAATATTATATCTATTCTGTATATTATCAATTAATTTATTTATCATAGATTGTGAAATTATTATAACTTTAAAATTGAAAAATATTGCTGAATACAATATGTTCAACTTTATGTAAATTGCTTAAAAATATTTCCAACATAATTCATAATATTGTAATATACAGTACTATAACGTCTTAAATAACATTTAAAAATCTATTATGTCTTGGAATAATGTGGACAACAATTTTTTAAACAAATTAAAATTGCGTTTATTTAGCTTAAAATAAATAAAATCGATTTTTACTTGTTATTGTATTGTACAAGAACTATGTATATCCGCACAGTATTTTTCATTGCAAATATATTAAATACGTATCTATATTGCATTTACATTGCGTTTCATTTTATATCAAATATAATATTAATTCATATTAAATATATAATTAACGCAACGAATGTGAAATATCCGAGTCGAAATATATACCTTAAGGAGGTTGTAAGGGCATAAAATACATATTAATATTTACGCATTAAACAAACTATATACATGTGAAAGTTGTTCATAACATTCTGTTTTTACTGAGCAACATATTTTTATAGATTATTTATTTTATTTGATATTAGTTTTATTATTATAAATAAAAATTTTAATAATAATAACAAAAATATACATTTTTTTATATAAATATTTTAAGTACTATTGTAAAAATGACTTATGCAAAGTTTATTGAGATTCACCACTTAATTTATAACAAATAAATATTTTGTTTATTTACTGAACACTTAATGTTTGCATCTCAATGTAACTTTACATAAATATTTTTAAATTCATAAAGTATTTATAAAAAAGAGATTTGAGATTTTTATCATTATTTTATAATACATTTTCATATATTTCTATTAGAGTACGAATTGAAAAAAATATTGTAAAATAATATAGATTTAAGGGGACTAATTTGGAGTCAGCGTGGTAAGAAATGCGCAATTTATACTTATATAATCATTAATAGTATAGTGTGTTAAAAGATATTAGTTTGAACGTTTCGGCTATTGGTTTTAGCCATCTTCAGCAATACATAATTAATATACTAGCAGAGAATATCTCCTTATATTTGAAAATATGTTATCAACTTTCTATCTAATCAGAAAGTGAGGAAAGCACAAACATCATAAAGAAATTGCGTGCCTTCTTGATTAACAAGTGATTGCGTTTTAATAACGTTAAATTAAGAGTTAAAATTACGTAAAAATAACGTTGAAATTGTACAAAAGTGCTTATCTCAATCTCCATATATGACAATCAAGTATAATACAATTAAGTATAATACAATTAAGTATAATACAATACATGAAAAAGATTTGTATAAAACATGTTGTGATGAAACTTAGAAATCGTCAAAATGTATCGAATGTTTATAACTGTTTCATGTCTAAGAATGTAATAAACAAGATATTTTTAAGACTGAAAGAGCATAGAACGATGTTGTTATTGTGTAAGTTAAATCTATATTTATTTATATTTATTAAGAATGTCATTATATGTACGATCTAAACCATCTGTGTCTTTTTGAAGATTGAAATCATTTGTTGTTTTATATTTATGATTTCTGAATTATACTTAATTGTAGTGTTATATGGAGATTGAGGTAAGCATTTTCTTTGTATAATTTCAACGTTATTTTTATATAATTTTAACTCTTAATTTAAGATTATTAGAACACAATTACTTGTTAACAAGAAGATAGGCAACTTCTTTGTGCAATGTTTGTGCTTTTCTTACTTTCCGACTAGATAGAAGGTTGATAACATCTTATTTTCAAAGAAAAGAAGATATTTTCTGCTAGTATATTAATTATATATTTGCTGAAGATGGCTAAAACCGATAACTGAAACGTTCAAATAGCTTTTAATATACATATTATTAATATATAAGTATAAATTGCATAACTTCTTACCGCACTGATTTTAAATTAGCCCCCTTAAATTTGCATTTCATAATTATAAGGAGTCCTATATTTTATATATATTTTTTTATTCTAAATTGTAAAAAAATATTATTTTTTATAGAAACTTTTTTTAGAACTTTTGATCTAGATGGTAAACTATCTCAAATTTTTTTGTATTACTTTTAAATGTAATTTAGAATATCTGTAATTTTTTCAAGCAATTCTTAATATATTGTATTTGCCTTACAATCTCCTTAATATATATGTAATAAATAGCAGATATATTGCGCATATCAAAGACAAAATACGTATGTAGCAGATATATTGTACATATTTAAATATATGGACATCAAACACGTAGTTGATACATATATGTACAACAAAATGCAGAATATAATATACGTCATAAAATGGCGTATCATAATAGCATCACATAACATTAAAAAAATCATAAATGATAATTTTGAGCAAATTTCTGTGTGCATGATTATTATAATACGATACTATATTGACAATATATACAACTTCAATAAATTATTTCATATTTCTAAAAATAACGGAAATATTCTAAGTGGACAGAGTTACTATCCATCCTGTATATACAGCGTAACGGTCCGCACGATTTTTCAAATAGATACTTCCGAGTTAAAAAAAAAGTTAAAAGATGAATATTTATATGTTTATTGACATTTCGATAGTGATTTAAATTTGTCTTGTAGACTTTTACAATGTTATGGGAAAAAAATTGTATCTATTTAAAAAATTTTAAATGACTTTGATTTTTTAATGAAAATAGATTTTTTAAAATTCTTTTATCGCATGTTGTAGCCTAATAAAACAGATGAATACTCAGTCTTCAATCTTCTTTTTAACTGTCAAAAGTGTCTGAAAAATCGTGCGGAAGTTTTAAGCTGAACACCTTGTATATTTATATACAAGATGTTTGATAAGTAACGATAAAATTCTCGTATAAGGATAAAGCACAAAGACTAAACTGAGTCAAAAAGTTCTTTACCATTTTACAATTTCCATTATAGTTAACAAGATCAATTACTAAATATCAATTAATAAATATCAATTAATAAATAATATAATTAACAAGATCAATTACTAAATATCACCGAATATTAGTTTTTAATAATTTTTTACTCAAATATTATCAACTTTACAACAAAACAACAAGAGACAAAAATTATTTTTTTTTTCTTATAAAGTTTCCCTTTTTTCTTGTTGCGAAAAAAGAATTTTTTCAGAAATTTTAATACTGTATTTTCTCATGTTGGTAAAAATAATTGCCGATAAAAAAATACAATACTAAAAAGTTGATAAAAAATTCCGAAAACATTCTTAGAGCTCTATGAGAAGAAAATAAATAATTTTTATTTTTTGCTGTTTTTCTAAAGTTGATAGCATTTGAGTAAAAAATTATTAAAGATCAATATTCAGCAATTTTTAGTAATTAATATCTTGTTAACTATTATCAACTATTATTATCAAAATTGCAAAATGAGGATTTTTCGACACAGTTTAGTCTATGCTGCCACTAAGCGGGAATTTTATAATATCATTAATTATCAGACACTCTGTGTATATATATATATATATATATATATATATATATATATAGAGAGAGAGAGAGAGAGAGAGAGAGAGAGGGAAGAAGTTAGTGACCTTAAATTTGACCTTGAAAGGATATTTATTATTTAAAGATTAATTTCGAAATTTCATATGGAAATCCCCTTTTTCATTGCACATTCTAATACACCTCGAGAGCTTTTCAAAATACTATAATAAAATATTTTTTCATTAAGTACTTTTCGAGTTATAAGGCTTGAAATTTACAGTACTGCCGGCATTATGCAAGGTGTCCGGCCAATGGTTAAAACCTTTTAAATATTGTTCAGAATCATATCTTGGATAACATTTGTCAAGATATTGTTTGATCAAGATAATTGGTGATAGAGTTTTATAAGTTCTCTAACTATTAGATAATCTGTCCACATAAAAAATTAACTAATTTTATGTAAGTTTTATTTAATAAGTTAACAATGTTCATTATGTTATATTTGCATTTCCTTAATTTCCAATTTACTTTGTTTACATAAGAAATGCTAATTCATTGCAATAAATAATTTTGACGAAATTCTGTTTACATGAGAATTTAGGAACGTTGACCACATGCACTACTTTTTATTCTCAAGATAATTTTTTCAATTTACGTATCATTTGACTTGAATACACTAAATATAATTGTTTAATTAATCACTTTACTATAATCCTTTATAATTACTGGAAGTGATCCAAAACTGAAGTAGATACATTTAATAGTTTAATTGTCTTTGATACATACTTTAATAAAAAATTTGTATATACATTTGAACATCTAGTAATGGCTTTTATAGGGATCTGCAATTTTGAATAATTTAATATCAGCGAATTCGGACGTATTAGTACATATTAAAGCCGTTGTTATACTGATTTAATCTGTATAAAAGTTAAATGCAAATATGAATTATAAAATACAGATGTTATTAACAATACAATAAAATGTATTGATGATTTTAATCCGTTATATTAAACAATTTGTGTATAACGCGATGGTTTTAATGTGTATTAATGTGCATGCATGGTGGAAGTAAAGTATACTTCTGCACAAGTATTTTACAGATTTTTATTTTCACCAAGGTGAAAATAAATAAATTAGGTGCAGTAACAGACTGCATCTAATCGAATTCGCTATACGTCAAGAAAAATAAAACAGAATTGACAAAATTAATAACAATTTATATAAGATAATCACAAAGAAAATCACATGCGCGGATCTATAATTAAAATTTATAATTAAATTTAAATATTTAAGTGTATTTAAATGTATATATACTATATTCTAAGCGCAGGTATTTATTAGGGAGTTTTTGCAATAACGTGGATCCGGTGAACGCTAAACTTACGTTATACTTTTTTTAATTAGTTGTTAAGAAAAAAATAACGTTAGCTGGATAAACGGTATACAAATTACAAAAATTTCCTATTATCCATATTTTACGCATTAAGTGATAATGACTTCACTATATAAATATATTCAACGCGGATATAAATATATATAATGTTATCTAATTTTTTATAAACGTGATGATATATTGTCTAAAGCTAAAGATTACTTTTTTATATTTCAGATTATAGCTATTGAATCATCAACGTAATCATCAGTCGCTACTTTATAAGTTGTAAATAAACTTCGACATACTGCGATTCAGAAATGACAAGCTGAACGATCGATAGTCTTAATCGCAGAGAAGCCGCGCAAAGAGTTCGACGAGCAAAAGCTGTGAATTTAACTTTACGCAACGAGTGCAACGTACACGAAGTCTGTGTATATAGTGCCAATATGACATATTTACAATCAATTGGAGAAATAATTGGCTTCCTGTTATTGTCGACCTTTTCGATATTGGATGGCATTATCAGGTCATTCATTCCCAAGAAGTATAAAATGAAAAATATATGTGGCGAAATTGCTCTGGTGACAGGAGGAGGTGGAGGATTGGGGAGGCTTTTATCCCTCAGGCTGGCCAACTTAGGCGCCATCGTAATTATTTGGGATATAAACGAGACCGGTGAGTTTAAAATATAGGAATGGGGGGGGAGTAACAATTTACTTAATTAACATTAACAACTTATCATTATTATTGTTTTTTTTACAATAACGATTTGATAATATTTTTATAATTTTTCATGATAAAGTCAGAGATGAAAAACTTTTGAAGAGTAACTCATTATTATTATTCATTCATTTAAAAAAACTAACTCGTTACTTTACTCATTATATAATGAGTAAAAGTGAATTAGTATAACAATTTCTTTCCAAGTATGTCGTTATCATTATCGCCATAAAAATATGTAAAGTCACACATTATCAAATTATTATTATAGAAAATAATAACAACGTTACAATCGAATCAGCAGATAATGTCTATAAAAATGTTTAAAAATATTTAAAAAATATCTTTGAAAACGTTTTTAAAAATGTTAAAAATAATGGATTAAGTTATCTTATTTTCATTTAAAAAATTTATTTTTATTTAAATATTTTTTAAGATTAGAAGAAAATGTCTTTTTAATGTTAAAAATAATCTTTAACATTTGAAAAACATGTTTTTAACATTTAAACACAAAATTAGAAAAAATATACATATATTACAAAAATATTTACAAAAATTAAATTTTTTCAAATTTAATTTTTAATTAACGATGCCTAAATCTTAAATAATTTTTACCAATTAATTGTAATTTTTCATTACATTTTAATTTTTTTTTTTACCTAATGGGATTTGAATCTGGGACATCGAAGTTAGAAGTCTTTTGTACTTTATTCGTTACGCCACTTAATTTAAAGTATTAATAAACAGTTCTTATTGTCTATATATAATACTTAAGGGGATGCTGGAGCTGCCTGTATTATCAATAAAATTAGAGTTTTTACATTTTATTCTTGTCGAATTTCTTCGTAGTGATTTCACTACGAATAAAAATTTCTTTTCCATGATTAAAATGTACATGCTAATGTATTTGTCGCTAGTGTATTTTGTGTTTAAAGTTGGAAAAAATAAAAAATTACAAATTTTCGCAGAACTCGGTAATTTTATACTACATGAGGACTCACAATGAAATGAACAGACCAATATTATAATATCAACACAAAAATCATCCACGTCACAAGAACACATATTAGTTGCATACGCTCAAATAATGTATATTATTTGATTATCGAATATCATTATGACTGAGTTAAACTTAGTTTTAAATTCTCTATTTTTATTGTTAATCGACTGGAAAGGAATGATTATTGTAGATTAGAACATTATATATTGAACAAATATATAAAAGAATCTATCAGTGAAAAATGTAAAAAAGCCCATCAGAGCCTACATCAGCTATTGTAAATTGGAACACTATATAGCATTCCGCAATAATGGAACACAGAATTCATCAATATTTTGATTGGGAAAATATCAAGATATTAGACGAGGAAAAGATACTTAATAAAAGACTGATTTTGGAAGCGATCCATGTAAAGCAACAGAAACAGAGTTTGAATTTACAGAATGATATAGTATTTTTTAGACCCACTATATATGAATTTGTTACGGAATTGTGACATTGATTTTACTTCCTTTTATTCTTATTTTTATTTTTATTTCAATAACTACATGACTTTATTGTTTTGATTCTCATTTTATCTCTGACTATCAACACCACAAGACTTTTACGTTAAGTCGCGAGAAAACGCTTACATGTAAGTTGATATAATTAAAATTCAGACAAATGATTTTAATATTTTTCTAATTTTTCATTTTCGTATTCCTTTTGAATGACTACAGCAAATCTGACAATGATGAGCGATGTGATTCTACTTAGTGACGCAATGTATATGACTTCGGTTTTACTTTATGTAAGTTTTTATATTATTATTGTACAACTTAATATTTTTAATAATCATTGGGCTATTCATTACAAAGCTAATTTGTCATTTGGATAAAGAAGAACGAACTAAATTGTCGGGAATCATCAATTTGGAATTTACTTATGTAATTTTGATTTATATTTTATATTGATAAGGACCTGAATTGAAAAGTCGAAACCTTTATTTTATTCGTTTTATTATTCACACGAAAATAAAGAATTTTTCATCCAAATAGCTAAATGTAGGCTCTGATGGGCATTTTTATATTTTTCACTTATATATTGAACATACTGAAGAAGATTAAACATCGGTCGAAATATTTATGATTTTGTAATAATAACTTTAAATTATGATATAATAATACTACGCTACTAATAATCGGTGTTTTGAATGCTCCTTTTTTAAATATTGTTTATAATTATCAAGCTAATTTTTGAAAGAACGCCAAGATCAGTTAAATTTTGGATTACAAATAATACAATTACATAATCTTTACAATTATATAATCTTTTATTAAATCAATTTATTCCAGATATTGCGAGCCGATAACATTCAATTTCAACACAATCATTCTGAACGTTAATATCTTGGCATTCTCTATCATATTTGATGTATTCACATATTATATATCGTGCTTAAAATTCTTATGTTTGTACACGCGGCCATACAACGCGTTCTCTCTATACATATCGGTTATTGCGAAGTATATTTCTGAAGCCTCAGTGGTTGAGCTGGCTAAGACACTCTTCTCGGAAAGTTGAGAAGTCCCAGATTTGAATCCTGGCTAAGGTAATATTTTTCGCAATAAATTTCTTACTTTCTTTCTTTCTTTTTTTTTCTAATTTAGGGGAGATTATTAACGTTTTCAATTATATCTGGAATAAATTGATTTAATAAAAGAATATATAATGTATTAACATCCATGTATTGTAACATCCAAAATTTGATCGATCTTGGCGTTCTCTATCGTATTTGATGTATTCACATATATGATCGTGCTTAAAATTCTTAATATATTATTAAGATTGTTTCGATGCGAATAAGCATCAAAATTTGTTAAATTGCTAGTCAATTTAACTCGTGATATTACTGCGGTAGTTTAGTAGAGTTAGCGTTTTCAAGACCGAAACATCATTTCGGCGCGCGTTTCTGGGGACTACATACGTGGTATATAAATTCACACAAGAATCATAGCATTTAAGATCCAGCTAAACTATTTAAGACTTTGATTTCTATAATTTGTATAATTTTATTTTTTCCATCTTTGGAACCAGCGACAACTTAACATATAATTTTAATCATGGAAAAGGAATTTTTATTATGTGAAATCACTACGAAGAAATTCGAGAGGAACAAAAACATCAAAAATGCTAATTTTATTGATAATCAGGCGGCTTCAGCATTCCCTTAATGTAATTATATTATGATTACTTCTCTTCCGTGATCATTTTTTATTCTGATCCAATTTTGACTAATTTGAGTTTTAGAAAATATTAAAAATTTTTATAATAAACGCTAAATAAAAATTTAAAACATATTTTTTCATATAAGAAGAAGAAGAAGAAGAAGAGGGTACGTTATCGATTGAAATAAATGTTAAATAAATGTCTTTTTACTACAGTACAAATACAGAATAAATAAAGTACAGAATAAATAATTAAAAATAAACATTTGATGAATAAAATAAAATATATGTTAAAAAATGTTTACTAAAATCATTTTTTCATAACATGAATAATTTGTGAAAAATAAATACTTGAAAAATAAAATAATAAATAAACAGTTAAAAAACGTTTTTTTAGAAATAACATTTTAAATGAAGGTAAATATATGCAGTTTACACCTCACCGATTTAAGCAAAGTTATGCATAATTTAATATATATATTGTATCGAGTGTTATTGTATGATCACAATAAAATTATTTAGAAACAGTATAATATAGTATAATATGCATAAAATATAAATACATAATTTTTCACGATAAAGTAAATATTTTGATAAAAGTTGTATTGTTTTAATGATGTATGATATAATAAAGTTATTTTACAAATTATACAAGTTATTTCCGTTTAAAAGGCAGGCTATTATTATCTTTTCAGTTTCGGTCCTGCGGTGTGGCCAACTTCCGACTCGTGCATTACCGATTGACATGATCAGAAATGACATGAAAACATATTACATGTCAATGCGAGTTGAAAGCACTGAAATATAATTGGAACGAACGCGGCTCTATACTGTCTTTACTAAGAATAATCCAAGGAAAAGCGTTATAAGTGGTATTTTTTGTCCTTTTCTAACTTGTACTCAGTTATAATTACGCACGTGCGATAGATGGTATTACACATGTACAATCATAGTTAAGTGTAGATTAGAAAAGAATAAAGATATCATTTGAAACACTTTTTGTCAGATCGCGAAACTAATACCAGCGCTCGTTCCAGTAATTTATTTTCAGTAATGTATTTTTAGTCAGAAGTTGATTATATCATAGCGCCGAAATTAAAAAGATATAAAAAAAGTTATCTGCTAAATTTTAAACCGAAATAACTTGAATTTGTAAAATAATTTTATTATATCGTTATACTCGTTAGAACGATACAACTATTATCAAAATATTTATTTTATGCAAAAATTATGCATATCGCTCCGTTTTCTAAAACATAAATAATATTTTCAATAATGACTATGCTTACAATAAAATTTAGTTAGAGTTTAGTTATATTTATTAGAACATTAGATTTATCTCTGTTAATTTACAAGATAAAAAGGAATTATTTGTATATATGGCCGGCATTCATAGTCTGTTCTTATTTTTCCTGTTTTAAATAATATTTTAAGACACTAATACGGTTTCTCTCTCTGATTGGTTCGTGATTTCTTAAGATTGTATTTAAGACGGTCTTGAATATAAGATCTGACTGTGAATACTAATCTATATTAAGGGCAAAGTCTGCATAATAAACAGTGTCGGCATTGTTTGAGTTGCATTGCTCGGTCCATGTTAATATTGTCCAACACGATTAGATTGGACAATGTCGGCTCGTCCTGGACATAGAAGATATAAATAGAGTGGAGCCAACTTTCTTTTATAAAATCACTTTTTAGTACAAATGCACCAGATCGTAAAATTACCAGATACTGGATATCGGATATTCGATAGAGTAATTATTCAACCAGATATGAATTCTATCCGGTTTAGCTATTTGAAACAAAAAAGAAAAATAAGGAAAAATAATAATTTTCTTTTTAACAAAAAAAGAAAAAAAAGAAAGACGAACTGCAAGACGTTTAGCTGAAAAGAATAAAATTCTGTATTAATGACGCAAACTTTTAATATAAAATTTTAGTTTAATATATTTCATATTAGATATATTATATTATCAGATACTAATACCCAGCTAGCAACATCGAAATGATGTGAAAAAGACGTGTCTTAAATGACAGTGACGTCAAAGATGTGACTTAAATGAGAATATAATTATGACGTGTTTTTAAATATTAAAATGGTACGTTGTTAGCATTACATCAAAAAGATATATCCTTGACGTCTATATATGTGATTTGTATACTCAAATTTTGATGTGAAATAGTGCAAACGCTTCAATGAGATTTTATACAATTTCTTGGTATTTATTAATTTTTCTATTATTCTTTCTCAATAGAAAATATGTGTAGAATTGCTTTGTATAGAATTATTTTTCTTGATAAACCTTAAAATGAGTCCCCACACTTCCGATTTTGATAAAACTATAGGCTCATTCGACGCATTTAAATATAATATTAAACAATGTTGTATATTAGAACTACATTCAAAAATGTCCTCTCTGAGAAAAATTTTACTCAATATAATGTAATATATAAGGTAGACTATTTTAATCAATATATGCGACTATCTCGAAAAGGAGAAATTTTTTCAAAAAATGTTTCAGATAAAAGTTTTATGATTTCAAGGGAAAAAAAGACGGTGATCTTGGTTGACCTTGATAAGAAGCCCAGATTAAGATCAGATCCATGTTACATAAAAATTTTTTAATAGAACTCTCCATTTTTTATTGCGAATTCTTATATCTTATTTCAAGAATTTTTTCTAAAACATTATAATAAAGTATTTTTCCGTTAAGTACATTTCGAATTATGAGGTTTGAAAGTTACAGTATTGCCGACATTTGCATTACGCAAGGTGTCCGACCGACGGTTAAAATCTTTTGAATGTTATTCAGGATCATGTCCTGGATAACATTTGTTAAAATCAAGATCACTGATGTGATTGTTTCTCTTATTTTCATTTTTACATAAAAATTTTTAACGCAAAAATGAAAATAAGAAAAATGACCTTGATCTTAACAAATGTTATTCAGGACATGATCCTGAACAATATTCAAAAGGTTTTAGTCGTCGCACAGTGAGATCTCAAACATCACACACGCATATATATATATATATATATATATATATATATACATAATTTAAAATATAATAATTTTTATTTTTTGTAATTTGAAATATTATTTTTATATGATTGTTAATAATTGCATACAAATCTTATAAGTCTTACTATTATTACTAATGATTATTTAAAGAAATATAAATTATTTAAAATTAAATAATTTATAATTTAAATGTATACTAAGAATACTTATTAATTTTAATAATTTTTACAATTCACACTTAATTAATACATTTATGTATCATGAAATAACCACTAAGATTTTTACGCAGAGAAAGAGTATAATCGTTTTATCGTAGATTATAATTTATGATGATGTTACTTATTATAGTGACAAATCGATTCAACTCACAATAATTTTATTAATATTGACAGTAAAAATTGAAATCATAACACGATACGAATGAAACATAAAAACATAAAAATATAACAGAGTAATTCCGGGAAAATTCCCCCCCCCCTCCATCTATTTTTTATACATTTCGTGGTATCTCGTCTCCGTGGTATTAAGTAAGTGCAAATGTTTGACGGCAAATTATAATAAAAATATTTTCTTTTTAATATACGAAATGTGTTTCATTACCTCTCTAATAAGCGAAAACTGCCTTATTAATTGATTTCTGCCAAAATCTTTTGACATTCGAATTCGCTTTTTGAATCCGCCATTTTCAGTAATTTTGATATCAGATTAATAATCAACTTCTAAAATCACAGTATACTTTCGTCAACATTTTATTTTAACATTCTATTTTCCGCCATTTTGGATCCGCCATTTATAATTTCTAAATTTTGAGTTCAAATTCAAAATTAGCGATCATAAAAGCCCTTAAGTACCAAATTTGACAGCAATTGAAGCATTTTTAGCATTCTTGTCCATTTTGAATTTCGAAATTTTTAGTTCGGATTCGAAATTAGTGACCCCACAAATTCTTAGATACAGAGTTTTATGCCAATCATATTCATCAATATTTTGAATTTTGGCCATTTCGGATCGTTTGGGTTACTGAGCGTCGATCGGATACTTTTGTGTAATGCAAATACCGGCGGTATTGTAACTTATAACTCAAAATGTATCTAAATAAAAAATACTTTATTATAGTGTTTTGGAAATAAGCTGCAAGAATTCGTAATAAAAAAAATGGAGAATTCCATTAAAAAAATTTTGTAACATGGATCTGACTTTAAGAACTTTTTATAATAGCAAGATGAACCAAAGTCATCGTCTTTTTTCCCCTTTGAAATCATAAAACTTTTGAAACATTTTTTTTTTAATTTTTCTTTTTCGATATATTCACGTGTATTGATTAAGATGGTCTACACTTATATTACGTATATACAGGGGAGAAGTGATCTAAATCGGACCTATTTGCAGCTTTTAATCTCTACAAGGCGTAAATAAAGTCCGATCATAAAACTAAAGATGCCAGTGAAAAGATCATTTAATTCCTTTCATTTTTACTTCAGATCATTTTGACGTATCTCTCACCTGTGTTGAACTATAATAGAAAATGTAAAAACAGTTTTTCGAGTCGGATTTGGAACTATTGGTTCCAAATCGAATTATCCCCTGGTCCAAATCGAATCCTCCTATTTTTATGGACTTTTAGATAGAAATTTACAAGATTTTAATTAATTTTTGTTAATATTGAGCAAAAACGAGCAATTTACATATTAGATAGTTAAAGATAAAAATTTTATTCAGAAAAAACTGACAGTTTATATTATTAAAATTGAAATCAATAAAATATTCAATTAATATTAATTTATCTGATGACTCTTGATATTTTATTGATTTAATGTTCTTTAGATCAGATCTGGTCGGTTGATGACCAGTATTACAATCAGATTGTGGCGAATCTTTTTTCTTCAATGAATTAGTTGATTTACTTGACTTTTTAGTGTTTCTTGATCTCGTTCGCGTTTTTTTTTGTTGATGCATTTGTTTCATTGCTTCCTCTATAGTAATAGTTTAAATCGCAGTATCATCAGTTAAAATAATTATTTTTTCCGATTTTTTGTCCCCGACCAGTATTTTTACATGGAGGCGCTTTTGGAAGTGGACGAATAGATTGCAATGTTTCATTTTCTTTTATCTCGCTATGTTCGCTTGGCCGATCAATTGCTGAACTGGACAGGAAGTCAATTTTTTGAGAAACATCAAGATCCAATGGACAAATGCCTGTTGTTATCTACTGTAGGTTCGATTTGGACACAGATCTTTCGAACTTTTAGAACAAATTTTACAATAAACCGCATAAAATGCTTGATATTTTTGAATTCTACATTCTTTAATTATCTTAAATCAATTACCTTTCAAATTTTTAACAAATTTTTAAATGATGATTTACAAAGATTTTCTTTTTTAAAAAAATTTTTGCTTAACGATAGCTGAAAATACATATTTGCATCTATTCTATGAACATTATGACAGAGAACTGTCAAACTGCTGTTACATGTTCAATGTCTTAAGATCTCTAAGGACTTTACATTATAAATAACATGCAAATCTGCTTAATCGTATTCGTCTAAATTAAAAAGGTCCTATTTGGAACGGTTCGATTTAGAACATTTTCCCCTATTATATTCAAATAAAATTTTTGAGTAAAAAAAAAAGATTATACTTTAATATGCTGTGGTTAACAGATCAAAAATGGAGGACCTTTACGCTATTTTGATGTATCTAGAGCTTTATTCCCAAGCGGCATACAGCGGCTAAAAAAAGCACTATAAAGTGTATATAAGCGTTTTATTAGCACTTTACGTGGTCTACAATATAGAAGTCGTAGTGGTCATAGGATCTTAAGTTGTAGAAAATTCATCAATCATATTCAATATGAGAAGAATAATCTACTATGATTAGTGAATTTTTTAAGACAATCCTTATATGACCGCTATGACTTCTATTGTAGACCCCGTATTACAGGGACTGTTGTGCTACTTAATTATAAAGTCACTATAAAATACCGCAATTGATACGTCTGAAAATTGAGTAAAATTCATATTATTTGTCATTTTTGGGTCATTTTAAAGTCAAAATGATAAATAACGTTAGCTTATTTACAGGGTAAATGTCACTTTTACATCAATTGTCAACATCATTATGATGTAACAATAATAACATTAGTAGACTTTGATAATCACGTTTACGTCATAGCGATGTTTAAATGACAACGTTTACGGGCCGAAAAATGACGTCATTTTGACATAACGTTGTTAGCTGGGTATTATATTATATTTATATCTCATGTGTAAAACCATATGGTCATATCATATTATTTAAAATATGAACTTCAGCTATAATTTGACGTGGAAACGATACAGAACGTACAAGTGGACACTATACAAGCAAGAGCGAATCACTTATTACTATAAATAACTGAAAGAGCTTATTTTTTATTGATTGCATATTAGAGCATTTATTTGAAAACACACACACACACACACACACACACACACACACACACACACACACACCCACACACACACACACACACACACACACACACACACACACACACACACACACACACACACACACACACACACACA
>Ga0157364_1001055_pt1 | contig 22303 bp, 7 predicted proteins | sample AttsexASBM2_FD_111476 | JGI IMG/M metagenome (GOLD analysis project Ga0157364, IMG submission 111476) | Fungus gardens microbial communities from leaf cutter ant in Ribeirão Preto, State of São Paulo, Brazil - Atta sexdens ASBM2 | ecosystem: Host-associated > Fungi > Mycelium > Unclassified ...
AATTTTAACACCTTGATTTGCAACGCATATCAATTTAAAAAAAAACTCAATCCTGATATTTAATTTATTTACTTAAATTATTAAGCAAGAATTATTTAGCAGGGGACAAGTTTTATGTAACAAGTTTTAACATATAATATCCCCACCTTCTTTCATTCCCTACGTTAAGTGCTTCATATTTTTCTTCACATAATACCGCGCAAAATATTGAGAAGAAACGAGAGAAGGGAAACTAGATGAGAGCAGCAAGTAAGGTGATGGAGGAAAGGGTTTTGAAATATGTGGAGCGTAAAGAGGCTGACAAATTTCAACGTCTATTCCCAATCGGGTCGTGACAGTCGCGTGATCGTCGTTATCAAATTATATTACTTGTTGTAATAAATTTTAACGTATGTGTTAATAAACTTTTGTTTCATAATAACACAGCATTAAGACCTTGCTTGACTTGTAGCCCTATTATTATTAATTTTATTACTTGATTAATTCACTGATAATATGATATAATTGTCTCTAACAAAGTGAAAGAAGAACTGAAGAGTCTAAACATTTTCAGTATATGTAAGATTGTGAAGATATCTAAAATCCGTTCGTTTATGATAATATAAATCTCATCTAAAATAAAAAAATAGAACGTTATATCAATTTATCTAAATTATGCTAAACTTTCTTACTTAAAATGTTAATGAACGAAAGTTTCGCATCGATAAGAAAAACCTGAGGTTACGATACGCAAGTTTAATGAAAATTATTACAATAATTGCACGTAATAAAAGTAAAGTATTATATTATTTTGTTGTACGATTTGCAAGTAAGGAGAGAGATTCTCGTTAAAGCGCTCCTATGCGTGGACGTTGTTGATTATGCTCCCCCATGCGATAAGTATATTCAGACCCTCGTGCTAATGCAATTCCACGAGCTGTGATCGAATTAGTTTCTGGACGAGGCGATCCAAGGTTAATAATGACCAAGTACGGGATGTATAACGTGACATCGATTAAATCGTGCGACCCAATTTGCGCTAAAAATATCTGCTCGACAGATAGATTTTCAAATGGCAAAATGCGTCGTGGGCGAGGAATACATACATGGAAGAAAATTTATAATTAATGTAATGTGCAGCCATTTATACATAAAAGTAATAATAATACATGACAACACATAATGGAAATTTTAATTTTAATATAATTTTCCCGTTTCCGTCTAAATTAGAGAGACATTTAATAGAGATAATTAATTCAAAACGCAGAATGGAGAATGAATCTTTTAAAATTATGATAAAATATGCAGAAAATTTCTTCAATCGACGATCTTTCAGAAAGCCAGTTGCGGCTAGTGAGAATTTTCCTGCGTTTGTGAGTACAAAGGGACGGCAGAGATTTCGGTTCGAAGTATCGTCAATTGTGCACACAAGCATAAGCAGGTTGTGCAGCAGGTATCTAGGAATTCTGTATGGAGAGAGAAAAGGGCGAGGTCTTTCGAGCGTGTGTACGCGCGCACCGAAGCGCATCGTTAACACACGTTCGCACGAGGAAGAACACGGTCCAGCAGCTTTTTGTGTATTACGCTACGTTTTAAAGATTCACCGTTAAACTTCGAAAAAGGAGAGAAAGAAACGTAGTGAAGTATACGGCAACCCTCGAAGATTTCACGCTTGCTGAAATACACTAATTAGGAGACGCTTTCTCGTCGCATTTCATCGCGCGTATAAAGATACGAGATGGAAATTATGTGCGGTCTGTTCATTCGCTGACTTCTGACCCAGCGAAATAATGTGTACAACGTTAACTCGCTTTTATGCATGCTACAAATTATAATCAATCTTCTATATACGATAAAGAACAATTTTGCTGAAGTATCTAAAAATTTTGCTAGATGCAGATTTGAAAATAATTTTGTTGGCTTAAATGTAGGAAGTTCAAACATGATGAGCAAAAAATTTTGACATTTTAACTAGTTGGAGCGTTCTATAGTAGTTATTTTAATGATCCAACACAATTATTTTCAAATCTATAACTATACACAATTATTTTCAAATTTTTAGCAAAACCATCTTTTCTGTGCAACAAAAGTATCTTGTTTTGAAATATGGCGTCTCGCCATATGGATTTTTTTTTAGTTTTATTTCCTACAATTTTTACATAAAAAGAACGGCTGCTAAAGTATTTAAAAATTTAGCTAAAGTATTTAAAAATTTAGCTAAATATAGACTTGAAAATAATTGTATTAGATAAAATAATTATGTATAGAACGTTCCAGTTAGTTACTAGAACATCAAAATTTTTTGCAGCACCACCAGTTCACCATGAGTTTACCACATAATTATTTTAACGATTTAACAAAATTATTTTCAGATCTATATCCAGCTAAATTTTTATATACTTCTAAATCGTTCTTTTCGTGTAAATCAAATGCTTTTGCTAACCTTTGCTCTTAACCTTACTATGGATGATTCTTCAAACAACACATCAGTTTATTTATAAAAATCTGTTATTTCTGTTTGATAATCTTTCGTAAGTGCTTCGATAAGGGTAGAAGACGAATTTTATTAAGACGCTCTCGCGAAGATTAAATGTAGAATCGTCGAAGGCATTACGAAAACAGAAATCCATACTCATCGCATACGAGAGCGATGCACACAGGTTTACAGGATGTCGCCCGCAGCGAAGCGTGTCCGTGACTGACTCGCACTGATAGATGCGTGCGAGAGAGCTCCATGTTTAGCGTTTCTTAAGGTCAGCGGATCTAACATTCGCGTACCTATACACACTTCAAATATACTTTTATTTATACGTTAATGCGAGTAAGACGTGTGCAGCGATCTTGGGAATTCAAGCATGTCGCGTGGATTTTGATGATTATAGTAGTTTAGATTTTTGAGCTACCATCATCGATATAGTACACAAATAATCACGTGGAAAGGATGATTTTGCTCAAGTATTTAAAAATTTACTACATATACGAGAAGCGCTTATTATGGTCAAAGTCAGAAGTATACGCGTCGATTACTTTCGGATTGCAACACGATTAAACTGAAATACAAATAACAATAATCCCCCTAAATTAAATTACATTGTTTATTTGATGCTGCTAACATCTTAAAAACCTATAAAGAAAGAATTTATTGTGAAAAATATTATCTCAGCTGGAATTAAATACATATTTTGATATTTTAATTTAAATATACATTATTGCAGCGCCTAATCGCCAACTTAAACAAAATAACTTTGATCATAATAGACGCTTCTCGTACATTATACTTATTTATTCAGCAAACAAGATAATATTTGTCGCCATTTTGATGTTAAAAATGACGATAAAAAATGTCTTGTTTGCTGGATAATTAATTTATTCATATAAGTCCCCCTGTTTTCAATCTTAATATTGTTTAAAAGTTTAGTTAAATACAAATCTGAAAATAATTTTGTTGTATCATAAAAATAATTATACAGGATATGCTCAAACTGATTGTTAGAATGTCCAAACTTTTTACAGCATTATTAAGCATACTTGAGATTTCTACGTAATTATTTTGATGGTCAAATAAAAATACTTTCAAATCTGTATCTATATACTGAAAAAAATTGTAATTGAAAATGAACGAATCAGAATTTTCTGGTTAAATTTATTAGAATTCTAATTAAGATAACCAGAATTCTGATACAAGATTTCTACTGGAATTCTTATTACGTAATAGCAAAATCTAAAATTCTTATTTTCACCGGAATAATTGCATCAAAATTTTAATTATTTTAACTAGAATTCTAGTAGAATTTAATCAGATAATTTTGATTTATGCATTTTTCATCAGAACTACTACTAATCCAACCAGACTATTTTTTTCAGTGTGGTTAAATTTTTAAATACCTCACCACAATCTTTGTTCGTTCTTTGCATGCAGAAGCGATGATCAGACGTATCGTGAGTTTTCCATCGTTAATTCAAGGAGCGGCCTGATAAGCGACACGAATGCTACCTCGCAGTGACCTTCGGGAGCATTCAGCAACGCACTTCAATCCTCTCGAAGCTGCGATACGCGCTAACGAGTTGCACGTAGCACACATCTTAACCGATCGCGTCAAGTGCGTTCATAATTTTCCATCCATATCGAGCGCCGAGCGACTCGAACTTGGCACTGCTTCAGGACTAATGGTCTTGAATAAGGCATCGATTGAGTCCCGAGCGAGAAGAGTAGTTCTAGTTTGGACTAATTAATCGGCAGTTCTGAACTTTCAAGTTGGGATCTCCCTCGCCGAGACTTTGGGGGAGATAAACACGATCGATTTGAGATCTTAACTCCGAAACGGATGTGGGATTCGAGTCACGATATTTCCATCCGGAATCGGCCTGGCGGATGCCGCGTTGGAATTAGAATCGGAAGTGCGCACGTGAAAATGGATATTCCTTCATCAGCCTCTCAGATTTCATGTAGGTTGGCCCTATAGTTTCATGCTGAAAATAAGCGCGTGCCGAATCGAGTTCGGATCAGTAGTGCAAACTTCCTCCTACCGAGTATTTATTGATATTTTGCAAAGGAATTCTCGGATTTTGTAATTGATTGCCAACATTTTGCATTATTAAGAGAAAATGGTCAAATGAAACAATTGTTTTCGGAAACAGGCAGAATTTAAATTTAATAGTTAAATTCCAAAAAGCTTTTCTGAGTACCAGCACTCTCTAAAATATTTAGAATCTCATTCTAAAAAGTGAAATCTCACTCCTAAAGATTAAAAATTAAGTCGCTCCTTTTCAAGACTGGTTCGTTTTTCACTCTTTATAGAGTGAAATTCTACTCCAAAGAATTTAGAGACTAAAATTCCACAAAAATCCTCGATTTTCAAGGATAAAAAAGGAATTCACTAAAAATGATAAGTTTTCCAGATTTTGCCAGGTAATAAACACCTGTTGTCCTACCTTGGCAACACATGATTGGGTGTCGAACGGAATGTTTTTTTTTCCGATCTCACACTAGCACGCACAACACGATCACCGTAGCGACACAGAACGCTTCGGAAAAGCGACTGGGAGGAAAACCTGATGCTATCCACAGCGCGCACGTTCCCGGATATGTGATTTATAAATAAACACGATTATGCGCTGCACATCGGACGTAGTGCGATCCACGCGACACGACGGTCGGACATGAACTGACGTTCCGAAGAAGGCTCGCGATGCGCTCTCCGCAGCTCTCGCGGCGATGAATGATCGTGTGAGAAAGAATACCTGTTATTACGCGACACGCCAAAGTAACAGGCTGACGAAGAATCCTCCGTTAAACCCTCCTGCCGCCGCCGGGAAGGGATAATCGAATTATCTTCTTCTAGTAACTTTATTTCGAAAAGATTATACTCGTCGTTCCGCGTATTTTTTACAGTTTAATCGAGCGTCACAAATTTAATTTTTCCCTGTTATTACTTTATGTAATTATTACGTAATTTTGTTACATATCGTGTATATAATTTTTTTCTAAGAAAATAAAAGATTAAGAGTTCTGATTAATCGTGGAGCAAAAAATTAGCGAGTGCTATTTAAATGACACACTAATGTGCCATTTAAAAAAATTTGCATTTAAAAGAAAAATTAGATCAATCACACATAATGTTACTATGTAAAGTGAATATAAAAAATGCTAATTATTGCAGATGTATAACATATACATTTAAAGTAGTTAACAATGCATCCGACAATACAATAAAATTATCTCGATATTATTTTAGATAAATTAAACTGTACTATAATATTAATTAATATTATTAATTAATATTAAATTATGCTATAATTAAAATGAAAATTAGAAATAAATTGCACGTAAATAAAGTACACGTTATAAAATGAAAATAATCAATCATAAAACAATAAAAATAACATCTTCAGCATATTTCTTAAGAATGAGATAAATTATTTTATTTTTATTATTTTAGATAAAAATTAAATTATATTATAATATTAATAAAATGAATATTAAAAATGAATTGCAAGTATGTGTTACAAAATTAAAATAATCAATCGTAAAACAATAAAAATAATATCTTCAGCATATTTCTTGAGATGAGTTATTTTATTTTTATCATCCAACATACACATAAATCATTTACTAATCGATTACGATTGAAGTCAGCTCGAAGTCAACGAGCTATTTATATTAATGATTTCGTTTCATCTTAACAAATAGATAGGAATGACAAATCAAATGTGCTTCGAATACGAAGACGGCTGCTGTCGAAGGCCAACGTAGTAAAACGAAGACCAGGCTTACGTAAGGATACTCGCAAAAGCTTATTTACATATAGTGCTAATTATGCCTCCGTTCAGGTGTATTGCTATTAAAGATGCATATACTGTATAAATATATGTGGAATTACAACTCTGGTCAAGGCTGGTAATACTGGAGGATGTCTCATGTTAGAAGATTGCAAATAGAAAATATTTCTAAATCTTGTTTATCTTGTTTATTTAATAGGAAGGTTTCGTTAAACTCTACTGCAAGTGCTAGAAAGTAGAAATTGCAAATTTTTCTTCTGTACTCAATTATCCGATTGCAAATATTTATGAAACAACTATGGGCATTTAACAATATTTTCAAATTATTTAAATCTAACATAAACAATATAATTTCAATTATTCAATTATCAATATTTATGGGATAATTATGGGTATTTAACAATATTTTCAAATTATTTAAATCTAACATAAACAATATAATTTCAATTATTCAATTGTCAATATTTATGAAATAATTATGGGCATTTAACAATATTTTCAAATTATTTAAATCTAACATAAACAATATAATTTAAATTATTCAATTGTCAATATTTATGAAATAATTATGGGCATTTAATAATATTTTCAAATTATTTAAATCTAACATAAACAATATAATTTAAATTATTCAATTGTCAATATTTATGGAGCAACTTTAGGCATTTAACATAATACTTTCAAATTACTTAAACTCAACACAAATAATAATGTTTATCCCTCACATTCATTTTTATGATGTTATTTTTAGGGAGAAAGGAGAAGAATGTGTTGTAATGATAATATTTTCAGATATATGTAAAAAGAGAAAGAGCGAAAGGGCTAGAAGAGGATAATGAACTCAGCTGGTTAATGGAAGTAACAAGCACGACACGGTAATATGACTTAATTGTACATTCCAATTAATGTTTTTGTGCGAATCCCGTCTTACTTGCTGCAAAACTACTGGCATTCATCAGACTGTAACCAAGGTCAGTACACGCGCGTATATTATCTAACGGTAATTTGAACCTGCGACACGCTTAAGAATGCAATGAAAATGAGAGTGAACATTTCCAACATCCTCTATTGTTTCAATTTTCAACCTTAAATTTCTTGCAGTCTCTTTACTTGATATTTATATTTTGTAGAAGAAATTTTTACTTAAATCCACCGTTTCGAATAATTCCGTTTCGATTTTGTGCAGATCTTTTCACATTCATTTTTTGCCAACATAGATAGAACATAAATCATCATAAATAATAAATGCATTATTTTCTCGCTTTTCCAGAGGAAAGAAATTATTTATGTCACAGATAAATATTTTTGTCAGACGTGTGCGTTACATTCCGAGCATTTTATGGCTTTATAAATGCAATATCCTCGCATAAATATCCTTGATTCACGAAATATTCCGTTAATAAATATTTTAATACAATAACTTTCATATTTTCTTTTAAATTAAAATTTTATGCATACAATTTTATCCTTCTATAAATAATTTAGTCAACTGTGCTACGTATGATTATCAGTATATCTTAATCATACACTTATAATTATGAATGTAATTACGCATGCATATATAATGCAACATTATATCATCTCTTTTAAAACCGAATACATTCGTTAGTATAAATATTCATTTTTTTACATCAATATCCTTTTTCCTCTATAATTATTTCTTCTACATTTATATCATAAAATATAAAAAAATATTTTACATCTAATTCTACAGCAAAATTCAAAGGTAATTATTTCCTCACATTAAAATTTATTTATAATTTATTAATTTAGTAAATGAAACAGTTTTCTATAAAATTGAAACAGATTTTATTTTGTAATAATTTGTAATATTATTGTTTTAAAAATTATTATTTCAGATTGTCTCTGATATATTTCATCCACTTTATAATTTTTCTAACGTTAATCTTTTTCTAACGAGAAATCTCGTGTAGATTCTCTCTCTCTCTCTCTCTCTCTCTCTATATATATATATATATATATATAAAATAAAAGTTGTAGGATTCTCTTAGAATACATTTGTGTCACATTCTAGCCATGTTTATGGTTTAGAGATTTACAAGAAATAGCAAAACAGCAATTCAAAAGTGCACCACGTGTTTCTTGTCTCTATTGATTAGGCTACCGATCGGAGGGGTATAGAGATTGGCTTCCTTGTCGAGCAAAGCGCTGTGGTTCGAGAGGCCGTATGTGTCCGATCCTATTATAAATTTACCGGTGATTACACTGCACGGAAGTGTGTCGATTTTTATCATTTCGCATCGCGAAATGATACAAATATAGTCGAAGATTAATCGAAAGTATTACGATCGATATTTTCGTGAGTTTCAAGGATATTATTGCACTGCCTCTTGAATTTTATACGCAAAACGTTAGAATATCAGAGTTCAGATAATCTTGAAATTTAATTGTTCAGCGAGACGTTAAATTATAATTAGAATTCCTTGAAGCATATCTTCTTACGAGGATACCCAAATTTGAATCATACGGTTTTGTGAAAGAGCAACGACGATTAATATTTGCTCCGCTTATGACGTTGATGATGTATTATTCAGCCTCTGCTTTATTATTTTGCGGAAATGCCATAACGCTACACTGATTGGCCATTCAGGAACTTTAGAACGTCGCGCACCGACTCCTTTTAGCTTGAGTGTCCCGTAATGCTCATACAGATAATGCATGCAAACTCAGTCCGATCAGCTTAATGAGGATGTACCCTGGTCTGAATGGCAAGTGCAAATTACGCGCGCGTGGTCTCGGGGCAAATACCTATATTGAAGGTGTTACTTCCACTTGGCCAGTGGAAGTAACATATTATGTAAGACGGAAATATCGAACGCCGTAAACTGTCTCTTAGTATTATTACAATTCTCTTCTCAAGCGTAACATGTTTCTCATTATATAACATTTCTTTTAATTCATTTTATGAAATATCTTCTTGATATATGTAGTTTCCAATTTTTTAAATTTCTCGTAATATTCGCTATTTACACTGAGAGAAAAGTGTACTAAATTTTAGTAAATATCTGTTTGAATACTGCCAGCTGAATATTTAAATTAAAATGTAAACATGTATTCATTTGATAAATTAAGAATCATTAATTTGATTTATATATTGGGTTGTCCGGAAAGTTCGTGCCGATTTTGAAGGAAAATTGAAACACAGAAGATTTAAATTTTTAATTTCATTTATTAAATTTAAATCTTTTGCGGCACGAACTTTCCGGACAACCCAATAATTGTTATATTTTTTTATTTAGCAAATATTCTGCGTAAATAAATCATATTAGTGCTATTCAAACAATTTATAAAAATTAAGTAGGTACATTTTTCTCCTAGTGTAGATGTTAAATAAAAAGAAAGCAGGAACTATATATATCTGTATAGTACACTTTAAATTTCTTGCAGTGAAATCTCACTCCAAGAAAGTGAAAATACAACCACCCTTTACTTTCTAAAAAAGAGTAATAATTTTCACTATAAAAAGAATGAAAATTGTCTCTCTCTTTTTCAAGAAGTAAAATATTTTTACTTGTTTTCAAGGATTGTATCTTCATTCTCTTGGAGTGAGATTTCATTGCAAAAAATTTAGAGTGTAATTTAAAGTGTTGAAAATACGAAAATTACAATCTCTCGATCCATTTTCTACGTCAGCGCTACAGCAATTTCTTTGAACCTGATCCGAATAGAGCTAATTAACGTGTCATCGGATACGTTCGATAGCCATCACTACCGAGATTAAGGCAAGCTATAACTTCAAGAATGCGGTTCTATTCAGCAGAGGTAGTGCGCGACGGAAGTGTCGATCGTTTTCAAAATTACGGTGCTCGACGTTCCGGCGTTTTTCCTCTCTTGCTCTTTCGTTTTCCGTTTCTCGTGTAGAACGCCACGCCACACGCGCATTGCACAATTAATTGCAATCAGCGTAGCGTTTCTCGTTACTCTCTTGACGCTCGTCCGGGAAGAACCCCGGTATAATAACGTTTCTCGCGGCGAGGTGGAACTTGAAGAACTCATCGTTCCAGCTTCGTATTTATAGCTTCTCAAAGGCATGAGAAGTTGGAAGAAACTACTTTACTAATTTCTTCGGAAAAGTTATAAATAAATCCATTAGATTTAAATTAATAAAAAATATTTTTGCCCAAATGTCCAAAAATAACACAGACTAATATGCCCTGTGCAAAAATAAATACCAGGTAATGTGCGTGACGTAAAAAATACATCATTGCAAATTCTTATGTGTAAAAAGTGACTACAGTGTGTGTATGTGTGTGTGTGTGATTGCAGGTTTCGTGTAAAAATAATACACTCCTCTCTCTCTCTCTCTCTCTCTCTCTCTCTCTCTTTCTCTCTCTCTCTACATACAAAAATCGATTTACACATTTAAAACTAATCTTACACATATACTGCAAAAAGTATCATGAAATTTAATATACTTCTGAGTTACATAAGTTGAATTTAATTTTATAACATTGCTAAATTTAATTACATTACATTAAATTTAACATATTTGTAACAGAAAAGTATATGTGTACATGTACATAAAATTTAATGTACTTTCCATAAAATTTTATATCGTTTTGCATGAAATTTAATGCATACATTCATTACATTTAAGACTTGGTTTTCAGTTAAATCTGTTAAACTATTCATTACTTTTCAGTTATTATAATCATAAGCTTTCTTTACTTTATGTTACTTAAATTCATAAATTTCTAACAGTGCATATCGTAATTACTTTTTATACACTTGGATTTGCAGTGATGTCATTGAAAGATTATGCGAAGCAAACAGCCATGAAATGATTATAAACAAATATATGAGATGGAGGTAAGAGATAGTAATTGTAAGCGACATATTTCTCACATTTGTCGTTAAGAAGAGGTTCAGCAAGCACAATATTATCATGCCAATATTATCATGCAGAGTAATGCCAAGGGTTTTTAAAACGTAAAGATAACGCAGATGTAGCATTGATAAAGTTACAAGTATTATGTTTCCAAGTTTTTTCAATAAAATCGTTGAAAGTAATTGTTAAATATTAGGTGTGGGAAAAAGTTCGTTTTTTTAATGCCATCTAATGGGAAAAACGCCACGAACTTTTTCCCACACCTAATAAATAAAGAAAGAATGCAACGTATAACTACATGAGTATAATTAACTTTCATTTACACTCATATTTCTTAAAAAAAAAAACAAGATTTCGATACATAATTTTACTTTGCATTTGAATGCGGACGAATTTGCTTTCCGGGTTTTGTAAATCATTTATTATGAAATCATGAATTTATTTCACGACGGGTGCAGTTGTGTTTACTTGATTGCGATTACTGTACTTAGTTACGTGCGCGAATCTGTTTCGCTCAGCGTGCTTACTCGTATTGCAACAAAAACAATTTATGAGAGATCGCATAACACGGGCGCTAAATGAGTTGTCCAGTCAGAGTTACGTATGTAAGTTTCATGTGATTCTAAATGAGAATTGCGAAGAACTGCCAAGAATTAAATTCATTAGACGTGCAGACAATTAAGTAATCGTTATTAATTGAGGAAAGTGAAGTTTCTCGCTGAAAGTTGAGCAGGTTTTTTATAGAGGTTTGGCTGGAAATGGAATTTATATTTTCACGAAAATATTCGACTAGAATCGTTTTAATTAATTTACGTTTTGCACTTGTAAACGAGCGCTTTATGCGTAATCTCGCTAGAAAATCATAAAACGAATCGTTAAATCGCCTCGCAGCGAATTATTACTGGCCTTGAAGATATCTATCAGCATGCAACAAGGTGTCAGATTGTGGGGATATTTGCAGTGAGGCCATTCGATCGACGACAGCTAGTCAAGACACAATAAAGGACTTGACAGAGGGCACAAGCGTCTCTCTCACCGTAACGGGAAGTCGCTCGAATTCATTTCGTGGGAACTGCAGAAAGAGAGTCGTTATTTGTTTCGCGTACACCGGATACTATCAGAGTCTAGAAAATGGTGCAATTACGTAAGGCGGTTAAATTTTTCGATTGCGAAACCAGGAGATATCGTGGATTTTCCATGATGTAGAGCATATTGTTTACATGGAGGAGACACAAATTACGATGACAAATTATGTCAATTGTACTTCCGTAATGCAGACGAAATTATCATTAAAAAAAATGCTGTCCCTTTCTTATGGCAAGATGTGTATGTTGCTAGTTTTACGGATTTCTAAGCAATTTATAATTTCCTCTATCGAAAACAAGATATTCAAATATTTTACGACTGCAGTATTATATAAACAGATAATCTTACAATTGTAACAAATAGTACCAATTATAGGAAAAGTGACTTACGGCCTCATATTTTATTCTTTCGTGGAAAGAAGAGCTTGACTTCGTGAGTAATTTGTTGTACAGCAGGTGGCAAGAAAACTTGAACGTAGAATGTCACTGCATGTATAGAGTGTATGCATGGTTGCATGAGTCATAACGAATTATGCAAAAGACGTTTTGTCATTCGCTACTTATTCGCTTATACTAATAATAATATTCACGATAAGGCCAATGCCGAGAACATTATATATATTGACATAAATATCGGTAATTGGTGAAAAACCGATAAATTATCGTCATGTTGTTATTCCTCTTACGCAATTTCGCGTGCAAATATTTATCCAGTTTTTATACATACAGAAATAAAAGACGTAGAATGTTTTATCTGTTAGCTTTTTAAGTAAGCCTTTCTACGTGAAAATGTCAAACAGAAGTGGTTACAAGGAAACGTAGTTTGAGACGGAAAACAAAAAACTGATGTAGTGTATTGTACACATACTGATTGATATGGATGTCCGTACAGGAGGCACTTAAGACCAGTCGTTACTGGAGAACTGATCGATTACGAAAAGCAGGTTGAGAGACCTAAATAAGTAGACAGTGATATCTAGGCTAGTTGCCAAGTTCGATCGCACGATGGATAATACTCCACGTAATCGATGGTTGAAGTGTTCGGGTTGTTAACCACAGATGATTCTTCGATACAAAAGCGACAAGGACGATTCTATAGACTGATGTACCAATGTATTTGTATGCAGACAATAAGGAATTCTTATTTATCGTAAGCTTCAAAGTTGTTCGAATTTTTCAGAAGCAGAAAGTTTATCATGACAATATTTTTAGAGATCATATCTTATATATCGTAATAGAGATCTTGTACTCTCGAATTGATACAATCATTTTTCACCTATGGAACAGAGACTCTACTGATAATCCGCGTATAGCAAATAACAGACAGATAAGCATAACGCGATTCAAAATAGAAATATTACATAAGAATTATACATAAGAATCTCAGTAATTCTTAAAATATGATTAAAAACATAACGCATTTCTAAGAACATCCTTCTATTTATAAAAGGAGTGAATAATAATTCTTTCTCATGGAGATGTAAATGAAGACTTAGATGAATTGCATTACATACTGCACCAATGAACAAAGTCACAATGCGCTCAGTGGCATATCTTTCTTTAAAAGAAAAAAAAAGATACAAGATTTTGATCCTTCTTTTGATCTAAAGAAAGATATCGATTATCAAAGTCCAAGTTGTCAATAAAAGGATCAAGCAGTCGAAAGCGTGACGTCATCGCCGTCTGGCGTCTTAATTGTATTAATAAACGGTTCAAACGAAACCATTTGAATACCGTTGGGCTGGAGTCAACTCGGGCATTATCTTCATCACGTCTCGCACGAGATCCCTTTGGAGAAGCTATTGCGAGTTCGTCCGGCTTCACCCACGATTTTTCTCCGACCGACATTCTGCCGAGAATAGCAGCGGGCATTGCACGATGACTCTTCTCGATTCAGTTGATGACGCAAGTAACAACGCACATCACATCGATGTTTTCACGTTGTGTTTCTCGTCTTGCAAGTTCTTTATTGGCAATTTGTACTAATGGACGATCCAACTTATTTTTAATAAATGCAATCATTTATTAAAAATAAGTTGGACCAATCATATTTGTATTCCTTCCGTCTGCAATCTGAGTCTTTGTTGTCCAGTTTTTTTTATTGTTGTAGACTTTAAAAAAATTTGGAGTTACTTTTCTATTATATTACCAAATAGGTTTTTAACTTATATGTTAAAATCTTTATCATATAAAAATATTTAACCTACTCTTATTATCAGATGTTTACAATGCGTTGAGTAATAAATGCAAATTTGCGTGAAAATAAAAAGCTAACGTGGTCAAATATGTAAATTTCGCAAGTTGATTAAAGTGCAATTAGAAAATTACAGTTTATTAAGACTGTCCGTGTTGCACTTTGATCTCTTGCGCCATGTTCAGAAGAGAGAAGTGATTCATCGATTTGAGATTGGAATTCCAAAATCGAGGTCGACTGATACTTCTGCTAACAGTTAATATATGTATAATTGCTGCTTGATCATCTATGCACCACAATGATATTTCCAACTGGAACACTATCGTAAATTTGGGCGGATATTATATATCTGTTATCGCTAAGATTATTATCAGTGAGCTTAAATATATGATAAGAAATACGAGAAAGATGTGGAACGTAAAACGTTCTCATAATATAACTAGCAGATGTATGTAATTTTGCGATCGTATATACGTATTTAGTTAGTTTTGCGGTAACAATCAATTGACTAAATGACTAACGTGGTACACAGGTATGTGTAACACGTGTTTCTTTATGGGATATGGATCGTTTCTAGAGAACGTGGAGAAAGCGCAGCCATATACACTACACCGCAGCAGCAGATGCATTATTTTAGCGCTGCACTTAATCGATGATGGGTTTGCGCGAGCGAGTTAAAATTATAGTCTCGATAAGTAGAATAAGCGTGCATAGCAGGAGTCTGCAAGTCTAGTAGGGAGCCTGCAGTACAGTTAGCAACGAAGTATAACAGCATGCAATTTTGACTGTGAGGCGCGTCATTCGTCGCGTTATAACTCATTAACTTTAATGATCCGCACGATTTGTTCCTTCTCATCGTTTCACTTCCAAGGCCTGGCATTTGGAGCGAGAAAGCATACTATGGAAACATACGGAGGACATGCCATGCATTGTCAACGCACCATCTGTCACGGTAACAAGCGCCTGATTGATCTACGTTTAATCGATATGAAAGAGAATCTATCGGCGTCAGGAGACACATATGAGATCCATGCATATCAAATCGCTCTTGTCGGTTCGATTCAAATTTTTCATCTTTGTTACGCGTCGACAAATAATCAATTTTCTATTCTGTACTAAATAAAAATAGAAATAAAAGATTGAGAATTATTAATTTAATATTTATTAATTTTTATTATTATTATCTAAAGTATGCGTCTGTTTTTTTTTTTTTGGAAAAAGCAAAAGAGTAAAAACAATTATAGATAAAAATATTTTAAGAAGCCGAGTCTTTACTTTATAATCTCGCAATCGATCTTATTACAGTTGTAGTCGTAAGCTCCTGGAAATCCTTTTTGTGATATATTTCTGTTCGGCGAACAAGTATGTAGGTCAAGGTTTTTTCTATTACATCTTCTTTCTACAAAGTATAATCATGAAAGATGCCGATAAAGAGAATATCGACATTCATCAAGTTTTTTTTGTCTTGAAACAGAAGTGAACTTCATTTTATCTCGGACGATTTTCCATATTCCTAACAAAACTCTATTTTCACGGGTGATAAATCGCGAAAGTTAGGGACTTTTAGGTGTGCAGAAATGTCAGGCAAACAGATAAATCTTGTCAGAGTTGCCCTTTCTTTCTCTGTCATCCAAGATTATATTTTTAAGGCAGAAAAAAATACAACTGCGAATAACTGCGCGATTCTAATATTCTTAAGCCCAACGGAAGCTGGATCTATATTTTTCCAGAAAATAGTTCTCATCTTTTACAATCAGAAGAATTCTTTAATTTTGTTATTCTTTTAATTTTCTCTCACTAAACTCGGGAATTATTAATCTACATAGAACATCTCTAAAACATGTTCTAAGAATATTTAGAAGATATTCCTACTTTTTAAAAACATTCCTAGAATGTTCCTTGAATAAAGTAATTCTATGATGTGAGAACTCTAGCATTCATAATACATCAAAAAATAAAAACTCAATTAATTGTAATTTTTAAAACAAAATATTATCTGATATGGGATTTTATTACGTTTAATAAAATAATATAAAAAATTATCAATTGCAAGATTTATAGGTTTAATCAAGTTTTGATAAAAAAATCTTCATATTGCGTTAATAATAATAATAAAATTTTTTAGTTATTTTATTTAGTTTTTTATTTGTTTTAATCCACGAGCAATTTTTATAAAAAGCAGTTAATATTCCGATCCCTTCCTACAATTAATTTTTTATGTCAGATAACATGGTCGCCATTAAAGAGCTGTCAGCATACGTACGACCGGACAAGACTAACGGTAAGAGAAAGAGAGATGACCCGACAGAAAAAGAAAGTGCAAAAGCCATTTCTCTTGTAAAGGAACGTTACCACGGATACGTGCAGCGACGAAAGCAAGAGAGTGTACCTACTCTAAAGTATAACGTCGATAGAAACTTAATCTGTAATCGAACCGCTCATCGCTCTGATGCTTGCTATGAATACGAGGGAGCTCGATGAGATGATAGACATTTTAAATTATTCAATAAAAATGCACTAAAAACCTGCGATTTTTAGGAACTTTTAAAACTTCATTAATAATCATAATAAAAAACTTATTATTACATCATATTACTATATACAATATATAATAGAAATAAAAAAATCTTTTTAAAAATAAATAGTTATATTCAGAGCAGGATTGGGTAAGTTAATATCTTTTTTAAACTAAATTAAGTTAAACTTAATGGCTCATAAAATTAATAAAATTAAGTTGAAAGTTGAAGAAATAAAGAAAGTTGAAGAAATAACTTAATAAAAGTTATGATTAAATTAATTTAAGTTTAAAAAAAGTTAATTTTGAAAAAAATTATTTTTGAGATCAGAATGTCCTAATTTTTCTTAAAATAAGGTCACTTTTAAATAATCCTTACAAATATAGATTATTAAGCAAATTCAATTTTATATTCATACGTAGATTACTTATATATAAGACATCATAAAGTATTTTTGTCAAAATCTTGCGAGAGAGAAGAGTATTTGCATTATTCCTCTTTCTTTAACTTTTATCTAATTTTCTTTAACTTTTGAAACGACTCTACTCATGCTTACGATTACATCGACTAGATATTTGTTAAATATATAAAAAATATATATATAAAAATTTAGAAAATGGGTGGGTGTGCAATTCTATTCTGCAACAATTCATCATCTAAGTTCATTTCATTTCATATTTATGCTGCTGAAATATAACGTTTATGATACCTAAAATTGTTATTCAAATATATCGGGAATTGATAAAATCTAGCAAATCAATAAAAACTGGTTACCGTATGATGTGACTCTTATTATAGAATCTCTCATCATAAAATCATTGAACTTTTTCTAAATTAATTTTCTAATGTTTAAGACTTTACAGAAAAAAAGTATTAGCATTAAGAAAGATAGAAAAATTTTCAATTAAAAAAAAATTAATAAAATAATAATAATAATTTAAAAGTAATTAAATTAAGTTAAAAATGAATGCATTTAAAATTAAGTTAAGTTAAAAGTTATTAACTTTTTAATTTTTTGTTTAACGTTTCAACTAGTTACTACACAATCCTGATTCAGAGTAAAAAATTAGATATTTATACTCTATTAAATATATTAATATTATAAGTATAAATTATTATATTTTTAAAATTAAGTAAAATTTATATTTATAGAATTAGTTTCACATTTATTTCAATTTGTTAATTTTAATTTCTAAAAGCACTTTTTCACGTGATTATTATACATTTCACGTGATTACTTTTTCGCTCACTTCGATTCATTTTCCAATCTTATTAAGCGACCTTTATATTTTCCGACCTTTGTATTTTTATAAAAAAAAATATCTACAGATTTGAAAAGTAATTTGACTGAAAATCGATTTCTATCAGCAATAAACGCATTCATAAAAAAGATCCGTTAGAGAAAGCCCGTAGTATACTTAATTGCTAATTTCCAGTCGATTTAATCCAAATCGACGACTTAACACACATTCGTGGCTGTACGCATTAATTATTCCTAGCAGAGCTATTTTGCTTGATTGCACCATTTACATTGATTGAGATAATCACACAATACAAGATGTGAGTGAAGTTTCTAATTTCTCAATAAAAATTTTATTTGTATTTATTTTTCAGATCTACACAATATGGAGCTTTCATAATTTTTAATGGATATTTTCAATTGTTTATAATGTATTATATAAACATATATATATATATATATATATATATATATATATATATATATATAGAATTCTGTCGTTTAACTATTTCATGGAAAACTGAAATTAACGCAGATATTTTTGTTTATATAAAAATCAATGAGAGCTCAACAATATTGGAAGGAACATGAAGAACGTTTGCAATTTCGAAAACATACATTGATTTAGCGAATTGAGAAAAGTTATAAGAGAGAAAGAGGGAAAAACACGTGAATTTGGAGAATCTCTTTCTACAGAGAAATCATTCGCAGACGAAAGTTTCGCGATTTAAAGCAGGTCGCGCGACGAGTTCGCTTTCGAGAGAGTTCACGGTAAAAATCACGCGCAAGAGAAGATATGTACGGTGCATGCATATATCGCGTGGTCGCTCGTCATTATGCATGCGACGTTCATCAATATCTTCTGTCAGTGTTAGCAGTCATTCAATGACTCACAATCAGACGTGTGTACCACGCCGTGCATTCTGACTTCGACGGCGAAATGTTCGATTATCGGAGACGCGTGCATGAGAAATCGTCTCGGTTTTCGAATGACTTGAATAGAATAGAAACATGTAAAGAAATTTTAATGAAAAGGAAATATCGATACATTTGCATTTTGAAGGTGATACTTTCCCATATCGAACGTTGCATTGAATATTTATGTGTAATATTAGATAACTTGGTGATAAACAGTGAAAATGTAATTCATGATTTTCACTTTCTTGTTTCGAATACGCTTTCTCTAGATCTTTAACATGCAGATATATAATTTTAGAGAATTTTATTTATAAATATATACTATAAATTCAACACAATTCATTGTGTAAACATATGTTATAAATAAATAAATGCTATATAATTTCGAAGAAAAAATAATGTAAACATATTCGATATACTTCGTTTATTGTCAACGATGTGCAGATTTTAATTGATTATTGTATTTAAAGAATTCTCAAAAAATTGTTAAAATTTCTATCCAAGCAATAGTTCAAAATAAATATACAAACGTTTAATAAATTAGAAAACGTGTAATAAATATACAAACTGAAAAATAAATATTAAAAATTTAATACGTTTTTTAAGGAATTTAATAAAAATGTTTATAAAACGTTCGTAACTTCCATTAAATGTTTTTTACTAGTTTACAATTTTTTACATTTCAACGGTTAATAAACGTATGTATTTAATAACGTTTCTTTAACGTTTTTATACATCATAAAACGTTTCAATTAAATATTATATATAATATTTTTTTAAGCGTAAGTTATTTATTTGAATATTTAAGTAAATCATGTGGAAAAATAAACATTTCATTTTTTCTTAATTAAAAAACTGAGTTATTGAGGAAATAGGAAGAGGATATTTAGCTGAGGACATTGCCCGATAGAAAAGTGCATAAGATATCCAAAATAGATCATCTCGTCATGTGCACTCGAACGTCACAGACGTGATCAGAAAATCGATTGACCTGTGCGCTGCTGGTATTTATAGGAAGTGAGTTCTTCACTTCGCGTTCTACTTGCTGAAGCACTTGATCGCTGTCTTCCTGTATTATTGGAAAGACAGTGACAGAAACAGAATGTTAACAATATTCGAAAATACCTTCATCTTTTTATTGATTCGCATGACGCTGTTACTAAGAATAACTTGACTATAACAATAATAAAATAATAACATAACTACTTTTTAACTTGATCTCTTTTGTGCATAAAGTTGCCATGTCAAAAATCACGCGAACGATTTTCTTGATAACAAGATTTCTAACAAAATTTATATTTACTTTTCTTTAGCTACAATTTATTGTGTAGTTAGTTGAAACTTCCTAATTTAACAATTAAATGGCATATTTATTAATAATTTTCATAAAAATATCGCTATAATAAAAAACATTGTCAAATAAAGTTGTCGTGAAATTTAAAGAAAAGTGCACGAATATTGATATACTATACATGTACAATCACTTTAAGCTGCGAGTTATTCATAATAATACTTGTAATAAGATATTTCATATTACAACATCAATGACGTCATAAATAAGAATTTCGAATCGTTTATCTAATCCTGTATACAAAAAATTCATGCATAATGTGAAGAAAGAAACTGGATTTCTGTTTATTATACATTCGCATATTAATATAAACACCACACACGTGTTTTTAGTTTTGTATATATTTTGCTCAACGAGTACCATGTACTCTGTAATGATCATAAATTTTTCATTAAATACGCAGTCTAATTTTCAATTTTAGCAAAAAAAGAGAAAGAGAGAGAGAGAGAGAGAGAGAGAGACTTTTAATAAATTTATTTAATACCAAATGTTAATTAACGCCATAACTTTCAAGCTGTAATCTTGTAAAGTAATTCCACTTAAAATTAAATAAAAAATAAAATTTTTAAAAAAATATATTCTTAAATATAATTCTTGCAATTTAATCAATTCTGTAATTAAGTCGCATAGAGACATGATTTTGTCATTTATAAATGGAATTCACAACTTGTCAGTTTCACTAGTTGCAAGAAAAATTTGTTACAAATATATAATTAACAGAGCGTAATGATCAAGACACTATACACCGACCAGAGTTTATATTATATTTCTGATGAAGTTCTATATAAAAAGAAATATATTCTCAAACAAGAAAAGAGATAGGAATGAGGTGGGTCTCTTCAAGGGTGGTAGATTGTTACATATTCACCTGCTACTTTGTGCCCTACAAAAGTTTAAAGCGGCGCTTGATATCGATTTCTTTCCCAAGGTTATTCCTTGAAATATTTCCTTAACAAGGAGCACTCGCTAATATTTCGCTAAGAGAACACATTTCTCAACCATCGTGTTCAAATTTTAAAGATACTCATGGAGTTATCTAACAAGAAAGAAAGAAGTTATCTAACAAGAAATAATAACATTATTCGTGATAAAATTTTCAACTATAATTGTCTAGACATTGAATCGAATTTGTTAAATTATTATTTTCTTATAAATCGTAATTTTCGTAATTATAAATTGTTTAGTATGTGATGTCAAAATGTCAAGATTAAATAAAAATCCCCAATACGCACATTAAATTAATATTAAATCTAAAAAAATGATAAAGTAAATAATATCAAAGACTGTGAGTTATTCTACAAATGTCAAAAATTATATCTCTACTTAATCTTTTTCATTTACTGTAATCATCTGGATCTGACAGATCCTCGTACGCGATAAAAGATCGAATGGTACATTTTGGTACTTGCCAGTCTTTGTCGAATACGAGACGTCTCATTTCCTCCGTGTTTCTCAGTTCTGAAATAGTGAAAGTCATGTTCCCGAGACGTAAGTACTTTTAGGGCGTGATATCGACCGTTGAAATTGCTATAGCGCTGCCAAAGGATACACCTTATACTGATAATAATGGACGTGTCTACGTAATAGGTACAATCTAGGTCGTTTGAATCACGATAACATTATGCCGCGCGAAACTGTACGGATGACGCAAAGGTCGACTGCACGTATTTATGCAAGAAAGAATCAAAATCGAGATAAAAAAGGAGAGAGAGAGAGAGAGAGAGAGAGAGAGAGAATCAACATTTATTTCGCGCTTTGGGACAGATCTTCTCAAGCGCACAAGTTACAAAAATACTGCAAATTTAAGAAAGTATAATGAAATTGAATTATGATAAAAATACAACTAATATAAATTTTAATATATAAAAAAACGTTCGCGCGCGCGTGAGAGA
>Ga0157364_1001056_pt1 | contig 22284 bp, 15 predicted proteins | sample AttsexASBM2_FD_111476 | JGI IMG/M metagenome (GOLD analysis project Ga0157364, IMG submission 111476) | Fungus gardens microbial communities from leaf cutter ant in Ribeirão Preto, State of São Paulo, Brazil - Atta sexdens ASBM2 | ecosystem: Host-associated > Fungi > Mycelium > Unclassified ...
GAGGACGCGTTAGAATTGGCACGATTAGCATTTTACGGGCTGCGCATATCCCGTGGAAACGTTTTATTGGCGTGTCGTGTGAAGGAGCTATAGCCTTGCATCGCCGGCAGCGACGATGGTTGCAGGTTGCCTACAACCTGCACTCTTCTCTCGTTATTTTCTCATGTATGCGGTCTGTATATTGCGATGCAATTCTCTGCTACCGTCGCTTAAGCTTTCCACCATTCGGGGTGTTGCTTAATAACGTTCGTGTATACTCAACGTCATCGATATGTTAATCCATGATCGCCGCGGATTAAGGTTTAACATGACTCACGAATTTCTTTAATCGAATTTACCTTTTAATCTTATTTAACACCTTTTATATATCGCTTCTGAAATATGGGAATTTAATTAAGTTTAAACATTATATAATGTAGGTTTTTATTGTTAAATATAATTTTTTTATATTTTATTGATTTCGAGATATTAATATACAGTATTTAATCCAGCTCGTATTTTTATGTTATTTTACAATAATTACACATATCCTGAGAAAAAAGTTTTTGGTATTTGTGTGTACTATAATTTCTTGGTAAAATATTGGGTTGTTCGGAAAGTTCGTGCCGATTAACTTATATAATTTAATAAATGTATACTAAAATTTAAATTTTCTGCGTTTCAATTTTCCTTCAACATCGGCACGAACTTTCCGGACGACTCAATTATTGGATGGAAACTCCATTTTTATACTTATTACTGCTATAATATTAATAATAATGACAATTGTATTTATAGTTTTATATTCTAAAAAGAATATATAGTTGTCTCCGAAATTATAGTCATTTTTGGAGACAACTGTACACCTATTTTTTAAATATAGAACTATAAATATAATGATTATTACTAATATTTTAGTAGTAATAACTATAAAAATGGAGCTCCTAATCACAATTGTTTTACGATGCGATTATAGTCACGAAAATTTTTCTCTCAGTGCAATATGCCCTAAATAAAAATATCTCATATATTTTCAATTAATTATTGCTTCATTTAGAAGCGTTTTCTATTTTGAATCTGACTATTTTCAATGTTATCAGTAAAAAATCTCTTAGATAGGACATATTGGATATAGATATCTTACATCCGATAAACTATGTTACCTTTTGTTGCTCACTGCTTTTAATGTTTTTTCATACTGAGACAATCTAGAAATAATCTGGTGAAACTGATGAAAAATTATGAGAAATTAATGTGATGCAACGCCACGGATATCATTGTACACACGATTCGTGGTAGATTTACTGGTCGATAGGATTTCTCGTGCATTAGCGCATTACTGCGCTTGATCGCGATAAGTAACAAGCTGTAAACTACTTTTCCCGACGCGACGTAGGGACTGCGCGCGATTTTGTTGGACGGCACATACGATAATAGTCCGCGTATAGCGCGGTTACTTAACGTTCATTATAATTAACACGCTCGATGCGCGTTAGCTTTCCCAGGAGAAAAGCGAGAATAATGCGAGCTTGTAATCGTTGGCTCGTAGCATTTAGTTTTTATCGCTTCCTCATGATATTAATCATCGCGAGGAGATTATGAATCCTGACGAACAATCGGCCAACGAGCTCTTTTAACCTTCGACATATTATATAGATCTATGCCAAGTGACATATATGACAGTTTTATTAAAATCAGATAGACTTGGAGTCTACTGAAAACTAGATCTCTTTTCTTGTTAATAACGCTCCTTTTTATTTTGAGGAAGGCAATTAAAAGAATTAAGTTTATCAAAAAAAAAAAGATAGAAAAATTTTTGTTCAATTTGACAAAAAATTATTGACTAATCAAATAATATCGAAAAAGAATAGATATAGTTTTAATATGATCAAATGTCATTTTTATCATTTTCGTTTTATATGTCCTTAAATTATCATTTTTTTTTAATCGTGATGATTTTGACGATTTTTTATAAAATCATGTTAGCTCACTTTTATCAACAGTGATTGATAATGTTTACTTAACTCATTCATAGTAATAATCACGTTTTTTTAGTTGTATCACTTTTGAAGAAAGGGAACAACATCTAAATGAAATTCTCATAAAAAACTAGACTCACAGTTTATTGAACACTCTTCTCTTTAATTTTTTTTTCTCGTTAATATCCTTGGGTTAACATCCTTTTATTTTCAAAATTTCCAAATAAGCCTTTCCAAAGATTTTCGCTGCGCGAAAGTCGGACGTCTATCTATGTATCTTTTTGAGATATTCCGATGGTTCATTAGTAATCTGCCGCGATCAATTACGGACACGTTTCTTTCTTCGCAAAAGCAATCGTGTGAAAATTCGTGTAAATTTTGCGGCGCATATAGTGAACTTCCGGAACGTGACGAGGTCGCTTAAATACCCTTCGCATGGCCCCGTTCCACTTATCCAAATATCTTCGCTTAAATATTCATCGTGCACACGAGGTTTAACGTTCGTGTGCAGCGGAAGCGAACGGCGGCGCAACGGCGGCGAACGCGGTGAAAGCAAAGCGATCTCGTCCAACGGATTCCGGGTGTCTTTGATGGCGGCCGTCCGCACCGCGCGCTGCTCGCAACACATCGCGTTCCAGAACAATTAACCGATGGCAATTAAGACATCTAAATTAATTCGTTATAAAGAAGAAGCCGGTGCTGAATAGAGCCTCGTAATTGCCCGGATTCTCACAATCGCCCAGGAGGATACGATACGCACCTACACGCGTGTGCGTGCATCTGTGTACATCGGCGAGGTCGCATCCGTAATAGCGACAATTACTTTATTTTGCCATCTTTCCGGTTCCCAAACGAGCGCGTTGATTCCTTTTCCTCCCGCGTTTTAAATATGCCCCCCCCTCCCCCCTCCTCCGTCCCGTTCCTTACCTTCTCCTTCTATTGATGAAACAGCGCATCTCGGCGAGAACTTTCTTTTCTCGCCGAGAAAACCGCACCCGTTCTTTTCCCTTATCTTTCGCCTCTTTTAAGCGTGCGTTGGAGCATACGGTTATGCGCACTTAGCTCCTTATCTCTTATTATATCCCGCGGTAGATGAAAATTACTATTCCGAAAACAATGTGCCCGCTTATCCGGGCGTATCTTCGTCGTTATTTACCGTACAATATGCGGCTCGTGAGCTAGTTTTTCCCCGAATTGCGCCTCTTTGGCGATGCCACGGGAAATTCGAAACTCACGTTGCGCGCACGAACGCGATTGTGTTGGGTATTGAAAAAAAAAATAGCGTGACACAACGGAAGTAGTTAAAATCCGGAATAATTCTCATAAAGCTGGAAAAGAAAGTTTATAATTTCTTTACTATTCTCTCGTTTTTATCAATTCGTATTGTAAACAAATGTACGAAATTGTCCCTTCCTTATAAGAACGTATACACGAATATCACGTCATAATAACAACAATAATAATAATGATAATTTAATGAAATAGTCCATGTGTTGAAAAATATATTATTTATTTATAATATTAAAATTATATTATTTTATAATATTTTTTATAATCACAAAGCAAATATATGCAGCACATCTTTCTATTTTTTCAATACATTTCTAACTTTTAATATCTTAAGACTTTCTGTATGTACATGCAGCTCAAAACATTTCATTTTATGTAACAAATCTACCATAAGAAAGCCAACAATTTGCTATTATCGCGTGATAATTATCACCCTTTTGTATCCGATAAATTTGAAATTTTATCATCCGCACGAACATGCTATAATAAAAATAAAATTCTAACAATAAAATATAACGACTTAACTAACTTAAAAAAATATACGTAATACGAAAAAGAACTATAATTCTCTATTAATTTACTGATCACATTCGCGTATTCCCTGTTTTCCCCATATACTGTCAAATTAATAAATTCGTTGAGACCCCGTATTGTCACGAACGTACCTACAGTCTGCACTGTCTGTAGTTACTTTATGTAACAATTTCGTTATTGCACGGCTCACGGCAGTTTCCTGACGCAATAACACCGCGCACCGCGCGCTAATTGTCGTTTTTCACGTCCGTTTCCTCGTTTTAAACTATCCTGCCTATTCGCCGAGCGACATTTTAGCGCTAACTAGTAGTAGTTTAACGATGCACCGCCAGCTTAATTGGCTGTTGGTCGGTTTATCGTTCCAGCCATTGCTCGTTCTCTTTGTTTCGAAGCCGCCGCAGATTACGCAGATTATTATGGATTAATATTTCGCGAAAAGCACATCGAAAGAAATTCATCGTAATCTTATCATAATTTTGTTACTATAAAAATCCCCGAAGCTTAGATTGAAATAATAAACTTTATTCTTGATTATACATATATAATTAATTAATGCATAATTGTTTAAAAATATCTATTAAATATAGGGTAACTCCGGCAAATACGCCGCGCTGGGATTTACACCGCAGAAGTCAGAAAAAAATAGAAGGAGTGGGGGTAATTTTCCCGCAACTACTCTGTTACATGCTTTTATATTAATATCGTGTTATGATTTTAGTTTCTTATTGTTAATATTAATGAAATTATTGTGAGTTGAATCGATTTGTCATTATGTTAGAAAGTAACGCCATCATAAATTATACTCTACATAAAATGATTACTATAGGATGTGCAAAAAACTTAGTGGTTATTTCGTGATACATGAGTGTAGAGGAATAGTATGTTGTATAACAAAATACAACTACTTTGCTCTTGTATTCTTTGTTTAATTTGTTGTCTTGTATATCCCCTCTTGTTTGAGATATATATGGCATTTTTAACAGGCGAGATTTATGTTCAAAGCATACAAAGTACGCAGATTAAATTCAGTGCACTAAATACAATAAACACATTCCATGAAACATATACTTCATATCATAACACTTGTAATACATCTAAGAAGATTGTAATTTATTACTTCATATACATATTTATTATACATATTTTCTTATTCCTTAATAAAACTTTATAAATGCATTTTTTAAGTTATTGTGTCATTTTTACGTTTTATTTATATGCATTATTTGTAAATTTTTTATGAGCCATACCTCCCCCCCCTCCTGTTATGAGTAGCCATATAGTCCACCCCTGGGATATACGGCAAAAATGCAAGAGTTTAAAAAAGTTCATTTTTTAATACGAAATATAAATATTTCGGATTTCTAATATTTTTTTTCATAATAGTAAACAGTACAAAGTTTTTACTGATATAATTCGTTTTCTTTAAACATAGTAAATAGTACTTAATAAATTAAGTTTTTGATAGATGCGGCGTATATGCCGAAGTTAACCCTAAATTATAAATCTATAATAATAAGTTGAATAATAATTTTTTTTTAATTCGCGTCTAAATCTATTTTATGTTTACGTTTATTTTGTGTTTATTTTACTTTATGTGTTTATTTTAACTATAATGCGGTTATAGTTAATTGTATTTTATTTAAAAGAGTTCTATGTATAGAAGTTGTGTTGAAATTAATGAGCTATTTTATCATTTTTATAATAATTTATTTATATACGTTTGTGAAATAACTATTATATATTTATATTATATTTAAAACAGCATTAGTTGAATCGAGAACCGTTTAACCGACGACACAAGTTCCATAAGCTTCGCCGTAAAAACGGTTGAGTAAAATAGAGAAAAAAAAGGATATATCATGGAAAAAAGGTAGAAGGTCTCGCGCGACGGTTCGGAGGGAAGAGCGCTTGAAAATTATTCCGATATGAAACTCATCGCGCGGCGTATCGCGTCAAAGGAGCCAATTTAAAAAAGCCCCTTCCAAGATTATCAGCGCCTCGTTGCGGTGGGATTAAAATACAAAAAGAAGAAGCGCCGGAAAGGGGGTTGAAACATAGGTACAGGGCGCAGGAAAAAGAGGTGTGGGCGCGAAAAGAGGGATGGTAGAAATGTGTGGGATTGGTAAACTTCCCTGTAATTTGTCCTACCGTCGCTTTGAGCCTCTTTTAAGCGACTGCGCACCCTTTCCCACATTTTACCTTTCCTCTTGCTCGCCGTATCGCAACTTGAAAGAGAAAGGAAGAGACTATCGTTGTACGTAGCATTCTAAAAATCGATATACGAGACAGATTGTGTGATAAGAGGAAACTCGTGATTAAAGACGTTAATTTGTTAAATATTCCATGCGGGATCTCCATTAAGAGATCTCGTTGTGAGAATTTTTCTTTCGCGATTACTGATAAAATTGATGAATTTGCGTATCACAGAAACCAAATAAGTTTCTATATATTTCATTTTGTTTATTTTTACATCAAATCTCGTGTGCAATTTTGCAAGACTATATAATACCATGACTATTATTACCATCGTAATGTTGATAACGCGAGTATCATTCAGAAACATCGTACGTGATTTTATTTCTCCTGTCATGTCACTTACATTGATCGTAGCAATGATTGAAATAAATAGGTTTTTTTATCTATTATATAGTAATATAAAATGACTAACAGGCTTATGAAAACCGATTTTATTGGCTTAATAATTTAATAAGTAAATCAGATAAAGGGCCAATATGATTAAGAGACTAGGTCTTAAGTGCCTAAAAGAATAACCTATTTTTTTAAATTCTATTTTTCAGTTATATAAACTGCGCGACGTTAATAGCATCATTATCAAATAGACAATTAATTTAATTGTGATATTATTACCACAGCTTCAGTTTATGATTCAAATCCGGCAGTTAAACAACGCAGTTTATGTAACCGAAAGATGGATTTAGAATTTATATATAAAAATATTATTTATTATTAGATATCAAAATCTAATTTTGACCGTATTCTTTATTTTTTTATTTGAATTATTTATATAGCGATATAGATTAATTTATTATTGTTTTGTTACTACTTCCAATTTAAACCCCAGATAATACTGTTAAAGGAAAAATCGATTTCTGATCACAAAATTTTCCAAGACTTGATGTGCCTGGAACACCCTATATATTCGCGTCATTATCATCGAGGTGGGCGAACACATCCGACTACCAAATTAACCGCTAATTCGCGTACGCTGAAGTCGCCGACACCTCGAAGGCACGTTTCGAGAATACTATCGGAACGTGCGATAAACGAATTACGAAAGCTATTCATCGACCACGAAACTCGTTTACGACGCCTTTAGCGGAATTCGCGTTTTCGAGCTTGCAAAGTATCTAAATGACGCCGAGATGTTCCACGGTCTTTTCAAAGAAATGCGAATACAGTGATATAAAGTCCAACGATTATGATGATTCTTTTTAAAAATCTTCGCTAAAAAGATAATTTCTAATTATATATAAATGTAATAAAATCAGTAGCTTAAGTAGTTAAAAATTGCTTAGTATTGTAACAATACTATCAATTTTTATCCTTAGATGTTGTGTTTATTGAGACAAAAATATTTTTAAAAAACGTTGATCTACACGAGAAAATATCTGATTGCATACCAAAATTGAAAATGTGTTAGATTCAATCAGAAAGATACAAATCAGATACTATAAGTTAAATCTATCAAACATTCTAGTCAAAATAATCAGAAATGCAATTCTGATAATCAGAATTTTAACGATCAGAATTTTGTATACTTACAGAAAAAATTTTTATATATTTGTGACTATAATTACATGTCACTATAATTATAATTATACTGCTATAATTATGTTATAGTAATGATAACTATATGTATATAATTCTAGCAATAAATATATATAAATTATTTTCAGTGCCAACTGTATGTATACTGATAATATTGTTGATAAAATTAATAGTTATTATTATTAACATTAGTAATAATCATGTGTTTGTAATTATAATCATAAATAATTAAAAACATTCCTCTCAATATACTTCTTATTAGCATAATCGAATCATTTTTCTTATTGTATGTCACTACACTATAGCTATTATTACATTTTGTTTCTCCGATGTACATATTGAAATTCGATCACGCGATTACCTAAGATTTCGCGACCGTTTATTTATAGACCTCCAGATTGAATTTTTACATTCGATGCATGATCTAAAAATCTGAGATATAACAATTCAATGACGGCACGTTCAGATTATAGACAAACTCGCCCTTAAAAATCGATTTCACATATAAAAAAAATTCAATATCTTTGTATTGTTTGCGTTATGCATATTATTTTATATGTCCTTATGCAACGAGCCGAGCGGTAGATGCTTACTCACGAACGGTCGTGTACACTTTGCGTGCGTGTACGTATGTGTGTGCAGGTGTGTTGTGTGCCGCGTTATGGATCCCCCGAGTCGTTAATTAGAGCGGCGACAACCAGAGGTGCGCGGAGCTTAAGTACTCATACGTCGCTCGAATCGACTTGATTAATTGATCGATGCGAGGTGGATGATCGCGGTTGTGATTAAAGCACGAGGAGGATCGCGGGGCGAGTCGAAATATTTGCTACCGGTTATACCGCATCTCGCCGACATCCATTATGACGCACCTGCGAAATCAAAATCGCGTTCGAAACGTTGATGAATGGATTTTTCAACAAATGGGAGGCGCATCGAAATCTTCCGAAAAGCCGATTGTAATTGACTTTGAATTGCATTGATTTTTGTAACCTGCGAAAATTACACGTTATAGATTATTATAATTAATAGAATTATTTCTTCACAACGCGCATACGCAGAAGTGGCTTTCTTGAAATTATTTCTTGCTTCCGCTTTCACCTACCGTCGCGGAACCACGTAATTAATTTCATAATGAAGATTCGTATCTTTAAATGTACTGAGCTAAATTACGTTTCTTTCCACAAAAACAACACTTTGCATTCAAATGCAAATCAAATTTGTAGATAATATTTTCCCTTTCTGTCACATCCTTCGTTCCGGAGAGGTGAACCCATTCGAGACACTCGAGAATTTCTTTAAGCCCATATGTTCCAGTTAAAGAAGCTTTATTTTTGCTTAACACAGAAAACTAATGATTACATTCAAAATAGGAAACATATCATTAATTGAAAATATGAGACGTTTTCATTATTTATTTAAGTGTAGTGATGATTTAATTATTCATGGAACTACTTAACTACAAATAGCAAGTAGATCATATAGAAAACTAGGCTATATTGTGAGAGAAAATTTTTTGTAACTTTAATTGCATGGTAAAATTATTGTGGTTAGAAGCTCCATTTTTATAATTATTACTGCTACATTATTAGATATCAAAGGAGAAGTGGTAATCCAATCCCTTGACTTAAATGACACTTTTGTTACTTTTAACTTCTACGTGTATCAAAATGTAAATCAATCTATTTCTGTGGTTATAGTTTCAACATAAACAACGTTCATATTAAACTACTTCGTAATAAACTAAAGTTGAAATTTAATACATTTTGTTAATATTATTAAATTGTTTATAACTCTATTATTTTATAGAAATGATTAAAAGTGACCCGAATTGAATATACATAATTTGATATTATGAATTTAACAGTGTTTCATGTTAATAATAATAATTATATTTATAGTTCTATATACCAAAAAAAGTTGTCTCCGAAGACAATTATAATTGTAGTCTAAGTATTCTTTTTGATACATAGAATTATAAATATTGTTATTACTAATATTATAGCAGTAATAACTGAAAAAATGGAACTCCTAAATATTATTTTGCCATTTGATGTAATTATGGAAACAAACATCAAAAACTTTTCTCTTAGTGTAACTACTTATAAACAACAAACAGCATATATTGAATACTAGACCTACATTTGATACAGTTACCTTATCTCTTATCCGAAAATAATGAGTTCCATTTAATCAATAATAGATGTCCTCTGTTGAGTCCTACTGGAAATTTTCAATAAGATAAAATCTACTCTTTAAATTCGTCAAAGAATGCGCCATTAAAATTGAATTCGGAGTACGACACCCTGTATGCACCGTGGTACGTGGCAGCGTTAGACGTTTGATTAATAGCGTCAGCGCTCATTGGTCACGCTACTAATAAAGGAGCGTTCACATGTATTAAAACCTCGCGCCGCTGCTCGCGAGTGAGCGCACGGCCACGTCCTCCGAGTTGTGGTCGAGAACGACGCAATATAACGAGGGAATGGCGTGCCTCACTCATAATTGAGGCGAGCACCTACAATCCAATCGCTCTTAATCATTCAAATTCATCTCGCCTAGCGAACCGCGGCAGCCATTACCGACCACCGCGCGCACCGACTTGCGGAAACCGATCTTTACATCCTGCACGAGAATTGAAACTCATTGACACGAGAATGTAATTTCGATGAGTTCTCGGGTTACACAATGCCATAACAATGTTCCATGAAATAACGAGATATTTCCGCAAATTATTTATGTATCTTATGAAAAACTCTCAAGAGTAGACTTTTACTACTCTTATTGCTTTAATCCACGATTAATGTATTTTTCAAAAATTAGATTTAGAAATTAATAAATAAAAATTTTAAAATTATTATATATATGCAGGGCTCGGTTGTATTTCAAATAAATTTATTTAAAATATATATTTTAAATAAAGGAGAAATTAGAAAGTTATTTAGTACTTATTATTTTAAACAACTTCTTCTGATCTATTTCTTATTCGATATTTTAAATAAGTTTTTGAAACTTATTTTATATTTTTTATTTCAAATAAGTCATCACTCTTTTATCGATTTGATATTTTAAATAATTGAACAATTTTCTGAAATTTATTTTTTATTTAAAAAAAAAAGCAAGCTATTTTGGCATTTTAAATAAATATTATTATATATTTTAAATAAATAAAATGCATTCCAGAGTTCTATTTGGCTATTTCTTATTTTATATTTTTAATAATTTCTTGCGATTTATTTTTTATTTAATATTTTATATACATTTTTGGAATCTATTTTATATTTATTATTTCGAATAAGTTATATCCTCTTTTATCGACTTCTACGATTTTATATTTAAATTATAAGTTTCTGGAAATTTATTTTATACTTTATATTTTAAATAGGTCGTATCAGTTATTTTACCGAGCCCTGTATATCATGTTGAAGAATGAATTTATCGGAGTTATATAGTTACATTAATTTCCACGCCTTATCATCGGCGCGTACGATGGCCTCCGCAAGACGGGACATGAGGAAGGCAATTAATTCCGATATCCATTTTTTATTAGTAATTAACAAACCGTGACGTGACTCGCATTCGTGGCGCATCGGGCCGATTAATCTTCCTCTCGCGGATTTTCCACTCGCATAAAGGCGCGTTTCTTGGGAGATTCGGTTGCGCGCCCAGGAAAAACGGCCGTCCCTCGTAAATTAATTTCGCTCCCGTTTCGCCCTTTCGCGCGCTAGCGCGAAGGGGGCGAATCGCGACGAGTGAAAATGGCGGAGATTACGCGAAATTATGTAAATCCGCGGCATTGTAAATGGAGATCCGTTTTTCGTTTTATTGGGCTGAGCCCAGGAACCCCCTCTCCCCTTGCTTTCTCCGGCATCCTCGGTCATATAACTGAGACAAAAGCCCGCCTAACGCCGAAACAAAGGGTGCAGGGGCGAGTAGAGATCTCTTGAGGGCACACATGCAACGAATTTAACTGCTTCCCCAGACATTACTCTTGCTGAATTTCTTTTATTCGCCCGTATTCCCCTAACTGTCTCTTTCGTTGTCTACCTCTCTTCTTCCCTTCCCCTCCGTACTCATTCGTTACAATATACTGGTCTTTACAAGGGTTATATCAGATTTTAACCAAAATAAAAGCTGCCTTTAGGACGATACGCCAAGATCTCCATGGTATTAAAGTTTCATGTACATCTATCATTTTGTTTCTTCGACAACATGGGACTGTGTGTACCGTTACATCTGTTGTACAAAAAAATATTAGTTTTTATATACAATTAATAATCTTCCCATTTGTCAAAGCAATTTTTCTTCCTCGTATACATAATCGCTATTAATAATAAAAAAATTACCTGTGCCGGTTTGACGGAAAGTAGGTATTGTCGTCATTTCGCTCCCGATTATATATGAATACAGTGCGCTTTATTGCGACGATTTATGAATCGATGGCAAGCTCAAAGGGCCTCTTATTCAGGGACATTCATTATTTCCTGCACAGCAAGTCGAGCCTTTGCAACGGCTTTTAAAAGGTGACAAAATCCCCTTAGAGCGCGCTCGAGGGTGGGCTAAGTTACAATTAATTAATTAACTCGAACCCCTGTAATTCATGCGGTAAGTCAAACTTAATTAATTACCGTCCGGACTCATGACGGTAAAGAGGAGACGGCGATAAGGGCTTTTCGTCTTATAAATCGTGATATTTGCGACGGCTCTCGCTCATCGATCGCTTGTCGTACGATAGAAAAATGTATGAATATAAATTATTCTTTTTCTTGCGATCTGCTTTTGGAAGCGATTAGTTGTCCCGGCGAAAAAGAAAAGGCAAAAACGCACACGCGAATCTATCGTACTCGATTCTCAATTCTCGATGGGCGAAAAGCATTATTATCCCCTACACCAATGAGTTACGGCGAAACGTCACTTTGTGGAAAGGCTATTAATTACAAACCCCTCTTACTATTGTCCCGCTGCCGATAACTTTTCTATTATCCTTCTAAAAAGAGATTTAGGACAGAGTAGTCCTTACCTATCGAAAATTTGATCACGCGACGCCTCTTTTTCGTCAAGTATTATGGATTTGCTAATACTGTAATTTTTTTTTAGTACTACATGGAAATAATAGTTTTGCTAAAATATTTATCTAAAAATTTAGCTAGAAATAGATTTAAAAATAATTTTGTTGGACTATCAAAACTGTTACGTAAACGCTTAAATGTTGATGACAATGCAGTAAAAATTTTTAACACTTTTGCAAAATTTGAACGTTTTACATAATTATTTTAATGCTCCAGACAAAAAATTATTTTCAAATCTGTATCTAGCTAAATTTTTTAAATACTTCGACTTAATCACATTTTCCATATATGTATTTCTTAATCTATGTATGTATTTCTTGCCGGATTCTATTTCTTAGTCGGAAATGTTCATGTTACATTAACAGATACTTTTACGCCTTTTTTACTTTTATGACTTTTTTGCGCTTCCTAAAGATTGTATTATATTTGCAGAGAGATACGGTTAGTTTTCAGCTCTTCCTGGGAAATTCAACAGTGATTTTTACATATTACGGTGCATACCACTTCCTGGTTCATAATTAACCAATATTATCATCCGGAATTAATCATATCACGAACTATTGTTAGCATTTAGCACTTTCTCTTTCTCTGTTTATAATGAGATCGGCAATGATTACAGTTTTAATTGCAATGTTATAATGAGCCTGCATTTGAAAATGCAGGTTTAAGAAGTTCGAGTAACGCTTGTAAAAGATAGATTTTATCGATCCAATTTTCATTTCGCCGTCAATTTTCCTCACGAACCTTTCTTGGCAAGTGATTTCATTTATATAACACTCTTTATACAATAACACATTTTATGTAAAAATTGCCAGCGTTGTGTGAACTGATTACTTTCTAGATGTTTTCTACAATGCGATTTGATTAATTTTCTCTTTGCTTTGTACTATTTTAGTTATAAAATAAAGAAAATATTTATTTAATGTCAGTAGGTAGTCTGTAAGATAGTACAATAGGTAGTCTGGAACAGTAAATTTGTTATAATTTATTAAATTAACTTTGTTATAATTCACTCGACATATCTTTGCATAGATTATATTGTTTTTTGATATCATGGGAATTAAAAAGTTTTTGTACTATTCTTCGAAATAAAAGGATGCGACTTTTTTCTTAATGAGATACTCGAAAACAATCAATGTGACGCTAATAAATTATAATGGCATATTATTAATATAATTAGCAGGTTAATTAGTCATTTTTGATCATTTTTTAATATATTAAGATATAAGAATACTACAAACGTAAAGGTTCATTATCGAATAACGAATAATAATATTTTAACCTTTCGGATCCATTAACACTATATTTGTGGCCTGACTTCATTTATATATAGTCGGACAGATTTTACAGAACATTACAAAAAGAATGAATAGAAAAAATAAGAAAAGTGTTGGGGTCAGAGCATGGCTACCGTGAGGATACTGCTCTGATCTTTAAAGCTGCTGGGCACTGCTGGGCATCGAAGGGCTTCAAAAGAACCGCTCCGAAGTTGTGGCTGTCCAAAGCTCATTTGTTTCCGCTCGACGCGAGGCTGACGCATAAGAAAGATCGATCGACCGGTGTCTTAACCTCAGACTCCCACGAAATCGTCTGGTTTCGATAAGAAAAATTCTGGGACATTAATTGGACGGCCAGTAATTGAGTCGTGATGGAAAACTGATAGTCCTCTAGAGCAACTGTAATTTACTGCTCCTTCGCAACGGAAAGCTCGATGCGTCGCGTAGAAGTCTCGTCTCTTCATTCTCAATGGCTGTCACGTTGAAGATTGGCCGACAGCAATTAAGTTGCGTCGAAGATAAGGCAGTCATTAAACAGAGATTAACTCAACTTGTCTTTTTTTTTTAATCAAGATCAGCGCGAAATACTTTACAGCGAAATATTATAGTAATATCGAATATATAAAATTATGATAAATATACGAATGAGAATAAGCAACTTATATAAAATAATAATAAATTATTCAATTATTTAAAAAATGGAGGCCACACGGTAAAAAATATATTTGATGAAAATTACATTAGCTGCAACGAAATTCTCTGCTTGATATGGTTTTTATATTTTCTATATCTGAAAGTTAAAGAAGGACGTAAGTTTCTCATGGAGAGAAATTGCGGAATGCTGTTTAAGATTTTCGAAAAATCACTCGATGGAAGGAGGGATTCGATGAGATGCGTTGCAGTGCGATGGTAGCGAGATTGGATAGATCTATACGAGGAGCCGCGCATACGGTAGTCAAGAAACGAAGTGAAATTATCGATGCGATTGCCACTGAAGCATCTCCGTTCGACGGGGCCACCGACAAAGGGTCGATCAACGATTCTCTCCATCTCGCTCAGCGTCGTCTACCCCCACTCGACCCCCCTCCCACTTCTTTTTTATGAAAGATAACCCACGGTGGCCACCTTTTTGTTTGCTCAGCGAGATTGCTTGGCCCTTGCTTGGAAATTGACCGAAGATTGCGGCCGACCGACGTTTGCTCTGCGGCCACGACCTTAACTTTGCACCACCGCAAAAATATCATTGGCTTCTCTTTCCTCATCTTCTTCTTCTTTACATCTCCTTCTTCCTGATGCACCACCTTCTTATTCGGTTTCTTGCAACCTGGGAACAAGCCCGCGTGCGTTTTACAGTAGCTCCGTGAGAGACTTCGGTATGCTAAAGAATCGTTTTTACGCCTTCACTTATCAGCATCTTTAACCATGTTACGTAGTTGATTTGAGTTTATATAATAACACAAATTAAATTAGATTTAGTAATGTATACATATGATACTTATCAGTTTATTATTCCAAGTTTGGTAATATATTTTTTAATTATGCGATGTTATATTTTGTATGTTTCTTAATAAAAACTTTTATTTATATACATATATATATTTTGTTTATAGTTTATAAAATTTATATATATATTTTTGTACTAATTTGAAAATCTTTTATCTGGATTGTTTCCTATTAATTGCTGACATAAGTTAAGAGATTCTTGAAACAAAGGAAAAAAATTGATTGAACAAATGTCATAAATTTTGAATTAAAACGTTAAATAATTGTTAATATAGTGCTTAATATTTTTAGTCAAGACTGTATTTTAAAAAAATAGATATCACATTATAGTACTGTTTCTATGTTCGAGCATGGCCAGCAATACGGATTCATGGTAATACTTTATCTAGTGAGATATATTTTCACTTTTATCAGTAGATCTGGCAGATTAGGCGTTGTCTTCCAGAATTATGTCGGAGCCATTTTAACACGCTTTAACCACTTTCCCCTTCCTCATCGATTCAAAGATGACGTTCGAATTTATTATCGGATCCTTTCTTCTTTTATGTCTCACTCGTAGGATATGATCGGAGGCGATGGAGCGCGCACGAAGCTAACCGCCCAGAGTATTATATATCGAAAAATATCCGAGAAAACTTCTCCTTCGAGAAGAGCAATGACTTTTGTCCGCAGCGATCCTGTCAGAAGTCATCATTCTTAATGGGTCGTCATTTTGTAGCTACTCGCAATGTACGAAAGATTATCGTAAAGCAAATTTAAAATATTTAAGAAAGAACAATAATATCATCCATGTATTATTCCTTGATACTACTTAAGAATTTCTTGATTAAATCTCTTTATTAAAATCATAAAAAGCATTATTAGGAGAAGAGAGATTATCATTATATAATGTAACTATAATATCTATTGAACAAATTATGAACTGAAATAAATGTTTTTAATTCAAAATATCCTAGATAACATGCATGTTGCACCTAAAAAACGTCTTCTAGATATTTTATGCAATACTAATGTTATCAGGGATAAGACCTTACTTAATCAGAATCGGAATTAATTACACAATAAACTCATCAGTTAATGAATTGCAATGAAATCATTAAAAAAAGATGAATGTATATCAATTGCACACGAGCCAATTGAGCACAAGCTAATCATAGCACTAGAAAAAAATTCCCTATGCAGAAGTCGTTGTGGGCAATTGCAAGTGAATCCCCCCCCCCTCCCCAAAATAAGCTGGGATATTATATCTTTCTATAAATTTAACTGTGAAAATTTATTACGCACAAACTGCATGGAACTAACAAACAAATCGCTGCTACTGCCCCCATAAGAGGACACTTTCATCAGCGTTGTATAGTAAATCGGTCGAGGGCGATGACGACAACTGATCGATCGTTCGATCGATCGGTTAGATCGATCGGGTTACCGGTGCGCACGATCCCCGTCGTACCGCGAATCATGTCGACGTTATGGGATCGATTACAGAGCGAAAGACGGCAAGAACCTCGACCGAGGAAGGACGCTATTGAATTACCATAAAACGCCATGATTAATGCAAGGTAAACGAATATAACGCCGCAGAGACCGCAGTCTGTCCTACAGCAGTTAACGAGTATCGCGGTTTCTTGTGTGTGTGTATGTATATATATATATATATATATATATATATATATATATCACTTATCCTTTATCACGTTGTCACATCTACGTCTATGCAGAAATTATGAATTGTTGCCGAAAAAAATTCATTCATTGTTTAAAAACAAAGAGAAGAGTACATTGATTTATGTTTATATTTAAATTTTATTGGATTCCTGTCAATCATTACAATTATTCTCAGATCTATATCTGAGATGTCAGATCTAACTGAATTTTTAGATACTTTAGCAAAGTCATTCTTTTCGTATATTACGAAAAAAAATTCTATCTTAAGAGAATTTGTTAATTCTCTTGTTTTATTAATTTAAGATAGAAATTTTTTTCGTAATATACGGAAAAAACTTTGTTCAAGTATTTAAAATGATTCAATATAATTACTATCAGATCTAATTTTATTTTTAGATATTTCAGGAAAACCATGTAAATCTTCTCTGTGTAAATACAAGTTTTATTGTTAAATAAAAAATGCTTTTAATGGCACATGAAGTGAATGAGAAGCTACTCAGCAACTACTACTTTTATGCATGAAATACTTGTACAAGCTGACTCATTCAGTATCCTATATTTAACTTGACAGCAAACACAGTGTCTTCTGGTTTCTCTGTTGAAAAGAGATTGACATTCACTAACTGAAAACGTAAATGCATTTCAATCATCATTATAAAATCTCACATAAATTACTTTTTTCCTCTTGATAAGCAATAAGCAAACTTTTCACAATAACATTCTGTAATGTTACATAACAATTTACGTAACTGTCAATGCATAACAACATGTACATATATATATGTATATATAATCATAACAATAACTTATTTGAAATTGAATATTTTAATTATTTTGATACCTCAGATTCTTGGTTTATTGAATTTTTAGATTTCAGGCTCTTATGCTTTCGCAGAGGAGTATTTTTGCCATCGACTTTTAAGCCAATGATGTGCGTGCATCCGTCGTGAGAATCCGCGCGCGTGCGTATGCGTGCGTGTCGACAACATATGATACATATGGGAACCTTAGGCTCTGTGGTTTGAAGCCCGTAACGTGTGGCCACGGATGATGTTGACGACCAGAAAATAAGGAAAGAATTGAACTATCACACGCGATAAATTATCATTATATTAACAAATATGTCAGGATGCGTGTAATTGTAAGTTAGTTAACGATAAGAAGAAATAATTACGTTTATATATGTATATGTATATATACATAATATTTTAATGAAATAATCAAACAATTTCTAATAGTTCGTATAAATAGATACAAGAAACCACACTAATCTTTCACTTGTGCATCGGAATACGAAAGGCCCGTTTTCACAATATGATTACTTTAAGATTAAAAGTTACCATAAAATTTATCAATGAAATTTATTTATGAATTTCTTAGTAATCTTTAATCTTTAGGTAACCGTACATTACATTGTAAAAACGGGCCGTAATGTTTCGACTTATCTTTCATCGTGCAAAATTCATTTCATCAAAATAATGAATGAATGTATCTGCGATATAATAGCAAAGATTCATGAAACTCCCTTAAATCTAGTTATAATGTTACATTTTAAGTTACTGAAATGGGACAAAAATCAAATGTCAGTTTACTTCTTTTAATCATTTTCAATTACTTATTCGTATTACTATCAGGAAAAACGATTCTAATATATTATACATAGGAATAAGTAATACCTAACATTCTCGAACACCTCAGAGTATAATTCGCAATCATAATCGGTATACACTGGTTGAGGCCAAAAGGGGCAATACATCGCGCATGAATACACCGCTATGTCTTGTACTGATCTGCATTGCGCAAACTTGCGAAAGAGTCGATTGGCTGATCGCTTACAAAGTTTCTCTTGCGGCCGGACAGCATTCCGTCTTTGACCGATCCCTTCGCAGCATCAGACTTGGCTGCTCGATCTCATCGATGAATCCGATCCGATAAACCCTTGTCGATTTTTATGATCCCTTCGCTCGGATCAAGCTTCATCGATTGTATCGATTATTCCAGAATGTTTACGTTCAGTCAGTATAATGTACTCTATGCAGAATAAGTTGCCGGCATCTTGCACTTGTAGGGTCCCATGTCCGTCATTCAATATTCGGATGTAAACGAAAGTAGACTGCGTGTAATTTCTATCATCTGGATATAAGTAGGTATTTTTTTTACGTGCATCTCATATGTATATTTCAAGAACACAAATATAGAGATCATCAAATAGTTTTAAGGACTCAAAATAATTTTTAGGACTCAAAAATTTATATTTGGAGTCTCAATTTACCGGTTCATATATAAACTATTATTCTCTGCTGATGCTCTTTTAACATGATAGCATTAAAGTAAGATGATCGCAGGCAAAATTAGAAACACACACTCTACAAAAATATGAGCGTGAATTTAGCACTAGGTGTTTATATAATTCTCATCATGTTAGTAGTTGGTTCTAATATGCACATATAAACATCAACATGGTGTGGATTTAAGAATCATGATGTTAAATGCATGCACCACGTTGATGTTAATATCAATGCACAGCGAGATTACATATTACACAATTAGATTCACATCCATATTTTTTAAATTTAGAACGTATGCATTTTTCATCCCAAGTACAACGGTCCCAGTAGGTCGTATTGTTGTTATTTCGATTAACGTGCATTCCCAGCGTTCCGCGAGGCGCTGCCGCAGGTTGACTTCTATCCCCGGCATGATTGATAAAATGATGGCAAACCCGCGCGGTACGGCGTGCCGGCACGCATTCATTGCACGCATAGGAACGTATGTACATATGTATCGTACTCTGATGCGCGGCATGTGTTGATACCACACAAGTGTCCCGTGTATGATGCGTCGTACGCTCGCACGAGGCTCGGTATACACAACGTGGAAGTGGAAATGGATGGAGTTGCGCGGACACGCGTAAATACACACGCATATCGCGTATGGGCATATCTCCTCTCTTGTTACCTTGCCGTTCCTGCTAATGACGTAATCGTCTCGAACGAGAATTCCAGCCGCATGATCGTTTCCCTCGCAGCTTCGCCGAGAGAGTCGGTCCATCTCGCTCCCTCAATCTCGGTAAATCGTTTTAATCCCTCCTCGGAAGGCACCCGGCTAAATTGAGAACTCATTGCCCGCCGCGGTCGCGCTTCTTCGTCCATCGTCCAGTTCTTTCCTTCTTTCCTTCTTTCTCTTTTCTTCCTTGTTTCTTTCTCGCGATCCTTCAGCCGGATCGGACCGTGCTCTTACTATCTTTCCTCCGGGGATAAGAGATAGCAAACTTCATCGTATTTGACGGATATTTGCATCGAGCGATTTGCGCTTCAACACTTGAGTGATGACAATTACAAAACGAAAAAGATTATTGGAATACAGGTTTATTATTATTACATAAATAAAAAATATATTAAAAATTAATCTTTATTTTTTTTTAGAAATAATACACTAAATAATACTTAATCAATTATTTCTAACATCAATGTAATTGTTTAAAAAATGTATTAATACCTTTGTGTCATCAATACAATTTCCATCAATATAGATTATATAGTCTTAATCTCCGTTTAATTCACTTTTTATTCTTTTCTAGTTAAGAAAACAAAAAGATAAAGAATACATTAAATCAAGATTAAAATAAATCTACATTATATTAGAAATTAATATAAAATAAATTAATAAAATAAAAATTTTCCTATCGGTATCTTCCATTGCATAGATAAATATATATGGAAATTCACACGATTATAAAAAAAACGATAAAACATCCGCTGCATCATTATAAACCGATTAGCGATCGTTTTCTTAGATTTCTTTTGGCGCAAAAACCTTCTCGTAATCATAAAGGCGCACGGAGCTCGTCCCCGTGATGTCCCTCGACCTTCTCAATCTCTCGCAGTACGTCGAACCCACAGGAACATTTTCGTATCGTTCTCTTCTGTATTTTCTGTAATAAATCAAATTAATTCGCGTAATAACGTAACAGGCGCATCGATGCACCGCATCTGAGACGGCAATCAGATCGTTGCCCGAGGAGACGAAAGGATGGCGAGAACGACGCAAAAACACGCGCTCTCTTTCTCGAAGGACTAATTTTTCATTCGTCTTCTGGGTCTATTTGGCCCCTCCACTCCCCCTTCACACCTCCCCTCCCCCCTCCCCCTCACGCCCTTTCCCTGTGTGCTACTACTTTCGTACGAGATCGGATAAAACATCCATCATGCATCATGTGGTGATGGTGGCGACTTCGAGATGCAGAAAAACTTAATTACCTTCATTAAGTGAGGGCCGCGCGTCTGATCGCGGCTGATCAATCGTCCATTTCGTCCGCGGATGCGCTCGCTGACTACTCTCGAGCGAGTCAAAGCCGGTTATCGAGCGACGTCAAAACGACGTTAATGGGGCTGTGTAATTGCAATCAACTGCTGATATCTTTTGCACGCATTTTTGCAACATTTCGCCTTTTTCGAGACAATTCCAATCGGATCATATTCGTTATACTCTATGTACGTAAATTCGAAAAAATTAGGCCGAAAGAGTTTTGAAAATTTTAGAGAGTGCATCTTGATACTTATACACACACACACACACACACACACACACACACACACACACACACACACACACACACACACATATAGATTTATAAATATATATATATATAAAATGTTATTATTCAATTATCCATCGCAAGGTTGCTATAACCTGTTTCTAATAATAAACAAATTATGCATAAATAATTTCGAATTAAAAGTATATCTGATCTCATCCAAATAAATTTTTCACAGCAGGAGAGACTTTACTGCACATATTCTCAGCAGCAAGAAACTGTTAAAAAATATCCCGACATAATTACGAGGGACTCACGTTAACTCCGTACGTCATAAATATTCATCAAACAATTCGCAATATTAGCAATATTGAGTCCGACTGTCACTGCAGTCCCCCTGCCCTCCCTGCTCTCGATCGAAAACAAACACGTAGGACCGACAATTACGGGCAATTACAGATTTTATTGTTCGATCCATACCACTGCACTGCATCGCGAGCGTGCGCGTGCATGCAACATGCACCGCATTTCGCTCTCCCGCGGTAACGCGCGGACATTATACAGTGTCCTCCCCCTTCGCCATCGTCAGAACCTTCCCTTCTCTCTCTCTCTCCCTCCCCTCCCCCCCCTTCTCTCTCTCTCTCTTTTACCTCACCCCCATGGAC
>Ga0157364_1001057_pt1 | contig 22265 bp, 16 predicted proteins | sample AttsexASBM2_FD_111476 | JGI IMG/M metagenome (GOLD analysis project Ga0157364, IMG submission 111476) | Fungus gardens microbial communities from leaf cutter ant in Ribeirão Preto, State of São Paulo, Brazil - Atta sexdens ASBM2 | ecosystem: Host-associated > Fungi > Mycelium > Unclassified ...
TAACGTTGTTCAGCGACAGGTCAGCACAGATAATTTCATGTGTTTTGGCATCCACAGCCAAATGCAGCTTACGCCAGATACGGCGGTGCCCTTTACCGTGTTTTTTGACTTTCCATTCGCCTTGACCGAAGACGTTAAGCCCTGTGGAATCCATCACCAGATGAGATATTTCACCCAGGGGAAAGTTGATATTAACCGACTTTGACCGTTTACTGACTCAGGTGTGATCCGGATAACGCAACGGAACGTTCATCAGGGCAAAAATGGAATCAATAAATCCCTGAGCGGCCCACAGGGTCAGGCGGAATACGCGTTTAATTACCGAGACGGTGGTGATGGCGAAGTCAGAATAGCGCGGAGGTCGTCCACGCGATGTGGGCTTTGTCGGCTCATACCATGCCTGAACAACCTCTTCATCAAGCCAAAAACAGAGGGAACCACCCTCGATTAGGGCTTTGTTGTAGGTCTTCCAGTTAGTGATTCTGAATTTCTACTTTGCCACTGTACTGCCTGCGTTATCAGTATGATGTAAGATCTGATCCTTCCATTAGGCAAAAGTTCGATTTATTCAACAAAGCCACTTCACAACTGATTAATGGACTTAATTACATTTGTTCCGTTAAGTCAAAATTAGAGACAAGATTACCCGAGTAATTGCATGGATAATATAAGGATCCTGTTCTATGGCTATCTTAGGCTCGCAAATATATAACAAAAGCTTGATAACTATCATCAATACCTATGAAATAATGAACTTATCTGAAGTCAAATTCCAACGTCTGTGAGAGTTTATTTAAATTTCTCAATCTTATTAATGATATCAGGCCTCATCTTTCACACCATACAGCTTGGCTCATTCTTAAAGTAACGACCGGCTACTTTTGTAAAGCCCTGTTATTTACAAATAGAGGCCTATCTAAGCTTATCTCGGGTGCATCATTTTGGTTAGATAACGCACTATTTTTGGGCGAAATAGTATCACTGGTTTCAACATCCGATGTTTTTTTTGAAAACCTACGATTGGATATTAGATACAATTATCACAATCTCATGTGAATTTAAATTTAATTAATTCAATAAGATAAGAAATAACCCATCATTTCAACCTGCTTTTTAAATAGCTAAAAATTAATCTCTGGCATATGAATTGCTTTAGATATCTCACAGCGCCTGAAGGAATGTTACTGCTTTGTAAAAAATGCAAATGGGATCACAGATCCAATATCGTATACGATAAACAATAGACAAAGTGAATTATCGTAACTTTCGATAGGGCGTATTCAGAGACTGGGTTAAAAAACTATTCTTCTATAGGAATATGATCCAGCGAGGCAACGGTAATCTTACTAGGGTTGGACAGCTATGAGCATAGAGAGCAAGTCCTGGGTTGAATATCAATCCTTCTCAAACAGAAGTGCTGAGCATCATAATGGAAAGGGCTCTAACCATGGCCTACGTAAAAATACGCTGACTGCGATGAGCATAATCTTTTTCATTATCGCGGCTGCGTCACCACTTACGGGTGTCATCGCAATCGTTCCCATTATGATTTCTGATGGTAATGGCAACGCAGCAGCCTGGGATTTCCTTTTGGCAGCTTCAGTTCTACTGATTTTTGCCGTTGGTTACATCGCCATGAGCAAAAAGATAACCAATGCCGGTGCTTTATACTCCTTCGTCACTGCAGGACTGGGTCGGTCATTCGGACTCGGAACCGCCACGCTGACTATCTTCGCCTACACGGCCATTCAGGCGGGTTTATACGGAGGTTTTGGTTACTATGCTCATTCACTGATCCCCACGATTATGGGTATCAACGTTGACTGGTGGGTATACGCTTTAATTGCAATGGGATTGTGTCTGTGGCTCGCCCTGCATGGCGTTCATTCTGGAGCTATGGTTTTAGGATTTCTTTTAACACTCGAAACTGCGATGCTCCTAATTCTGGCCACAGGCATAATCATGCATTCCTCTCTTGAAGTGGGACAACACATACTCCAGTTCCCGACTGTAGGTGAAATTTTCTCACCTGGATTAGGGACTGGGATCATGTTTGCCTGTGCAACATTTATCGGCTTTGAAGGCGGTGCGATTTACAGTGAAGAAGCAAAAGATCCCGAGAAAACAATTTCTCGTGCAACCTACACGTCCGTTATTTTTATGGCGATGGTCTACTTTGGTGTTGCATGGCTCATTACAGGTTTCCTCGGTTCTGATCATGCAGTTCAAATTGCCAAAGAACAATCCGGCAACCTGATCTTCTTTATTGCTTCCAAAGCCCTTGGTGGCTGGACCACAATGGCATTTAACGTATTCATCGTGACGTCGTTATTCGCAGCTATTGTCACCTTCCATAATAATATTGCCCGCTATTTTTATTCACTGGGCCGTCAGAAGTTATTCTGGAAAGCGCTTGGTTACACTCGTAAGAAAAAACAGACACCTTACATTGCATCATTCGTTCAGACAGCAATTGCAGCTGTGATTGTTTTAACTTTTGCTGTGGCAAAAATGGACCCGTATGCAACGCTTTTCGCCTGGATGACCGGTGCAGGAACCATCGCTATCGTGCTTGCGCAGGTTGTAAGCGCCGTTGCAATATTCGCCTATTTCCGCAAGCATAAAAGCGACCAGCGGGTGTGGCATACTAAAGTTGCCCCTCTACTGGCCATCGTAGGTTTAAGTGTATTTTTCTATCTGACGGTGATGAGTACTCAAATGCTGCTTGGTATTGGAAGCTTGGGAAGCGCGATTTTTGTAGCAATCATCATCGCTTTCTTCTTGTTCGGCCTGCTGTATAGCGCATGGCTTCACAAGTTTTCACCGGAAAACTATCAGCGTATCTCGGAGCTTGCTGTTGATTGATTTCCCCCTGAAGGATGCTTATTGGCGTCCTTCAGTTTTTGCGTTTGGCAGTTCAAAATTTCCAAATCCAGGCAAATGAGAGTAAAGATCCTGACACACCCCAGCGATATGATTCGTTATCAGTTCTGCAGCACCTTCAGTATCACCATTCTTGCACGCTTCCAGAATCTTACGATGCTCTTTATCAGCCTGAATTAAGCCATCTGCAACAGTTAACTGGACCCGGAGATAGCGTTCTAGTTTGTCATGAATCGACTTGATCATATTGATCATAAATGGTCGGTTTGCTGACTCATACATGGCCAGGTGCAACTCCCAGTTTAGCTCAGCCCAACGACTGGCATCATCTTCCATAATGAACCTATCGCAAGCGGCTGCGATTTTTTTGAAATTCTGTGCCGTCATGTTGGGAACTGATAAACGCATAATTGAGGATTCCAGTAATATCCTGACCTCAAACATTTGCGCCAGCTCAGGTTCAGAGATTGAAGCAACGACTGCACCACGGTTACGATAAAAAACAACGAGGCCCTCAGCTTCCAATGTTTTTAAGGCTTCTCTAACTGGGATTTTGCTGACGTTGAACATCTGTGCAATTTGTTCTTGCCGGACAGGTTCATTTTCCGGAAGGTCCCCTGATACGATTGCCTCACGAAGATACCTTGAGATGATGATCGATGCTGAAGGGGTAGCACCAATATCTGGCACCTTAGATTTTAAGCTCAAATAAACCTCCGGAATGATTGCTACAAATGCAAATTTAATGGTACACCCGTTACTATTACGCGATGTATTTGTATACATTATACCCTTTGACTTTTTATTTTCCAATAGAGGCGAAAATTACTATATAAGACATAAACTTTCGTTTTTGGAAGTGAAATTGCTCAAGTTCCAGCGTCAGGCTGGCTTAATCGTTTGCGTCCAGTGAATTGCACATCGAGCTGTTATCAATTCCTCTCTGACCTACTACAGTTTGAGAATCTGATTTTTTCAACAGGGTGATATTGAGATTACCAGAAAAGCGTATACTATATCCCATTTTCTAAAATCCGGGGGATTAATGGCTGAGGTAGCTGTTCGTTTAGCAGTAAATACCGCACAAAGGAGGATGTCGACAAGAGCCGCATTCTTCATTGCGGGTTTTGGTATGGGTGCATGGGCTCCATTAGTGCCATATGCACAGCATAGATTAAATCTTGATGCAGCCACATTGGGTATGCTTTTACTTTGCCTGGGAAGTGGCTCTTTAGTTACCATGTTATTTTCCGGCAAACTTGCAGGACGATTTGGATGCAAGGCCATGATCATCACGGGCGCTATTATGTTGTGCCTGTCCCTACCTCTGCTGGCTGAAGTAAATTCTACACCGTTGATGATTGTCAGCCTGTTAATATTTGGTGCAGGTGTGGGGTTAGCGGATGTTACCGTGAATATTCAGGGCGCTCTGGTTGAGCAACATTCTGAAGTACCACTCATGTCGGGTTTCCATGGTCTGTTCAGCGTTGGTGGCATTGTGGGTTCTGCCTGTGGAAGTCTGGTTTTGAGTGCGGGGCTTTCCCCCCTGATGACAGCACTTTGTGCTGATGCCGTTGTTATACTCATTCTTCTTTATGCAGGAAAACACCTTCTACCATTTGCGTCGCATGAAGAAGACCAGAAATCTTCATTCAACCCAAGTCTCACTCTTATTATGATGGCTGCTATGTGCTTGGTGTGTTTCCTGGCCGAAGGTTCAATGCTTGACTGGAGCGGCGTCTGGTTAACATCGGAACGCGGGATGGGAATTGAACATGCAGGCTGGGGGTACGCCTCATTCGGTTTTGCTATGGCGGTAATGAGGCTCTCTGGTGACCGTATAGTGAATCTGCTTGGTCGTAAAAAACTGCTTTTCTTGAGTGGGTTCTTTGCCATGAGTGGTTTTGCAACTGCCGTACTCGTTCCTGGATGGGAAGCATCTCTGGCTGGATTCGTACTGATTGGCATTGGAGCTGCGAACGTCGCGCCTGTTTTGACAACATTGGCCGGAATGGAAAAAAGTATGCCACCGAACATGTCTGTCGCATTTGTGTCTACTGTGGGATATTTAGGGATCCTGCTTGGACCAGCCTTACTAGGCTTCATTGCACATACTTTCAGCCTATCGGTTGCCTTCCTTTGTGTGTCTGCCGCATTACTTTTAGTCTTGGTCGGTAGTATGAAACTACGTTTTTCATAGTCTTTTTGAAAGGGGAGTAATCTCCCCTTTCGCAACATGATGCGTTATCGAATGGTCATTAGAGGTTTACCTAAACGATTGATATCCACTTCAATACCCAATCCGGGTGCAGTAGGTGCTGAACCAAAACCTTTCTGAGAGCGCGGTGTATAGCCCGCCAAGTGACCGTCTGTCCAGTCGTTGAAGAATGGTGTCATAAGTAAAGAGTCTGGGCGTGTTGTTGCAGCAATGTGGCTTGTAGCGGCAGTGATAATATCCCCCCCCCACATATCCTCTACTGAAACAGCCAGATTAAGATCCTGCAGTAAATCTCGAGCTCTGACCACATTTGTCAGTCCACCCAATTTCCCGAACTTAAGGTTGATAGACACTGCGTTTGCTTCGTATTTTGCACGAAATACTTCATCCTGACTGATAATTGATTCATCAAGAACCAGGGGAAGCGCAGATCCGCGGTGCGCAAGAATACAATCAGCAGTGGTACGGCATGGTTGTTCTACATAAACCGGTAGCCCCGCCAGCCCCTGAATTGCTAGCTTGGCGCTTGCCAGAGACCATCCACCGTTAGAATCAGCGACGATTACGGTATCTTCATCTCCGGCCTCAACACTGGCGCGAGTTCTCGCAACATCCTCTAAAGGATTATTGCCCACTTTAAGCTGAAAACGGTTAATACCGTCTGCACGACGTTCCTGAATATATTCAGCCATTGATTCTGGTGACCCCAGAGGAACAGCTTCATAAATAGGGAAACGTTCATTTATCACGCCCCCCAGAAGTGCACTAATTGGTTTACCAACTGATTTACCAAAAATGTCCCAGCACGCGATATCTAGCGGGCTTTTTGCGAACTCCTGTCCCATAAGGGTGGCATTCATGATCCTATTAATATTCAGAATATTGCGCGGATCCTGACCCAATATAGCCCTGCTGAGGTCATTCAATGCCGTTCTTATACCTTCTGGGAAAGTAGGAAGATACACTTTCCCGAGCGTAGTGATTTCACCCCACCCTTCGATTCCTTCATCAGTTTTGATTCTGACAACCGTACCATCTTCAGTACTCGCTGACCTGTCACCGGACATAACATATGTGCCGTGTGCATAACCTACCTGATAGCTGAACACTTCAATTTCAGTAATTTTCATAGATTGCCCTGCCTGAATTAAAAATGACTAACCCACAATGGGTCATCAGTAATCATCTGATAGTTGAGAATAAACGTCCAAAGCCATGTTCATGATCTTATCGGGCAAACCACACCCATCTGGACGCGTATAACGCAGTCGAAGGTTTGGATGAAACAAGAAATTACTGAATCTCCCAAAGGTATCGTATCGCCCCGATCAATAAGCGTATATCGTATACCTTACTGCTTATCTAAATGAAATCGCAAACTCTTTTTAAAGATTTCCCATCCATTCGCCGGAACCATCATAGAAAAATCAAATATCAGTGATTATTTGAATACTTTGTTGACTAAGGCGCCGTAAAAAAATAGTTTATCGTATACCATTTAAAATATTAAGGTTACATCTTGTATGTTACCTGACAAATTGAGGTCAGAATGACTAGGCTCGCCCTTTCTGAAATTGAAAAACTGTCTCTTGCTGTGCTGGAGAAGCATGGCTTCAGCCGCGACCATGCAAGCGCTCTTACCCACACAATGCTCTCAGGCGAAAGAGACGGATGCGCAACACACGGTATCTATCGTTTACTAGTATGTATCCATACTTTGAAGGCAGGAAAAGTAAACCCTCAAGCCATGCCACAAATTATCGACACAGCTCCGGGGGTGGTGAAAGTGGATGCCGAAGGTGGGTTTTCTCAGCTAGCATTTGAACGCGGCCTCCCTTACCTGTGCCAAAAAGCTATCACAAACGGCATCGCGCTCATGGCAATCAATAACTGCGTGCACTTTTCAGCGCTGTGGGTGGAAATTGAGCAGCTAACTCAGCAGGGACTGGTTGTTATGGCATGTAATCCAAGCCACTCATGGGTTGCGCCTCATGGAAGCAAAGAGCCTTTACTGGGGACTAATCCATTTGCTTTTGGCTGGCCAAGAAAAGATAGCCATCCCTATGTATTTGATTTCGCAACCAGTGCCATAGCTCGCGGAGATATTGAACTCCATCATTTACGCGGTGACCCCTTACCTGAGGGCTGTGCTATCGATAAACATGGGAATGTGACTACATCGACGTCAGAAGCAATGGAAGGAGCAATGCTCACCTTTGGCGGACATAAAGGCTCCGCCCTAGCCACCATGATCGAGTTAATGGCCGGTCCGCTGATTGGCGACCTCATGAGCTATGAATCAATGGCACATGATAATGATGCGAAAGCCTCACCTTTCCATGGAGAACTGATTATCGCGATTTCGCCAGAGTCACTACTTGGCTCCGAGAAAGAATCCCATATGGCACGTGCTGAAGAGCTCTTCACCAAGTTAAAAGCTCACGGCGGCCGTCTGCCTTCAGAGCGCCGTTATGCCGCAAGGCTTAAGAGTGAGCAGGAGGGGGTAGAGATCCCGCAATCCTTATATGAAGAATTACAGTCACTACTGGCTTAACAGATAAAACCCGGGAGGGAGGAGATAACTCAACATCATGATACTTAAATTGAAATCTGTACCTGATATTAGCTCTTCACCCTCTGCCTCAATCATAATCGCACAATACCTGAAGGAGGCGATTGTGTCCGGGACGCTGATGGATAACCAGCCAATACGTCAGGATCAGATTGCTCAAATTTTCAACGTCAGCAAAATCCCGGTCAGGGAGGCACTCAAGACACTTGAGGCTGAAGGCTTCGTAAAATTTAACCGCAACCGTGGTGCTGTCGTGGCAGGGATCTCAGAACAGGAATTGTTACAGTTATTTGAGATTCGTGCAGTACTGGAATCAACAATAACTCGTATAGCGGTACCCAAAATGAGCCGTGAGCACTTTGACAAACTGATGATGGCTTGTGATGCTTTTATTCTTGAGGAAAACCCAGTCCGCTGGGCGGAACTCAATTGGGAGCTCCATGCCTGTATCTATGTGGCAGCAGACAGGCCACATATGCTAAAAATGATCCGCACTGTTTACGATAAGGTTGAACGCTACATGCGTGTTCAGCTCGCTGCCCCCGATGCTATAGCCCAGGCTGATAAAGAACATCGTAAGATATTTGCTGCGTGTAAAGCGGGTAAAGCTGAGGTAGCAGCGTGTCTTATTCACGATCATGTTGTTGGTGTCTGTGCGGATCTTCAAAAAAAACTCGCAACAAGTGGTACAAAATCATTTATTCATTCTGACCCACAACTCTAGATTCAGTGCCACCCATCTGTTCATCGATTTGATGTGGATTACAGTTTTAATTTGGATATTTGACAAGCATTATAGTATACGATATACACTTGTATTATCACTGCTACCGAATCACTTATTCACCTATATAGTAGATACTGTTATGGAGAGCATAATGACGGCGGAACTCAAGAAGAAGTCACAGGCAATTGAATTCATTACCAAAGCATACATTGATGGTAAGTTCGTCGATGCCTTAAGTGGCAAAACGTTTGAAACAATCAATCCGGCAACCGGAAAAGTTCTGGCTAACATTGCTGAATGCGATAAAGAAGACGTCGATGTAGCGGTGGCCGCTGCTAAACGCACTTTTGAGGAAGGTGTATGGAGCAAGCTTGCGCCTAAAGAGCGTAAGTACGCCATGTTAAAACTGGCTGATCTCGTCGAAGAAAATGCTGAAGAACTAGGCATTATTGAGAGTATGGACAACGGTAAACCTGTTGCGGATGCAATTCACGCTGACTTACCAGACGCGATCGAGACCCTACGCTGGAGTGCAGAAGCCATTGATAAGGTTTATGACCTCACCTCACCAACAGCTAGCGACATCGTCTCCATGATTGTCCGCGAACCCATTGGCGTGGTGGGCGTTGTTATCCCGTGGAACTTCCCGCTGCCGATTCTGGCCATGAAACTGGGGCCAATCCTTGCCACGGGTAACAGCGTAGTCATTAAACCTGCGGAACAAACCTCACTATCCGCTCTGCATTTCGCCGCTTTGTGTGACAAAGCTGGGATCCCTGCTGGCGTGGTGAACATCGTTACCGGCTTTGGTGAAACTACTGGCAAAGCTTTGGGTGTCCATCCCGATGTAGAATGCCTCAGCTTTACTGGCTCTACTGAAGTAGGCCGCTATTTCCTGCGCTATTCTGCCGACTCAAACCTTAAAAAAGTCATGCTTGAGTTAGGGGGTAAAAGCCCTGCTATCGTGATGGATGATGTCAAAGATATCCAGCATGCTGTTGAGCAGGTCGCCGCGGGTATTTTATTTGGCCAGGGTGAAAACTGCAGCGCCGGTTCCCGTCTCCTCATCCAGCGTGGTATTAAAGAACGTTTCATGAAAGCACTGCTCGAAGAGTTTGCTAAATGGACTGTGGGCGAACCTTTCAGTGATGAAACCCGCATTGGTGCTCTGATTGAAGAGAAACACATGCAGCGCATTCTGAGCTACATCGAGAAAGGTAAAGCGGAAGGCGCTCGCCTGATTATGGGCGGTGAGCGTCTGTTAAGTGAAACCGGCGGGTATTTTATCGGACCAACCGTATTTGATGATGTGACTAACGACATGACCATTGCCCAGGAAGAGATTTTCGGGCCTGTGCTAAGCGTGATTACCTTCGATACCGTTGAAGAAGCTATTTCGATTGCGAACGATACCATTTACGGGTTGGCTTCTTCGCTTCATACAAATGATCTGACAACCGCACACCAAGTAGCACGCGCTATTCGTGCCGGTACCGTGTCTGTTAATTGCTTCTCAGAAGGCGATCAGTCTGTTCCATTTGGTGGATTCAAACAATCAGGATTTGGTGGCCGTGAAAAATCCATCCATATCTTCGATCAGTACTCAGAGTTGAAAACAATCTGGATCCAACTGGTCTAAGCGATATGGCCCGATTTTGTTACCGGGCCATAAACTGAACGCCACCGCAGTTAGGTTGGTATACGATATACGCCAGCAGGCGCTTAATGCCTAGTAGGTTGTGGGCTGCCCTTAAAAGAAGAGCATCCCACCTGGCTTCAACAACATTCCCGATAATCCCTTGCAGGGATTGTCTTGATGGCGCGAATTGACCAGATGAACTGGCAATTCCTGCATCATTATTAACTAATGGAGAACGATTTATGACCGCGAATAATGGTAAGCAATTTATTGCTGGCCAGCGTGTTGGCTCAGGTTCACCGGCACTGAACAGTATTAACGCCAGAACAGGCCAGCCTTTATCGTATCTGTTCTGTCAGGCCACTATGGCCGAAGCTGATAGCGCAGCAAATGCCGCCGCATCAGTATTTAGGAGCTATCAAAAGCAGCCTCTTGAACGGCGGGCAGCTTTTCTTGAGTCGATCGCTGATGAAATAGACAGCCTCGATGACGATTTTGTTAACATTGTGATGGAAGAAACAGGTCTGCCAGAGGCACGTATTAAAGGTGAACGTGCCCGTACTTCAAACCAGATGCGTATGTTTGCAGAATATATCCGAGCACGAGGATTTCTTGGTATCCGTGTAGATACTTTCGAAGGCCAGGGTAAGCCTGTACTCCGTCAATACAACGTCGGTGTTGGTCCAATCGCGGTATTTGGTGCAAGTAACTTTCCCCTAGCCTTTTCTACTGCGGGTGGTGACACCGCTGCGGCGCTCGCCGCTGGCTGTACGGTAGTCGTGAAGGCGCATTCAGGTCATATGAAAACATCCGAACTCACTGCGGAAGCGATTGAGCGTGCTCGTATTAAGTCCGACATGCCGGCTGGCGTCTTTAATATGATTTTCGGCTCCCGTGTGGGTGCTGATCTAGTTCGCCACCCTAAAATTAAAGCCGTCGGCTTTACTGGATCTCTCGGTGGCGGAAAAGCACTGATTGAAATCGCAAATGCCCGACCAGAGCCGATACCTGTATTTGCTGAAATGTCTAGCATAAACCCGATGGTTGTACTTAACGGGTTGCTGACGAATCAGGCCTCAAAGGTAGCAGGAGATCTTGTAGCCTCCTTCACTATGGGAACAGGTCAGTTCTGCACTAAACCAGGTTTAATTCTTGGCGTACAAACCGACGCGTTCGAAAATTTCGTAACTGAGTTGAAACACAAAGTCAGCGCACTTTCACCTATGGTGATGCTCAATCCGTCAACGCTGAAATCCTACGATCATCGCCGCCAAGAGTTCGATGCATTCAGCTCCCTTGAATTGCTTGCACAAGGCCAGGATGACAGCTTATCTGCCGGGGCTTGTCTTTACAGAACCGATATCCAAAGTCTGATCGCTAACAACACGCTGGTTCAGGAAGAAATTTTCGGACCAGCAGCGATTATCGTGAGCGTGGAGACTAAAGAGCAACTTCTAGAAGCTCTGGATACTTTGGGTGGACAGCTGACCGCAACTATATTCGGGGAGGAGGAGGAGCTGGCAAGCGCTGCCGATCTGGTGGCGACGCTTGAAGAAAAAGCAGGACGCTTGATTGTGAACAACTATCCAACCGGGGTTGAGGTGAGTCACGCTATGGTACACGGAGGCCCATGGCCTGCGACATCCGATTCTCGGGGTACATCAGTGGGTAGTTTGGCGATTAACCGATTTATGCGCCCGGTCTGCTTCCAGAACTACCCTCAGTCTCTTTTACCTGATGTATTGAAAGATGAGCAACTTTCGAAATCGCCTCATCTTTTGAATGGCAAGTATACCAATTAAGACCATTTAATTCGCCAGGGAGGCCGCTGAGTCCTGACAAGGAAGTCAGGGATGAAAACTTAATTAGTTCCAACTGTCAGGAAGGTTTATAACGCTTTTGAGCGACAGATTTATGTTTTCCTAAATAAGATTGGGATCACATACTTTTATATAATGATTAATAACGAGGCACTAAAATCATGCCACGTGACCAATTATTATGTCGAAATATAATATTATGTTATATCTCTCGATAATGATTAAACTCCATTGACATACTAAGGCGTTATGTAACATATTATACCGTATACGATATACTAGTTAGCGGTGTTCAATTTTCAAATTCTGACAATCGACGATGATTGTTGTATTACATAGATCGCTTGAAGTTATTGCACAACCTACTTTCTTTCAGATAGGGGGGCATGCTGAACCGGAGCGATACTTCTTCTTACGACTGGAGATTTATATGAAAACCAATATTTTTTCGGGTGTGATCCCGGCTCTGATGACACCATGCAATCCGGACAGAACTCCCGATTACGATGCATTGGTTCGTAAAGGTAAAGAACTGATTGCTGCGGGTATGTCTGCTGTTGTCTATTGTGGATCAATGGGTGACTGGCCATTGCTGACAGATGAACAGCGTATGGAAGGCGTTGCTCGTTTGGCTGAAGCCGGTATTCCAGTAATTGTCGGTACCGGAGCTGTGAACACAGCATCAGCAGCAGCTCACGCGGCGCACGCTCAACGTGTAGGTGCAAAAGGTCTGATGGTTATCCCTCGCGTTTTATCTCGCGCTTCAGTTATCTCAGCTCAGAAAGAGCACTTCAAAGCGGTCCTTTCAGCTGCTCCGGATTTACCCGCTGTTATTTACAACAGCCCTTACTATGGCTTTGCGACCCGCGCCGACCTGTTCTTCGCGCTGCGTGCAGAACATCCTAACCTGATCGGATTCAAAGAATTCGGTGGCGCAGAAGATATGCGCTATGCAGCAGAAAACATTACTAGCCGTGAAGATGACGTAACCCTGATGATTGGTGTTGATACCGAAGTGGTTCACGGATTCATTAACTGTGGCGCAACCGGTGCGATCACTGGTATCGGTAATGTATTGCCAAAAGAGGTTCTGCACCTGTGCAACCTTTCTAAAGCCGCGGCAAAAGGTAATGTTGAAGCTCGTACTCTGGCCCTGGAATTAGAAAGCAGCCTGGCGGTACTATCTTCCTTTGATACAGGCCCAGATCTAGTATTGTACTTCAAACATATGATGGTCTTAAAAGGCCACAAAGAATATACCCTGCACTTTAACTCAAGCGATGCACTGACTGACAGTCAGCGCGGCTACGTTGAAGCTCAGCTGTCACTGTTTGATACATGGTATGCATCCTGGAGCAATCAGTCAGGAACCGTGAGAGAATATAAACCTCAGTAATATCAAACATACTTTTAGAGGTGGTGAGTAAAATCATCCACCTCTTATTAGCTATTATTAACCTCCCTCTAGATTAACCTTCCTGCTCATAGAAAAATCCGCTTTTAAAATAATCCACTCTATATTAAAAAATCTCTCGAATATAATTAACTCTTACCTAACCATCCCCCAAAAAAGATCAACGCATCGACTAATACAACACATCATCCATAAGAAAATAAGATGGAACAATCCATACTTTTATCCAAAACACCTCTAACCTATTAATTAATTCTGTGGTAGTCTGAATGCACTTATTTAAAAAGCAAGTGACGTTGCTTTTTAAATTATGTAGTAAAACCATCAATTGATCTCTGATTAATAAATAGAAACATTTAACAAACCAACATCGCTCTCATCGCTTATATCGGATGAGTTTCACATTTCAAATCATGATCTAGTTATTTGAACTGTATTAGTTAGGAATTAAAAATGGAATCTTCTTCAACAGTTATTGGTTTTTTATTATTGTCAATCTTTCTTCTTGTCATGTTCATTGCTCGACTAAAAATACATGCAAGTATAGCGTTGATTCTATCAGCCATATTTCTGGGAACGGTAACTCGAATCCCCCTGGATAAACTCGTGTCCACGCTTGAAGACGGTATTGGAAGCACACTTTCCTTTCTGGCTCTGATAATGGCTTTTGGGGGCATATTAGGGAAGATGCTGGATGATTCCGGTGGCGCGGAGCAAATTGCTCGTACACTCTTGAACAGAGCCGGTAAACACAATGCACCATGGGTGATGGCCGTGCTTGGATCTGTGGTGGGGATTCCAATCTTTTCTGACGTTGGTTTTATATTGATGGCTCCCCTTGCCGCAGTAGTTGCAAAAAATGCTGGTATGTCACGAATGCGTGTTGGCGTACCACTCCTCATCTCACTTCATGCTATCCATTGCATTCTGCCTCCACACCCTGCGGCAACTGCGGTCACTGAAATTCTTCACGCTGATATCGGCAAGGTGATCCTGTTTGGTTTGCCGATCGCACTTACTTGTACACTGATCGCGACAAGTTATGTGGTATTTATTACCCGAAAAGAAAGCCAGGGCAAAGTAAAGTCAATCTCTGTAACACAGCAACCAATGACAGAAGTTCGAGAGCTACCTGGATTTGGGATAACATTATTTACTATCCTTCTTCCATTGCTGCTGATGATGAGCAAAACAATCTTTGAAGCTGTTTTACCAGCAGACAATGTATTACGGTCGACAGTTGAGTTTATCGGGAATCCGTTTACAGCCTTGCTAATATCGGTTCTCTTTGCCTACTGGAGTCTGGGACTGTCAAAAGGCTCCTCCCTAAACAAGTTGGGTTTTTTAACCGGTGAAAGCTACAAGCAGATTGCAAATGTGATGTTAATCATTGCAGCCGGAGGTGCATTCAACGGCGTCATCACCGCCAGTGGGATTAGCCATACTCTCAGTGTGATAATTGGTAATCTGCCTGTGAGCCCTATTCTTCTTGCTTGGCTGTTAACCGGGTTAATTCATCTTGCCGTGGGTTCTGCTACTGTTGCAATGCTGAGTTCTTCGGCAATAGTACTACCACTCCTCCAAAGCAATGCTGCACTCAGCCCTGTAGCATTGACTATTGCCATTGGCAGCGGCGGATTAGGTTTTGTGCAGTTTACAGATAGTCTCATATGGTTAGGTAAAGAGTATCTGGGGCTCTCACTTGCCGGGGCCATTAAAAGCATCTCTGCAGCAACAATGATCGCATCACTTGTCGGTTTAAGCGGAGCTATGCTTATTCAATACGTATTATAATTGATGGTTGCCCCAGCTGAGAGTATACGTTTCTAAATTTGGAACTATAAGGAGACTGACCGTCCATTAACAGGCGGTTAGTTTCCATTTTTTCTCCATCAGTAATTTTGATGACAAGTATATAGTGGGCTATAGCCGAAATATCATTTAGATATCACACTTAACTGTGACCATATTGTAAGTAGAACGGCTATAGTCCCAGACACTTTTCAGGCCTCGGTTTTTTTTCAGCCATAAGCCGGTATTCTACAGGCGTCAGATTATTAAAGGGCCCATAAGGCTAGTCGCTGTTATATTCCGTCAGCCAGCGTTCTTTGATTCTCCGTACTTAATTCAGTGTTCTGCACAGATAAAAAGCCAGTATTTCAGTCCTGTATGTTCGCCTAAAACGTTCAGTAAAAGCATTCTGAGTGGGTTTTACCGGCACAACAAAATCCAACTGTATATCTTTATCTTCAGCCCATTAAGCCAAGGTCAATGAAATGAATTCCGGCCCGTTATCCATCCTCAGCTTTAGCAACCCGCTTATAATTCCATATGTGATCTCGACGGTGAATGACCCGAAAAATCTTATTAAAAACGCATCGCGGATAGCGTTCATCTCGATCTGTCAGGACTTCCACCGTGTCTCCAATTTGTAGAAAAATGCCGTCCTGCTCAGTGATAATGTCCTGTACACTTACATAAACTGCGATATCAGATAATGAGTGAACTCACGCTTTGTGACTGGTTTTAACGCTTGATTCGATAACGTCTCTCAGCGCAAGATCCTCAAGGTTAAGATCAGCGAACATCTGTTCGAGACGCTGGCGCTTATCTTACAGGTCTTTGATATTCCAGATATCAGAGGCTTCCATTCCGCTGTATTTAGCTTTCCCACTGTAACAGCTAACTTCTGAAATTTCGGCCTCGCAGCAGATACTTTGCACCGTTCGACCAGCGTCAACAGACTTCAAAACGGCGATAAGCAAGTCGAACTTTACGCATAGCGATCTCCTTCAGGGAACCTATTTAGTATGTCGGAAGATCTCTAAAGGTGGATAGTTTCTTTGGCAGGGATGCTTACAATATAATTTAAAAAGAAAAAGCGGCAACAATGTGCCGCTTGGATATGAGATTATATTACTTGAGTTTATTGTCTATCACTCAATTAGAGCTGGGGGTAAAGCCTTTCCCAGAACCTTATCAGCTAATTTTTCGGCCATCATGATTGTAGGTGCGTTAGTATTACCCGTTGTCAGATAAGGCATCAGTGACGCATCGATGATACGTAAGCCCTGAACACCATGTACACGGCCTTCATTGTCCGTTACAGCCATTTCATCATAACCCATGCGACAGGTCGAAACGGCATGATATCCAGTGCCTGCATTTGCTCGGATCCAACCTTCTAACTCTTTATCACTCTGAATATCAATACCTGGGCTTACTTCAACACCCCTCAACGCGTTCCAAGACTTCTGAGCAATCATCTCGCGTGTAGTACGAATACCTTCACGCAATTGCTCAAGATCACCAATCTTATCCAAGAAATTCAGTTTGATAACGGGAGCGTCAAGAGGATTTTTAGATTTCAGGGTAACATGTCCCCGGCTCTCAGGACGCATAACGCTAGTGAAATACTGAAAGCCTGGATTTATTCGAGCTTCACCTCTGTAAAACTCACCGATCATTGGGAAAAACTCATGCTGCAGGTTTGCATATTCAACTTGTTCGTTACCTTTAAAGAACGCCCCTACTTCAAAGTAGTTTGACGTACCCAAACCTGATTTTGCTAGTAACCAGCGAGCCCCCACGTACCCTCTGCCAATTTTGCTTGATAGCTGGAATGTCGGTGACACATTGCGCGTCGTGCTGTACTGGATAGGAACCGCCGCGTGATCCTGCAGATTGCGACCAACCCCTGGCAGATGATGAACAACCTTAATATCGTGAGACTTAAGTTCTGCTTCGTCCCCGATCCCAGCAATCATCAGGAGCTGAGGTGTACCGAACGCACCAGCACTCAGGATCACTTCGTTACGTGCTTCCGCTGAAACTGGTTTACCCTCATGCAGATATTCCACACCTGTTGCACGCTTACCCACTATTTTAATCTGTCTGACATGCGCAGAAGAGTGAATCGTTAGATTTTTACGGTTACGTGCAGGATCCAGATATCCACGGGCAGTACTCCACCGATTCCCCTTGAAGGTACTGGACTGGGCGATGTTCACACCCTCTTGGCTTTTACCATTCTGATCCTTATTGAACACCAGACCGTAATCCTGCCCGGCGCCCAAGAAGGCTTCGTAAAGAGGATTGTCGGCGTTACATTTATGAACCTGCATCGGTCCCTCTCCGCCGCGGAACTCATCGCCCCCACCCTCGTAAGTTTCCATTTTTTTAAAATACGGCAGGCAGTGCTTATAGCTCCAGTCTGGCAGGCCAGCTTCAGCCCAGCGATCAAAGTCGCGAGGATTTCCTCGAACAAATACCATTCCATTAATGGAAGAAGAACCCCCTAGTACTCGACCACGATGCTGGTCACTGATATTACCGTTTACTCCGGCATCAGGCTGGCTCTTAAATCCCCAGTTAAATTTGGTGCTTTCCAAAGGCAAGCCCAACGCCGCCGGCATATCCAAAATAATACTTTTGTGGCTTTTTCCTGCTTCCAGTAGGAGTACTGTGAACTTCCCGTTTTCGCTGAGGCGATTTGCAACCACACAACCAGCTGAACCCGCCCCCACAACAATGTAATCAAAAATTGTATTCGTAGTCATAATCCGCCTCAGTGTATAACGCATACATACTGCATATAAAAATCAACACTCACCGTAGAGTATATCGTATACCATATGTGATTTATCTTTTAAGCACTTTTTTAAAAAAATGTGAAACATAACAATTTCCTATGAAGGCCCCCTCGTTGAGACCTAGCTCTGATTGAAGGAAACGTACAGATTCAAGTGGGTGCTTTTGGGATTAACTGAGAAACTATCCAATGTAAGCATCCCCCCGGGATTTAATCCGGCCAAAGTGACCCGCCTACCGCATCTCAAAGTGCAGCGTCAGCGCCTGAACCTTGAGGAGTGGCAAACGATATTCCGACAGGCGCAGAGCTTACAACCTTATCTGCGGCGTGGAATGCTTCTGGCCATTGTCACCGGACAGCGTATCGGCGATATCTGTAAGATGAAGTTCTCCGATATTTGGGACGGCTATCTGCATATCATCCAGCAAAAGACCGGCAGTAAAGTCGCCATTCCCCTCTCCCTGTATTACTCCGCCCTCGATATATCACTGGAAGACGTGGTTCTAGAATGCCACAACGCAGTAGAAAGTGAATATCTAATCCACTATCTCCGTAACACATCACAGGTCTCACCAGGAGACCCCATCACCACCAGCAACCTCACCATGCTGTTCAGCCAAGCCAGAGACAGCTGCGGCTTGAGTTGGCCTAAGAAAGCCGCCCCCACCTTCCACGAACAACGCTCACTTGCCGAACGCCTGTATAGCGAGCAAGGCGTGAACACCCAAAAACTGCTCGGCCATAAATCACAGGCCATGACAGAGAAATACCATGACGACCGTGGTAAAGACTGGGTGGTGGTTGGGTAGCTGTTTACTATGAATAAAGTCCGCTATAAGCGAGGAGCGGAAGGGCGTAATTGAGTCGTCATGGATGTTGTTAACGATACCGTGTATCAATCAAGAGGGAGCTGGCCATACAGATTTTACTTTTTAATGAAACTGGGGCAGCCAGAATATAAAATACAAACCGAGTAGCCAACCTTTTCGGTGCATAAATTTTTTACACTTATCCTATGTGCCATACATTAGTAGCAGGGTAATATCTTGAGTCTCTACGTCGAAAAACATCACAACACTTAGTTGCTTAGAACATTTATAAGAGATAATTTATCATTTAATTACGAATATCTAAGGAGAAAGTCATGATAAACAATATAGTGCTAAATGAAGTTGCAAGTTATAAATCAAAATCAGAGTTAAATACCGATAAAAGAGTAAATATTATTTATGGCTTAAATGGGGCAGGTAAAAGCACCTTCTCCAATTATTTCTATGATGTAGGGAATAAAAAATATCAACATTGCTCTCACTCAGGTGAGTATGATGAAGTCCTTGTCTATAATAAAAAATTTATTCAGGACAACTTTTACGCAAAGGATTCGTTAAATGGGATTTTTAGTTTATCCAAAGAAAATAAAGAAGCAAAAGAAAAATCCGAGGGCCTTGCATTAGAAATAATAGAATTACGTGATAAAAGTCGTGATATTGACAATGAAATAATAAAACATACATCTGACATTTCCAACTCAAAAGATAAAGCAAAAAATAAAACATGGGAAATAAAAACCAACTATTCCGGTGGTGATAGAGTTCTTGAGTTTTGTTTATCAGGAAAAATGGGAAGCAAAGAATCATTATTTGACCATCTTTGCTCAATTCCTTTACTCAATGATAAGCCAACAAAAAGCATCTCTAGCCTAAAAGAAGAAGCAAGCGCGGTCGATGGTGAAACAGCAACTAAATACAGCGCGTTAGAGAAAATTGACGCCATTCAATTATCATTCGATGAAATGGAATTCCTTAAAAATATTATTGTGGGAAGTGCAGACAGTCCCATTTCACAGCTTATAAGTAAGCTGAAAAATTCAGATTGGGTAAATGAGGGGCTAAAATACTTAGAGCAAATAGAAGGCTCCTACTGCCCATTTTGTCAATCTGAAACTATAACTGAAAGTTTGGTTAGGAATATTCGTGATTATTTCGATGTGACGTATCAAAATAGTGTAGAAAAAATAAAATCCATTCAGAGTAAATATGAGTCATTGATTGAAAATATTCCTTTGCTAGATGCTTACAAAGAATGTGATTTGTCTGAAAATCATATAATTGAATTAAAAGAAAATTATAACCAATTAAAAAAATATACAGATGGAAACTTGGAGTTAATAAAGCAAAAAGTAATGAATCCCAGCAACCCGGTAACACTGAGTGATATATCTGTCTGCATTGATAACTTCAATTCAATAGTGGAGTTGATAAATACTGAAATAACCAAACACAACGCCAAAATAGACAATGCAAAAGATGAGTTAGAAAAAATAAAGACATCGTTTTGGCAAGTGTTGAGGTATGAGTATGATCAATCAATTTTAAACTTTAACGATGTAAAAAAAAATGCAAGCAAAATAATTACTCAAAAAAATTTAGAAAAAGCTAGAATAGATGAGACAATAAAAGCTAAAGATGAAGAACGTATTGAATATCAGAAATCAACCATAAATATAGATGAGGCGATATTTAACATTAATCAAGGTTTAAATGATATCGGAATCACTGATTTTTATATCGAAAAATACGAAGATGCTCTTTATCGCATAGTGCGTAGTGAGTCTGATTCTCAAATATTCTCATCATTGAGTGAAGGTGAAAAAATGATCATCAGCCTTTTATATTTTAGAGAGCTATTCAGAGGTAAAAGAATAGCTACCGAGGGTAAAACAAGAAAAATAGCAATAATCGATGACCCAATGTCAAGCTTATCACATATTTTTGTCTATAACATTGGTCAACTGATAAAAAATGACTTCTTTACCTCTGATGAAATAGAGCAGGTATTTGTTTTATCTCACAGTCTGTATTTTTTCTATGAACTTGCTGATGCAAACCATGAAAGAAGAAGAGAAACTCAAAATTTGTTTAGGATTTCTAAAAACTCTAATGGCAGTTCAATTAGCTTAATGAAGTACGATGAAATACAAAATGACTACCAGTCTTACTGGTCAGTGATTAATGATGATAAACAACCCCCAGCTTTAATCGCCAACTGCATCAGGAATATAATTGAATATTTTTTTAATTTTGTACAAAAATCGGATTTGGGCAACGTTACTCAAAAGCCGGAGTTGAAAAAACCACGATTCCAGGCATTTATTCGCTACATAAATAGAGAGTCACATTCATTAGGGCAAAATATTTTTGACTTCAAGGAATTTGACTATAATGATTTCAAGGATGGGCTAAGATTAGTCTTCGAGCATACAGGTTATTCCGCGCATTATAAAAAGATGGCAAAGATAAATAGCTAAAATAACCTCAGTATAAATTTCAATTACTGAGTTAATATTTCTAACAGCTTATCAGGAGTGTTATCGTTGATAGGCTGTCATTTGATGTAGCACCATGTTTGCACATCTGCCATTATCCCTACCAGTGGGCAGTTATGAGTAATATAAACAGTAATCGGTGTATTTTCATCTATAAAATACACATCTATTGGGAAATACAATATTTCAACCTATCGAGCATGATCTTGACAACGTCTGCTCCTAGCACACACCAGACTCCCCCAACCAAAAAATACTCCCCAAACCCATCCCACAAATAACTCCTCCAAAGCACCTCTCCCTCTCCACCCGAAGTGTCACCCCCCTTCCCCCAAAAATCAGTCCCTTACCCTCTCTATAAGTGAAATACAGTTAAATACAGTGAAATACTTTTGGAAAAGTTTTGGGAAAAGCGGTCCTGAATTTCGTATACAGTTCATGGACTTAAAAAGATAAAGTGAAACAGTTTTGGGGAATTTTTGGGGAACGGTGTGACAGGCACAAAAAACACGGGTCCATTTCTGAACCCGTGCTTAAGTATGATGATGGGGGGGTATTACATGTGGCTGATGATCGCGTCACCGAATTCTGAGGATTTCAGCAGTTTAGCGCCGTCCATCAGACGTCCGAAGTCATAGGTCACAGTTTTGGCGGCGATAGCTCCTTCCATTCCCTTAATGATTAAGTCAGCGGCTTCGGTCCAACCGAGGTGGCGTAACATCACATTTGAGAAATTGCGTTAACAGACTGATTCAATACTGCTTTTATCGCAAAAGCACACCGCAAAACAACACTATCACACATAAAGTTACAGTCGAAATTACAAATAGTTAGCTTTAGTTTTTGGGAAGCGATCTGTTATCTGAAAAACTCGTCTCATGTTTGTGCCTGGTCAGGAATCTGTTTAGACTTTGTACTCGACTCATGTAATCAAGGATGGATATATGGATACAGTTGAAGAGCTAAACGGTACATACTTCTACAAGGGATTAACTAATCTGAGACCCGGTGAACTATTTTTCTTCATATTTCTTGAAGAAGCACAGAAGCAGCTTGGTGCAAGTGATATTATGGCA
>Ga0157364_1001058_pt1 | contig 22263 bp, 27 predicted proteins | sample AttsexASBM2_FD_111476 | JGI IMG/M metagenome (GOLD analysis project Ga0157364, IMG submission 111476) | Fungus gardens microbial communities from leaf cutter ant in Ribeirão Preto, State of São Paulo, Brazil - Atta sexdens ASBM2 | ecosystem: Host-associated > Fungi > Mycelium > Unclassified ...
AAAAAAAAAAAAAAAAAAAAAAAAAATAAAAAAAAAAAAAAAAAAAAAAAAAAAAAAAAAAAAAAAAAAAAAAAAAAAAAAAAAAAAAAAAAAAATCAGAGGAATTTTACTAGATAAAGAAATCTTACCGGATGTTGCTTGTCTTGTACGGCATCGGGCATTCCCCACGCAGGTGAATCTATCTTATTCTGCTCGCCCGGCGGGAGTTCTGCCAGGTCAAATTGTCCCGGCAATAACGCCAATGCTGGTATGAGTGACATTGTCGTATTTCCATTAGCCTGGAAAGGCTGTTGTGTATTCACATGGCCCTAAACACGATAAAGTTAATTACACGCGTGCAAACAAATAACACATGGAGATCCTGCGAATCTTAATCTTTGATATTACAAAAATTATAATATCACGCAAATCTGTTCATCTCTATCGCGCGCGCGCGCGTGTGTGTGTGTATACATAAGAGAAAAATTAAGCATATAGGGATAGATGTCAGAGATAATAATGATTTTGTTAATATCAACGACTTCTTACCCTTTATATTTGTAAAAATCATCATTTTGATGTAAAAAAATATACAAATTTGTATAAAATTGGATTTATACAAAATAATGGAATTATTTATTAGTATATTATCAAAGCAGAAAGTTATTTTGATCTTTAACACGATGAATTTTTCAAATTATGTGAATTTTTTATTACTTTTATCAAGTATTTATGCAGTTTTAAGTCCTAGATCTTTTTCTTACCATTATACATAACAATGCACAAATATAATAAATTATTGGATAAAAATAATTGCAAATAATAAAATTAATCATGTAATCGTGCGAGAGAAATGATAGTTACCTGGAAGGAAGATTCCATCATTTGATGAAGCTCAGGTTCGACGTTGGATATACGTTGGTTATAAGTGGGATTTGATCGAAACATCTGGTGCCTGTCGATACCAGGCGCCAGATTGCAATTCGACCATGCTAATTTCTCATTGAGCATCCAACTGATGGAATCGGCGTCCCCACCCGGACCCATGCCCGCTGCCGAATAATTCTTCCACGTTGCTCTTTCAGTACCGATCGGTCGTGGTACTTTGCGATCTTCGATCTTGAGTTGGCTCATTTCCTGAACGACTTGCGCCGGCGATGAGGGAGATATGGCCGGCGAGCCACCGTTCTCCAGAGTCGTAATCAGGTCGATGCCACCACCGCCGGGTTGGCCGCCAATGTTGGTAAGTTGATTGGAGAATCCCATCTGGCTTATCATGGGATCCTGGTGTGGCGGGTAGCTAGTATGTGGTGCCGGTGTGGCAAACGGCCAGCGAGTCGTCTGTGCGGTCGTCGAGATGCCAGTGTTCGCTGCTGGCGTTGCCCGTGAGGGCGTTTGATATTTTCCCAGCTGATAATTGCCGAGCATCGCCAGATTATTGGACTGTATGGCGGACGGCGGTGGCGCCGGCACGGTTGCGGCGAACATGTTGGCCGGGTGCAATCCTGCCGATCCGGCGGCAGCATTGAACATCGTCACTTGTGGCTTATTGCTCAGGTGAAGCGAACTGGAGAAGTCAGGGGCGCGCGGATTCAATCTTGACATACTAACAGTGGTGTTGATCACGGAGGCGGATGGCGCAATAGTCTGAGCGAAACTCTGCATGTGAGGATGAAACGGTAGCAGAGAATGACCAGCGCTATTCTGATTATCGTTCGGCATCATTTTCAATAGACTGGAGTTGACATTCGGATGCTCGTAATTGCCGCTGCTGCTGTTCGCCGCCTTGAACAGACTGACGTCCAGTGTCGGCTGTGACGTAGATGGTATCACGTGTGCTGCCGGTTGGTGAGTCGTCGCGTTCCGTGTGGTCAGATCACCCTGAAAAACCGCTGGCCTATTGAACTGTGCCGCCATGCCCGTTCCCATATCAATGTTCTGTTGGGGTATTACTGGTCTAGCCACCGCTAGACTACCGGGCGGCTTGTTCGGTAGTGGATGCTCGCTGTAGCTCGTCGAAGACTGAAATTGCGCGGGCATAGGATTGTTGTGCACGGAACATGATACGACGCTGCCAATCACGTTGGTCGATGTATTGCTTGTGTTACCCGGCTTGCTGGATACCGGGGAACACATTGCTGTACCACGGTACCCCGGAGCTTTGGACGCGTCTACCTGTGCTCGACAAAATTTAAAATATTCACGTATCAGCCCCACTAATTCACAGACACGACGCAATATTCAAATATTTACGAGAAATCTGCATCGAATCTTTGAAATTTTTAATTGAATTGATTTTAATCGAACTGATATTATTTATATGTGCTAAATACTATCCGTTAAAATACTATTGTAATTATAAAATAATAATTTTTCTATTACATGCGTCACTTAAATGCGCATTCTCTAAAAATTTACATTAAAAAAATTCACATAAAAAGGCATGAAAAACTTTCGATGCAAATTTTTCACACATACTTGAATATTGTGACGTCATATCACTTGCTCACGAGATAGTGAGGGGGGAGGATAAGTAAAATAAATTTAAATAAATTTAGATGAAATTCATATGTATACTACTTTTGACTCTCCCATTATATAAACGAGACTATTTCTTATAATACAAAAAAAAATCAAATAGCGATGATCCATTTTCACAACATACCTGCGGTGGGGAACTGTCAAATTTAGCTGCAGATGGACCAGAGTTCGTGTTTGACGATACACCACCGCCCGCAACAGTCGCAAAATTCATGCCTTTTTGAGTTTCATTTTCTCTTCCTCCCCACATTGACTGTTGCGTGACTTTAGTAAAAGTATCGTTAAACAAAGAATACTCTAGAGGCGTGCTGCTAGGTTGTTGCTGCTGCTGCTGTTGTTGCTGCTGTTGTTGCTGCTGCTGATGCTCCTGAGTCACAATCGGCGTAGTGCTGCGAATATTTTGTTGCGATTGTTGTTGCATCGATTGTTGCTGTTGTTGCTGTTGTGCTGTAGATAGTGGTGGTGGCAATGTCTGCGTTTGCAGCGCTACAACCGGTGGCGAAGGTGTCACTCGAACGGAACTGGCTGACGTCGAGACGATTGAATTTTCCGGACAGTTCGTCGTCACCACGGCGTTTGTGGCTGGTGACGACGAAATCGCAATCGTTCCTGGAGGATAACTCGACTTCCCGGAATAGTGAGATGCTATTGCCGATGAGGTGGATAAGGGCAGTGATCGGCAGTGTTTCGGCGATATACTGACTATGGACTGTTGTTGCTGGCTGGTTGTGTGAGCGGTTGCCGCAGATGTGGCCGACATAATAGTTACAGTCGTAGCGTGCGCCATGGGCTTCTGTTGCTTTACCGGTGCGGTGTGACTGGACTGCATGACGGTAGTGGAACTGTGAGTCGAGGCAGTGATCTCGGATAGCTTCGCCGCGAATGTCTGCGTCGTGCTGGTTGTGACAATCTTTGTCCCCGCTCTACCAGCGGTCATAATCGCACTCGTATACGACATCGTCGTCTTAGTATTTGACGAGGATGCTATTTGGATTACGCCTTGCGCACGTTTCTCCGCTATATGTGTATACATAAGTTTGATATGTGATATTTAATACGATACAAAATTAAAGTACAATACATTATAATATCCGTAATTTTTGCTTTCCTTGTTGACTACATTTCTAGATTTTTATAGACTGATTTACAATTTGTACCCACTAACTACTAACTGTAACAATATTAAAAATTAGATTTTTAAAAAGGCTCAATCAAAATATTATTCATTTTGATGTGAATTATATGTAATTATTTATTAGTAATAACGTTTTGTTTATCCTTACCTGTACGCTTTTGTGTGTGTGTGTGTGTGTGTGTGTGTGTGTGTGTGTGTGTGTGTGTGTGTGTGTGTAACGATTTCTTAATAAAAAATCGTATAAAAAAAGATTTGAAATCTTTCGATTAGTTTTTCATTTTAAAAAAAGCGCTATGTAATACTCTGAAATTTCATTCCAAGCAATTTTACGGATATTTTTTTATACGTAATAACAGATACGAATATGAAAGAAAAATAAAATATTCGATATTACTTTTGTGAACAATAGTTGTTTTACATTACCTGCGGCCATGAGTCTAGGGGCTGTCGCACGTGGCAAAGAAGTAGGAAAAGCACCAGCAAGCTTCATGCTTGATGAGCGAATAGGAACCAAGGGATTAGTAGTAGACACACCTGAAGGATATCCTGATTTATTAATTTGGTTACTGGTTGTACTGGATGCCAGATTAGATGATTTATTAACAGAACCACCAATTTTCGTTTTACTTGCCTGAAAGAAGATATTAGTTTATTAAATTGCTCTATATACAACATGAAACTTTATAGTTTATTATAGTTTTATTTCTCCTGCTTACAGCAACAGTGGAGACGGATTTGTCCCATGAAGAGGTTGTTACGACATTGAGTTTTGATTTCGGAAGCATCTGCAATATATCTACATCTGGATCCTTAATAAGTACTGATATCAATGAATGAGCTTGTTTTGTTGCTTCAGATGAGCCCCTACAAAAACAAAATGACAATTTGAAATATCAACATTTTCATCTAATCAAGATATCTTCTTAAAAAATTCTTAAAAATAAGAACTTTTTAAAAATTCTTTTATTTGCTAGATTTAAGATATTTTAAGATATTTTATTTAATTTTATTTAATTTTTCCATAAAATTAGAGCAATTTATGGAAAAAATAAAATGTCGACATTATGGTGTTAAAACTTTTTTTCTTTTTTAGAAACATTTTTAAATAATAAAAGAAATTGAAAATTTGTGTCCTTAAGGCGATAGATTTGATTGGATTATACATCTTTTTTATGTATAAAATATATAAACTTTATATATTAAAGGACTTTATATATTAAAGGATATAGAATACCTAATACTCACTTAATCGTAATGATTCTTTCCACTTGGCATTTACTTTGCTTTTCTACTTCGATGTGCGCACCCGTTGCAACACGAATAGCATTTATATTACTGCCACCTCTACCTATCACTCGGCTGATAGCATTTGGGGGAACGGATACTTTCTTAGAACGGAACGGTGAATTCATAAATCTGCCTGAATCATCCGATTGTCCCCTACAAATCACAATTATGTTGAGTGATTCTATTTGTAAAAGATAATATTAAACTATCAAAATAAAGAAAAACATTTTGAAAAAATGTCTTTGAACTTCGAATGTCTTTAAATACACATATCTTACTTTCGTACAACTTCCTTCCATCCTTCTTCGCGTTTTCCGCTTTGCTTAGGGCTAGTATTATTCGCTTTCGTCGATGTGTTTAGAGCATCTCCATCGTACTGATTATTATAAGACTTTTTTCCTTTGCCAGGAATATAAGTCTCGTTACCAGTTGCTTCAAAATCTTCTCTATCAGCGGGATGTCTGGAGGACTCGAAAACCAATTGTCCTTTCAGCTTTCGATCAGAACTGACGGTGGTGGATGTTCTAGTGGTTGTGATCGAAGTTGTAGATACAGATATTGCGCTGGTAACGTTATTTATAATTCGCCTGCGGAAATCACATTATTGGCATGTAAAATAATATCAAGGATAGTCGATATTTCATTTAGTTACATATGATATATCATATACCTATTCTATTATTGTGTATACACGCAAAAATTAAAGTAAAGAATAATTTCTGTTCTAAAGTAAAGAATAATTCGTCTTATGAAACTTTCTCTTCACACTTATGAATCTTTCTCTTCTCGAAAATACAATTATTTAAAAAATAAAACAAGAATAACAATTTTTTTCGAGCTAGTTCTATTCTTATACTTCAAAATGTATTAAATATATAAATTTAAAAAAATTAGATTTTTTTAACTGTATCGTGGTTTACACCTATACTTTACAATATTTAACATTATCTATATGCTAAATGTATCTAGTCCCGAGTCACGTCAACTTATTTTTTTCCCTTATTATTTTAATAATTTTGAGTATTCTTACTTTTCCAAAGTGTTATTTTGGGATTTTGTCGCTATATTTTGAGATAAATTGGTGTTTTGTGAAAGAAGGGTCTTGGACGAACGCTGTGGGGACGTATCCTTATCGTTGTTATTAGGACTATTGTTCTTCTTTTTCTTTTTTTCCTTCTTTTTCTCTCTCGCTTTTACATCATTGCTACTACAGCTTCCCTGACTGTTTGCATCTATTCCACTGTCACCCTCTTCTCTATCGGGATCTTCCGGACTTCTGTTTACAGGAGATGGCACGCTCTCCATTCTCTCGTCGCCGCCCTCATGCTCGCTGTCATCCGCTCGATCGCATTCTTCGTCTGATTTCTTTCCACTTTCCTCCTTATCTTCAAAAACTGTCTCGTTCTTCTTATATTCTTCATGAAGTTTACGTTTCTCCTCCTTCTTCTCAAGTTTCTTCTTTTTCTTTCTCTCTCGTCTACGTGCAGCAGCCGCTTTCTTCGATTCTTCTCTATTTTTTTCCATATCGAGTTCTTCCAACAATATACTTGCATTCTTATTCGCTTTAGCGGCCTGCGTCTCTTTGGCAGCTCTTATAACTTTCACGCATTCATGACATTTTTCCAAAAGTTCCTTATCGCTAACTGTAGCTATGTATCTCGTCATTTCTTGATCGCTTGGGAATTGCGTTACATGATTCACCATCCATTTGACCACTTTAATATGACCCTTTCGGAATGCGGCCATTAGGCAGGAAACCTAATCGTTATAAAATATATTTTACGTACATATTTTATTTCTAATATCAGAAAAAAACATAAGATTCTTTTTTCATTCCAAGTTCTGAATTGACGTACATTGATCATACAATAAATCAGCGTGAGATAGTTATAGTTTGTTTCACTCTAACTTACTGCATTCAAAATTCTTCGAAAAAGAACATATTCTACTATTACGCAAGCCTCTCGTCGAAGAACACATTGTCGTGCGTACCTTACGATTATCTTGTGAATCAATATCGGCACCTGCATGAAACAGCAAATCCACAACATTAAGGTGCCCTCCATTTGCAGCTAACCATAATGGACTGTTCCCTTTTTTATTTTTTACCTCGACTTGGGTTCCCCTGAGGAAAAAAAGAACAAATTCCATTTAAACTGTCATTTCATAATGCGATACATGAAATACAGGAGTATATTACCTCGATAATAAGAGTTCTACGAAACGGCAGTGTCCTTTATCAGCAGCAATTGTGAGGGCAGTATCACGAGATGACGGTACAGGCGTAGCATTAACGTCTGCACCTTTAGTAAGTAACACACGCCCAACTTCGACGTATCCACCACTAGCGGCCTCCATTAATGGCGTTAAACCCGTCTTTAAGAAAAAAACAAAAAAAGTTATTACTTTGCACAATAATGTAAAAATTCACTACTTAAACATTAGATATGTTACTTTAGCTCGATGTTCAACATTGGCTTTTCGGTCGAGAAGAAGACTAACAACCTCGTGTCTTCCTTGAAAGCATGCGAGTGTCAATGCTGTGTTACGGTTCGTCTCGATTTGCGCGTTAATATCACTCCCCATATCCAATAGTAATTTAACTGCCGCTGTACATTAAAATACCATATATATTTCTTTTCAGTGTTTCAGTCATGACGAAAGGTTCTTTACGTCTGACAGATTTCACAGATTGGAATTTGTTATTATCAAGTACTATTTATGAATAAGCAATTTCAAATTTTCTTACCGGTATGACCATTCATAGCTGCTAACATTAGCGGAGATATACCTAATTTCGAACCAGTTCGTGAATTAATTTCGGCACCATGGCTCAGTAGAAGCTTTATTATGTTTACATAACCACCGGATGCAGCCAAACTCAAGGGAGTATAATCAGAAACGTTGCGATGTTCTTTGTTTGCGCCGCGGTTGAGTAGAAGCTCAACTACTTCGTATCTACCACCGCTGCATGCAAGAGACAGTGGTGTGTCCTTGGTACGTTCAGATTGTGCTTCTATGTCAGCTCCATGATTGAGTAGAATTTCAACTACTTTTTGATGACCAGCTGTTGCGGCCAAAATAAGCGGCGTAAATCCTTTCTTGTCTCTATGTTCTACAAGGAAATGGAGTCAGCTTGATAAAAGTTTCTCTATATTCCATAATGCAGGCAACAAATATTTCTTATATATTAAATATACTAGAAAATTCCATGTATTAAATTCAGTACGATTTCACGTAACGATGTACATTTCACTTACCTATATCTGCACCGCGACTCAGAAGAAGTTCTACAAGCTCTTCATGCCCTCCCGCACAAGCCAAAGTCAGCGCAGTATCGTGATTGCTGTCAGTTTCTGAATCAACATCTATACACGAAAACGGAGCGGGTGGAACTTGGTTAGACGCGTATCCACCGACCGTTGGGACACCTATTTTGTACATTGATTAATAATTAAACAATGAGGACACTCTTGGCAATTTATTTTGAGCATCATCGCATGGCATTATCATGGCATGCGATTAAAACGGAAATCACAGTGTCGCACAATTCTCACCTGTCGCTGGATCTAGCTGATAATTTTGCGCAGGAAAGTTAGGAGTTTGTTGAGCATTGGCAGTTTGTTGTTGCTGGCAAGATTGTTGCTGAGATAGGAGAGGATATCTGGCCTTCTTGCCCTTGCCGGTTGTTGGTGCGGTATACACTTGTTTCTTGTCAGAGGTAGCAACGTTCGCAGTTGTTGTAGTAGCGGGTGCTTGAGTCTGGGTAGCAACTTGAACTTGATTAGTGCTGCAAGTTGTGGATTGCACATAATTACTCGATTGATGAGGAGGTATACTATCTATTATCCCCGGTGCGCCACTCACAGCTGGTAATGTTTGTGTAGGAAATGCTAGTAACGAAAAAGTAAATGAAAAATTATTCACTTGTGAGAAATTCAGTGACATTATAGATGTGCTAATGATGAACGTACACAACTTACTTATTTGGGAGGACTGAAGCAACAATTGAGGTTGAAAAGTATCGCTGCTAATATGTTGCATACATTCGCGAAAATGTATGCTACCTTGACGGAAGCCTTCCTCGAAGGCCCTCAGACGATTCTTCAGCGTCGGATTTTGCAAGGATTGCGTACTTGTTAGTTGTAAACCCGCTGATATGTCTGCCTCTATTTGAACACCAGCGCTCGTCACTTGCAATGACGGTAAGGCCGGTAAAGAAACCGAAGGTACTGACAGCACAGGAGTAAAATATTCTTGGGATACGTGAGGGCTTCCGCTTTGCTGAACTATTTGTGTAGTATGCAAATGTTGCTGTTGTTCCTTGTTATTCGATACATCCAATCTTTTTAATTCGAGTTTCTCTTGATCTTCTGTTGCTATATCAAAATGGAATAATGAAAGGTTAAATTATTTTCACTATTATTTTCCTTTTTAAATTTCATAAAAATATTTACTGTCAACTGGATCGTCGAAACTGATGGAACGAAAAATTTCAAACGCATCATCGATAGGAATATCCGTGCCGTCCTCTAATTTCAATACTCTCTCGTTAGGAGAGAAAGTTTTAGATTTCTGAGCGCCAGTAAAAAACGCGCACGCGCTTTCTCTGTATTTTCGCGTCAATTCAGGATCCGTTTGCTCAGGAAGATTTTCTTGCGCTGTTTGCTATTAAAAATGTGTTTTTTCAAACATGTGTTTCAATACGAAAATAACCGGTTAAATAATCATTTAATAATATAATTACCTGATTGTGCAAATGATGATGCGTAGGATGCAAGTGCGACATCAATTGAGTGGGCATAAGTATGCTACCAGTGCTATTAGCAACTATATTGGTTTGCTGTGAATGAGTTTGTTGGTGAGATTGTTGCGGTGGTTGCGATTGTGGCTGCTGCGATTGTTGTATCTGTATTAAAAAAACAAAAATCATTTTTAAAAAAGTCTACATCGATGCCATTACGATTTGTAATTGTGAGCACTTCATATGTATCAGCTTGTATTCATGTCCATTATTCCCTTCGCCTCCCCCCCCCCTTTTTTAAATAGACAGAAAAAGAAAGATAACAGACGCATGTCAAATCAATGTTCAAAATTACAAATCTTGGATAGCATTCGACATGTGTTAAATTCAATTGTTTATCTCATGCGTAAACAGATTTTTGAAGTCAAAATAAGAAGAAAAAAAATAAAAATCCACCTGCACTTGATCCAATTGAAGTTGCAATTGTTGATTTAATTGTTGTAACTGCTGAACTTGTTGCACTTGATAAGAAGGATGTTGACGTTGTTTCTGTTGATATTGTTGATGAAGTCCAGCCATTATAGTTGCTTGTGTCTGCTGTAATTTTGCCATCCCCATACTAGACGTAGCTTTTCGTACATTTTTCCCTTCTTTTTTTGATACGGGTTTAGCTTTCGGACGATCGCTTATAGCAGTATTTTGGCTGACGTCGCTGCTTGCAGTAATAGGCGATTGAGAAACGGCTATAACGGTTGGAGGTGTAGAAATGCTCGGCGGACTTGGCGTAGTTGTTGAAGAAGTAGCACTAATGAGTGATACGGTGGTAGTAGTTGTAACAGGTAATGGCGCGAGAGACAAGGGAGGTGAGGAAGGAAATGTATTTGTGGGGAACGTTTCTGTCGCAGTTGGAACCACGGAAAGCGTTTTCTGGAACTGTGCAGCTTGCATCCCCATTATTTTACCATCAAGATAAGCGCTGCACACCAACGCTGCGTCGTTAGTGTGCACTCCTGGATACGTCAGTGAACCACCAGACATACCGGTTGTATTGCAAACTAAACCTTTCAAAAAAAATTATAGAAAAATTTCACGTTGAAAACATTAACATATATAATCATAAACATTTAATATAAATGTTTATTTCGATAAAGTGAAGAAAATACCATGAGGAGATGTCGACTGAGCTGGCAAGTCAATATTCAACATGCCCGGTAATAATGCGTCCGTCTCGCTAGGATCTTGTTGCTGCTGTTGAGATTGATTAATAATTGAATTCCGTGGACCAGAAAACAAATGTCCTGCACCTTTAATTTGTAGTTCTCGTTCTACCCTCTGAAAGATACCATTATACAAAGAGACTTGACAAAGAGACTATACGAAACCGTGCATACACACGCACATATAGATATGTATAAAATACAATAGAATTATAAAAAATGCATTATATTTGAACATTTTTTTGTCTATTTGGATTTTGTGTCTGCGTATACATCATATATAAAAAAATAATATTTTTAGATGAATTAAGCATATATAAATGCTGTTACAATTAATCAAAGATTCTTATAATATGTTTTGTGTTTTTAAATATATAAACTTTGTTGTTGGGGAACTTTGTCGAGAATTAATACAAAGGACGTACTTGCAGTTCTTCAAGTATTTGTTGCTTGTGAAGGATTTGCTCTTGCCTAGTTACAGCTTTCCGACTTTCGCTGACATGTATCACTTGCGTTGACGCTGCTGGCGTCGGACTAAGACTAATATTAGGTTCTGACAAACTTGTAAAACCCCCACTGCCTTTATCAAGAATATTAGTATCGTCCTTAATAGTAGTAGTTGATTCTCCTGCGGGCTGTGAACGAACTTGTTGCGCTTCGGCAGAAGTAAGGCTCATATCGGGCATCATAGTCACTGATCGATTTTTTCTTAACAATGACTTTTGCGTATTATGTTTGGGTTGAAGATTTTGCGCTTGTTGTTGTTCGGCAGCTTGTTGTTGTTGTTGTTGTTGTTGTTGTTGTTGTTGCTGCTGCTGCTGCTGTGGTTGCGTAGATGTTTGTTGAGAGTGAGGTACGTGTTGTTGATGACTTATATGTTGTGGTTGTTGCTGTTGCAGTTGTGGCTGTTGTTGTTGTTGCTGCTGTTGCGGTAACAGCATGGGTGCAGGTGCAGCACTATGAGGAGCACTCATCATAATACTATGAGGATAATCCAATAATAGTTGAACAACAGGAGTATGACCCCCTTTTGCCGCTTCTATCAGCATAGTAGAGTTATCCTATAATTTATTTCATTGGGTTATATATCAATACAAATATAATTAATGTCTTGAAAAGATTGTATAGAAAATATTAGGTGTGGGAAAAAGTTCGTTTTTCCCGTTACATCTAAAACGCCACGAACTTTTTCCCACACCTAATATTAAAATACTGTACGAATGTTGCACAGAATTGAGAAATTAATATCATATATCACGCAATGTGTCAATCTTACTGAGAGATATTACGTTCATATTAAATCTTTGTGAACTTTTGTATATTTCAAAGCGTATATATATATATATATATATATATATATATGCAACAAATTGAAATAAATCAGAAATAATCATATAAAAACATGACATTTACTTGAAAAGTAAATGTACAATTACTTCAAAATACGAGGATAATCTCTTACTTTTAATTTATGAAAAGGATTCGCAGATTGTGCAAGGAGTAGCTCAACCACTGCAAGATGACCACCAGCACACGCCAAGGAAAGTGGCGTGTGATCATTATTTGTCGTTTGTCGATTTACATCGGCGCGCTTCGAGATGAGAAATTGAACTGTGCACAAATGGCCTGCTCTACAAGCCTTCATCAGTGGAGTTCTACCTCCTTCTGATTCATGCTCCTTAAATACACAATGAATTAATATAAATAATTCACACAGAAATTAAATGAGAAATTTAACGAGATGAAATGATATGGGAAAATATATAAGAATAAATTTTTGCAAAAGTTGAGTATTATACAATTATAGTAAAGGCGTACTAGATCAGCGCCAAATTGCAATAGAAGATCAGCAACGTCAGTGTGACCGTTCTCGCATGCGTATGTCAATGCTGTATCTCCTGTCTGCGTCTGAGCGTGAACATCTGCCGCAGATTCCAGTAAATATCGAACAAGATCCAAGTGTCCTTCCTGCGCAGCCTCCATTAGAGGAGTAGATGCGCCCAGCTCGATATCCGCTCCCGCCTTAATTAAAAAATCGGCAACTTCCAAGAAACCACCGCAACAGGCCAAAGTAAGCGCCGTTTCCTGAGTTTCCTCAGTTTGAGCATTGATGTTTGCACCTTTTGTTAAATATATCCATTACATTGCATTCCTGTTGTTTAACATTATGTTCATTCGAACGAACAATACATACCTTGGCTCAAAAGTAAAGCAACCATTTCTTCATGACCCTCGCGCGCTGCTTCCATCAATGGAGTATAACCCTCGTCGTTAACTTCCTCGATATTTGCTCCACGTTCGATCAGAAGCATAGCCAGGTCCACATGACCCCCGCAGGCAGCTAATGTTAATGGCGATTCAAAACTATCCGTTGGCATATTTACTTGGGCACCTGAATCTAAGAGTAAACGAGCAACTTCCACGTGACCATCCATTGATGCTTCCATAAGGGCGGTATGCATCTCGTCGGTTTTATGCTCCTGTAAAAATAGAAATTATTTTCACCATTATTTATAAAATTATAAAATATCAATGTTTCAATTAAGATTAGGTTGCGTAAAAAAATTCTTAGATCATATGTTTTTCATTCCGATCTCTTGTCATGTGATCCTATGTACTGAAAGTTTAAACTGTACTTCAACTGTACTAAAACAATTTGAAATAAAGCAGCGCTACTCACGTGGCGTTAGTTAAAAGTATAAATGTAAATGCTAGATCAACTAATGAGCAAGTTACTCGGTGAATTAAAACATTAATAGCCAATGTTCACATTAGAAAACAGGTAGTTTTCGGAGGAGTAATCATAGGAATACCATTAGAAAAGTTACATTTCTTCCTTTTCCGAAACTGACTTTCCAGAAAAAAGAAGATGCAGCAACTTGTCTATCCGTATGTATGGAATATGATAATGTTTTCCCTACCAACGCGATTATTTTATCATCTGTAAATAGACAGATCAGAGCGCACTCTATTCCATTTAATATTATCTTTACTGCACATCGTACAGAAAAGGATGAAACAATCATTGTTATTTACCTGATCGGCACCAGCTTCTAGCAAGAAACGGACCATTTCTAAATGTCCCTTATAGCAGGCCAACGTTAATGCAGACTCTTTAAATTCATTGGAATGAGTATTGATGCCGGCTCCGTGTTCAAGCAATATCTTAGCGACTGGAACATGTCCAGCGCTTGCCGCTTCCATGAGAGGTGTATGACCATTCTCATTGTGATCCTCGACATTAGCTCCCGAATTCAGTAGGACACGTACAACCTCTTCGTGTCCACCGGCGCATCCATACATAAGGGGTGTGTTACCTTTGATCAATACAATTACATTTGTAACAATACCGAAACGAAACGACACCAACGTAACCTCAATAATATTTACACATAGCTTTAAGAATAAGCTAATGTATTATTGATTTTACGGTATATTACGATATAAAAGATACAAGAAACGTATTTTAATTTTACCTGACGTAGACTGAGCATTAACATCAGCCCCATGGGCAATCAGTAAAGATACAATATCTACATGCCCTGCACTAGCAGCTTCCATCAAAGGGGTGCAGTCCCCCTTGATGCCACGATCTTCTACATTAGCATTCATCGCCAAAAGTACCTGTATCATAGAAAAACGCAATGACGAAAAAATTTCATCGCGGTCTAATTAAATTAATTTCAAATAAATTATCTTACTCAATTATATGTATCTGCATACAATTATAATGCCAACTTCATGTCCGTGATTAACATGACAGTTTGATAAACAAGGAAAAAAGTTGAAGTATGTATGTATATAATGTCTCTTATGTATATAAGAGACTTGAAGAATGTGTGTATTTGCGTTTTAAAGAACTTTTCCATAAGAACACATTTCTCGTGAGGCTCTCATGTAATAATTACATAATAAAAGTAATTTAAAAGTAATTTTAGCTAATTACTATTAATTAGGTAAATTAGGTAAATATCACGAAAATGTAGTTACGCAAAAACAGTTGAAAATAGATAAAAACTATCAAAAATAGTTTTTCCGACAATAAAATTAAGTTAAAACCCCCTTACTTTCGAGACGAAGTAATAATCGTACACTGTTAAATAGTAAGTAGTTTGTTGACCGTCTGAGTGACTGTAATAACAAATGTAATCTAAACAAATTTGAATTGTTTGGACAATTATTAAATACCTGCCAAGAGATTTTATTTTTACACCTTGTATCCTTACAGCCAATATACAATACGTAACATTATCGAATAATACGTTCGATATTATTTATTTTCTGATCTTTTTACGTAATGAGAATTACTGTACCAATCTGTATTATTACAGTCATTCAAACTAAACTATTAATATTAATTACAACACCTGCACAAATACAGTGAGTATATTACGTGTACACTAAAATATGCATAAAATACGGATAAAATATGCGAAGAAAATGATAAAGGAGGAGAGGCAGCATGCGCCAACGCGCACACAAAGCAGAACATGTCTTTACCTATGAGAGGCACTATAGAGTATTTTTCATAATTTTTTTATTTTTTGTTGGAAAAAAAAAGAGACACAGATTTATACGAGAGCAAGTTTATGAAATCCATAATCGGGGGGGCTCATCACGCACGCATACACATACCACAATGAAGATTGTACGTACATTAAACGTGTGAGAACCGGAAATTCTTTATTCACACGCACATATGTACTCGGTGCATTTCAATGCGTTTCTAACAAAATTTCGTACGTTTCCTCTCAAATTAGGATCGATGTAGTGATAGTAGGATACGAACTTTTTGGAAATAACTTGGTTCTTAGGAGAGAGAGGGATCGTAGACTAATGATTATTGAATTTGAATGCAAACCTGAGCAAGTTCGTAGTAACCAGCTGAGCAAGCGAGAGAGAGCAGACTTTCTCCCTCCTCGGTGGTCTCGTGGACACTTCGGCCCTCCGTTAATAATTTCCGAACGGTACCGACGTCTCCGTCGGTGCACGCCTCGACGAGAGAACGCTTTTCGTTCGGTGTACGTGGATTGTCACTGCGCATACGTGTTAATGCTGCCGCAGCTTCATCCAATGCACAAGAAACACTCGATGTTAAGCGACGGAGAACCTCGTGATCGGGCAAGTGCTTTCCATCACCCGATGATAGTTTCCCAATGCCGGCCGCTTCGAGAAGTGCTTCGAGACGCGCTTGAGTCTCAGGATCCACAGAACGTTCGGGATCTTCAGGTGTCAGTAAGAATTTCGACGACTCGGGATGATCTTCGTCCAATTCAACCTGATCGATCGCAAAGCACTCCACCTACAACGAAATATCTGTCGATAAAGCCAAGTTATATAATAATAATAAAGAAAGAAGAAAAGAGAAAAGACTTGGATATAAGAAATTATTCATCGCCATCATCTACATTTCGATTATGCTTAATTTATCTACGCTTGATTGATCTGTGGCATCCTCAAACAAAGGTAGGAGATCCTGAGATGAATCTCGATCGAAAAAGATGAGAATGCGGAGGGGAATGCCTCTTTCGTTTCGACTCGGATGTGTTTAGTGTCGTCATCGGCGAACGCGTCCGCGTCATGCTCGAGTTTTGCGCGACTCGGAATGGAACCGCGCGTTATCGCCACTGCGAGAGACAATAAACGTAAATCGGGAACGCGCCGGGTGAAAGTATAATTGTGTGTTTTCTAGATTCTAGTGAGCGGCCGCTACGACAAGATAAGTGATGTTACGAGCGCTTAGCGCGCGGCCGTTCCCCTGTGAAGGAGCCAGGAGAAGACGGAGAGGGAGGGGAAGGGGAAGGAGGAGCAGCCCCGCTCGACGACGACGATGACGACGACACTTGCACAACTTGTGATCCTATGAATGGTACACTCGCGTGCAATACCTACGCGCAAGCCATGCGTCGCTCTTCCGCTTATCGCCTCTCTTCACTCCTCGCCTCGAGCTGGCACGATCGTCGGCCGTCGCACATTCGCGTCGGGACACACACGTACACGCACACACATAGCGCGCGCACGACAAGCGAGATCGACGGGTTCTTTCCCTTCCACGCCGTCTGAATAGAAGGAGACGAGGAGGAATTCCGTACCAACACCGTCGGATATAAAATAATATGGTCGCTTCCACAATCCACGCGTGCATCGACCAGCGAGCGAGTGCTGTGCTGTGCTATGCTACGCGCGGAGTGAAGCGGGACGACGACGCCTTAAAGTCTTAAAGCTTAAAGCGTAGTGAGAGAACACCACCGGTACGGTACGTCGCGAACGATTACGCGAGCAAGTACAACTGATGGAGAAGGTTCAGAGGTTGGACGGACGAGCTAATCGTCATCGCGAGCGAACTCATGCGGACACTCGCGACTGCTCGCGAGCAAGAACGCGCGGCGTATTGCGGAAAACTCACTAGGTGGTGCGCCCGACAGCAGTGCGACGAACGCAGTACACTGAACACTCACGCAACTCGCGCATCCCACGTACACGACATGTATTGCGCGCGCGCGCGCGCGTCATGTTGTGCGTATGCGCGCGCGTACACGCGGATCGACAGGATGGATGCACGTGCGACGCGCGTTGCTCTGTGTTTGTGCAGTGCACCGTTTCCTGCACGACTGCGCGTACAAGCATGTATTCTTACGCGCGCGCGTGTGTGTGTGTGTGTGTGTGTGTGTGTGTGTGTGTGTGTGTGTGTGTGTGTGTGTGTGTGTGTGTGTGTGTTTTACGCGTATATATATAACGCAAGCGCGTACGAGATACTTTACCAGTATTGCTGATAAAGCGCTCTGACAAATATAACATACACATACATGTCAGTCATTCTTCTTTCACTCTATCTCCTCGTTCCTCCTCTCCACGACTCTTAGAATCTTACGCGCGAGCACGGAGAAGGAGGAAGGAAGAAGGAAGAAGGCTGAAGGATAAAAGATGAGAACATTGGGAATGGCTACGGCATTCGAACACTGCACTGCCTCGGTGGCCGCGATGCTCAGCGAAGCTCTCGTATGCTCCCGTAGACATCAGAATGAAGGTGCAAGTCGTTGCAACGCGCACGCTTGCACTATAGCGAGAGAAAGGAGTGGAGAGGAGGCAACTGGCAAAGATAGGAGAATGTGTGCGGGGAATTGCGTGAGCGATCAGCGAATTCGCGAAAGAAGAAGAAAAGAAAGCCTCAAGCGTTCAACAGTGTCGTCAGCAACTGTTAACTCATACATGTATCAACTCCTCATGGGTTATATAACTCTTTCCCGAATTCTTCGCTGTTCCTCCTTTTTTCCTTTCTTTCTTAATTCCAGTCCCTTCGTTCCTCCACGATCGCGACCGCAACGACGACGAGGTTACGGTGAGACTGGCCATCTACGTGTATGCATCTAACGAAACCAAGACCACCTGGTGGCTGATGCGAAATCTAACCAACACGAATAACGATAAACTCGACGAGTGAGTGAAGTGGAGAGGAAAAGTGGTGGTTGTACAAGCGAGCCAGAGATTGTGTGAGAAAGAAGATACGTTTCTCGATGCGATCGCGAACCCTTAGGACGACCTCGACTACGCTCCGTCTAGATAGAACTTGATCAACGACTTTATCTTGCTCCAAGTAAAATTCCAAGTATAATTCGTCGAATATCTAAGGTGCTTCACTGCGTTAACCGTTAGTTGATACTACAAGTTACTGGAGCTTACCCTTTTCTTCGTCGAGCTCCGATCATTATTTATTCAATTCTTCACTATCTGTTTACAGGTGATTTGATAAAATTTATGCATTTGTGTCATTATGCAAAAAAATGTGAAAAGTACGTTTACAGATCTGTCTACTTAATTGCAGACGGATATATATGTGTATGCGTGTATATGTATACATACTACACGTGCGCATGTATGTACAGGGTATCTCGAAATTTTTTCAAACACTACTTACTGTGCACCTATTCTGATTTCGCGAATTTCGACACTCTCTGTGTGTGTCTGCTCAAATGTTTAAAGCATAAAGAACATTTGATTAAATAGGTATGCTAACGTAATTGACTTTGCACAATACGTTTTTATACAGCGACATAAATACAATTCTATATGTATATGTACAGACCTTGGCAAGAGAGAGGACGAAACAAAGTCTAGAAATTAAAACCAATGTTACAATATTAGAAGAAAAAAATAGCTTCGACTACTTGACAACAAAGTCAATAAAAAATTCGTCTTGGATTCGATTTAACAAACTTTTGTGTGAAAACTTGATTACAACAACTTGGTTAATAGAAAGGAGAGTATAATTCTTATGAATTTGTAAAATAGGTATTGTTCAAATATAATCTTAAAAGATGTTTGAAGGAAAAAGATTTGAAATAAAGGAATTGGGAATGTTCATTATTAAAAGAGCTGCAACGTCTTCTTTACGCATTCAAAAGTTACGCTTATCGCATCAATTAATTCTTCTATTAGTATTAAACAGATTGCAATTTATTATACAATTAAATGCTAATTAAACATTACACTCGTGTAGATACTTGAGAATTGAGCATTCAATGTTTGGCAGAAAAGACGCATATATAAATACAATGTGCAAGAATTAATGATCACTAGTCTAGACTAGGAAGATAACATTAGAAAAAAAAACCATAATTAAGACATTGCCTCTCTATATGGACTTTAATAATTTTAATTATTATAGATAAACAAGAAATCAACTAGTTAAATTAATTAAGATTTTTTTTGGTCTTTGATTTTTCTCATCGGTATTGTCGGACGTTATTGAATGCGATTGCAAAAGCGCATGATAATTTGTGTCAAGCAAATTCCGATTGGTATTTTTATGACTTTTAGGTTATAATCGTATTATCAATATCATTCTCTATCATGAGTGATGAGAAAAAAGACAAGGAACAGAGAAATCAATTCTTTTTGTGATCGATGCGATTCGCAACTCGACCTCAGTTAATTTTTCTAAATTATTATCCTTAAATAGCTGTGTTATAAACAAGAATGTGACAACAAGAGTGGGATTAAATTTGTGCGTTATAGGACAGCGATAGAGCACTCCAAAACAGAAAGAGACGTTAATCAATCAGTGAGTGTCAGTAGATACAACTTTGTAAAAAGTATTGTATCATATTCTTTTCCCTTACGAAAGTATTGATCCCTCAAACAATGATGACCCAGGTTAAACATTTCCTACAGAACCTGCAGCAAATTTGACATTTGACTGACAAAATCTGTCGAGCAAGTGTTATCTACGAGAATGTTAATTTCGATTAGACAGAACTTGTATTATTTGGACCATGCTCGTTTCTTTGGTCATTGACTTTACGCTTATTTATTGCTTTACAATGAGCTTGCATACTACTAACATTATTTATATGTGGACAATTAATTTCTTATTACATAGAAAGGGAAATTGGATCAGAAACGATCAACAATGTGATTAGTAATTCCGTAATAAATAATTCTTCGATTGTTAGTATTAATCATTACGATTAAATTAATCGGATCACTAGTTATTTTGATTTACAACAAATGATGGTATATAATATGATGTAAATAACACAAAATTACTAAATTATATGTTCATTATTCTCTCGCATTGTGGCCGAGGATTACCTTGAAAAAAGTTAAATTATAGAAGTTAACACCAAAAAAAGAAAAATAATTAAATTAAGAAAAAATGAATAAACTTTTTAATTATTTAACTTGGCACTACCGAACCTTGCGAAAAATTGGTCTGAAGACATACGTTGGACATACGTTACTGTCAAACATTCAAGTGTCAAGACATTCAAGAGCTGTTAAACCCGATTCTCATGAGTTTGTACATTCCTTCTGAAACTCGCCGCGTGACGCAGCGCGCAGGCGAGGAAATCCTCGATAGTCCACTTTACGCGCGTGTCAAAACTTTTTCCTCCCTGCAAACGAACGTATAAATTACTATAAATCACGATCCAACGATTTATTAAAATTTCAAATAGAATCAACTGCAAGACGACACTCTTTTGTTGATCGAATCGTAGTCACTTTAGGATCTTAAAATTACAAACTGACATTCCCTTTAATGATTTATTCTCCTTTTCATATTTCTACCTGTTGCCTTGCGAATAAGGAGTGATAATGAATGAAATAAAAAATTATTCTTAGTTATCTCTCGATTATTCGCTTTTAACTGTTCAGAAAGACAAGTATATTTTTTTGTCAAACATACTTGTCGACAAATTATTTTGTAATTTTACAATTTAAAATATATAGGATATGTATGTACATACATATACTCTTTTGAATGAAGAGAATAGAAATTTTAATCATCGGACCTGTTCTTTTTAGAGAGCTAAGCTTCTTGCAGGATTCATTACGATTCTCTTTTTCTCTCCAACGTGGAAAAGGAAGAAAGATGAAGTATGCAAGAACTTTAGTTAAAAAGAACAGACCTATTTTCAAATGTATCCTTCCATAGTTTCTTAACGAAACTATCTTGGCACAGCGACGACTAGTAGTCATAACCTCGTCGTTTTCTCTGCTTGACTTGAATGTCCTCTCACGCATACACACGAGATATATGCCAATGACACGCGCGAGTTTAAGCACATGTACATGGAAATCACGAGGAACATTCAAACATGTGTGTGCGTAACGGCCGTGTGTGGATGGATATGTTCGTTTCACACGCACCATTTCACACATACCAAGCGCGCGCGCGCAAGCACACGCACGTACGTATGCACACGCACGCACGTATGCACACGCACGCACGTATGCACACACGTCGCATAGATCGTTACGATCGATCCAGTATAACGAGCGCATGCATGCATATAATGTCGCCGACATTCTACGTGTAACGATGCTGACGCGAAAATACGTGTTAATACAAATAGGAAATGCTAGAGGAAACGCCAACGGGTGGAAAAGAGAGAGAGAGAGAGAGAGAGAGAGGGCCAAGAGCGAGAAAGATAGAAAGGAGAGATACTCGAGTGAACTCAACGGCAGATAATTCGAGATCGGAATTGAGCGCGCGTTCCTAGAACTGGCGAACGCGATCCAACGGAGATAGCGCATGTATCCGCCCTGTGAACGATGACGAGTATGTCAACGTCGTCGTCGACGACAAAGTTGTTGCCGAGAGAGAGGGAGAAGAGAAAGACGACGCCTGCGTAGGATAAAATCATCGTCATTTCATGTCAAGAAGCTCGATTCGTTATGACTGTTCGTTCGCGACGCGTGTACACGTATTCACGAGCATAGGCCATAGCTGTGCACGCACACACACATTCTCTCCCTGCTCCCCTCTCACTCACTCACTCACTCACTCACTCACTCACTCACTCACTCACTCACTCACTCACTCACTCACTCACTCACTCACTCACTCACTCACTCAC
>Ga0157364_1001059_pt1 | contig 22240 bp, 19 predicted proteins | sample AttsexASBM2_FD_111476 | JGI IMG/M metagenome (GOLD analysis project Ga0157364, IMG submission 111476) | Fungus gardens microbial communities from leaf cutter ant in Ribeirão Preto, State of São Paulo, Brazil - Atta sexdens ASBM2 | ecosystem: Host-associated > Fungi > Mycelium > Unclassified ...
ATGTGTGTATATATACATATATATATATACACACACATATACACACACATATATATATATATATATATATATACATGTATAGGTCTATTAGGATATAATTCATATTAAATATTCCTATCATACCCATTCTTTTAATATATTTAAGCTCTTGCCCCCATGTTTTAAAGCATCTTCAGTATTCAAATACGGATGTGATATAAGCTTTTTCTTAATAAGCCACGCATGAATAGTGTTACCCTCAATTATCGCCTCTGCCACAATAATATTTAATCTCAGGCAGTTTTCTATATCATAAATCGATACATTTTCTCTTGAGATTCGTACAGCCACAAGTAAACATATAAGTGTACAGGCTTCACTTACTGAGGATTATTCAATACATAAAAAAAAATGTTATTGATAGTGTAAGTATATACAGATACTCTCAATTTGATGACCATATAAGAAACAAAGTAAGAAATAATTACGTTTTTGTCCTGGTGGATAACGGCTTTGTGTAAATTCAGGTTGATACCATAATATATCTACTTCGTTATTAAAACAATTTTTCATATATGACGGAAAGTGACAGCTAAATAGTGGTGGTAAAGTCATAATTACAAAAATATCTTTTATTCCATATGTTTCTCATTACTTATTAATTTTGTTACCAAAAACATCTCTTTGTGATTCATATTTATGTTCTTTCCAAAAAAGTTTAATGTGTATATATAAATCAAGACATTTTGGATGCGAAATTTTATACAATAATTGGGTTATAATTGTATGAAAAATAGCTGCATTCATTAGATTGAATTAATCAATTTAAAAGTTATGTTCTGCTACTGGTACTAAAAATCTATAGTTCATGTATAATATTATAAATATTCAAATATTGCTAATGTATATGTATAAAAAAATTAATTTACTGTGACCCGCCTTAATGAACCGGAAAATCATTTTGGAGAAGGAAAAACAAAGAAGACGAATAGAATTCGTAAACAACACGGCTTTTAAAAAGTATAATTATATTGTCCTTAAAATAATAGTTGATATTTAAAAACAACTTTTGTAATGATTTTGTTGCCGAAATAATTGCACAATTGAGAAAAGCAATACAGCTTTTTTAATATATTGTACTTTACAATCTATATTTCCAGAACATATTTCCAGCTTACTTAATAAGAGAATGAATGAGAGCGAGAAAAAGTTATTATTTGATATTTATTATACTTCATAACAAAACACATTTTATTAATTGAATTTCTCTTTATAATGACATTCCTTGCAGTGACATATTGATTATTGACCGATCGTTCAAAACATGATTTTTCTTTAAAGCGATATAAATTTCATCATTTTATTCTTTTATAAAAAGCATATTGTTCCTATGAATAATTCTTTTAGCATTTATCATTTAAAAAGAATGTGTGAAATTCAGTTTCAAATATATGCATATGCGAATGTATATTATCAGTATATGATGATATATTTTTTATGAGATAAGATATAAAAGCGTCTGTGCTACACGTGTAAATAATATGACTTTACAATTATGAAACTAATAATCTATTCAAGATTAGTTAATGTATTATATATGTCCAAGATAACACAAAAGTGGAAGTATATTCCACGACTATAAAAACAAAAGACATATTTATATATTTACATATAGGTTACGTTTTGTTATTATGAGTAGTGAAAAATCTATAGTATACGTAATAATAGATTTCCAGTATTCGTAATAAATAACGTAGCCATAATTTACTGTAAAAATAGAAATACGATAAAAATCAAATGAGGTACATTGCATTATAATAGAAACTGATACACGATGTTAGCTAAAAATTTAAATTTCTAAATTGACATTGTAAAATGCAATATTAAAAATATATTTCAAATTAAGTACTCATTCAAATTAAAGCCTTCTCATCAATTTTTCTTTTATAATATTAATAGCATATTAATTTTTGTGAACAAAATATTTTTACATTCTTATATTTACTTTTTATAAAATTTTCATCAAATTTGTTTTCTATTTTCAATAAAAATTTATCAGTTTTTTAAGCAAATCATATGCGTGCTATGAATATGATTTATTTTAACTCAGTTCAGCACTGCAATTAGTCTTCTAAATCGTTAGTTTATTATGAATAAATTTATATTTTTCTAAACGTATATTACACCTGACTTCTGTTTCTGTTCTGTTTCTGTTCTGAACAAACGTTTTATCTTTTGTCACTGTTATTACAAAGACGTGGAAATCGTTTTCATAAATCTTCTATATCATATTTTCGCACATTGGATTCATTAAATCTGAAAGCAACATATAAGTTTTGTATTATATAGTATTCTATAAAAAAACGTTTAATTAAACTTTCTTCAAGTTTTAATCAAATAATCATATAAATATATTGTAAAGAACGGGGATTGAAAAAAAAATGCTATTTATAATTTATATATATTGTTATATATTTTTTTATATTTATTGTTATATATTTTTTTAAATTTAAGATTAAAATAAATAGTACTTACCAGTGATCAGAATGATCTATATGTAGTTGGATAACGTGTTGGTATACTTGTGGTAAGAAGACGTGACCAATGTTCCCATCCCAGAAGCTTTGCAATTTCAATGCATTTTTCATCAATTTCTTTTAATTGTTTTTCTTCATAATAGCGTGTCAATAATTTCAAATAACGTCCATAATGATTATTGATGTGTGCATGCCATAGAGATAAAATAATAACCTAAAGAAGATATAGAAATAAATCTTATTTATCATTTTATAATGTACTTATTAATTATCTAATTATCTTTATTCGAATGGAGGTATGTATATAAGGTGTTCCTAAATAAATACGAAAAATTTTAAATGATATTTTGTCGAAAATTAAGGGAGATTTTTTTTTTATACAAACATGTACTCTTATATATCTATGAGGAGTTACACTCCTTCAAAGAAGGAAATAAAAATGAAGTTTTTTTTTTATTAATAAGCGTCCTTTTTACTAGAGAAAAATGTTCATTAAATTTCATTTTTCTAACTTTGTCTTTCGTTCAAAATTTAACAAAACATAGAAATTTTACCCTTTGAAGAAAGGGAAAAGTAAAAATTAAATCTCTAATTATATCTCTAATCTCTCCTATAAGGATAATATATTATTTTTGTGTATTTTAAAAGATGGCTTTAAAAATAATAATATTATTTTTACCTTATTGTCAGTAGGTTCAGCGAATTTCTGTACTTCTTGCCAATGATGTGTAACACTTTCAAGCAAATGTTCGAAGGATCCATCTCCCTCCCCAGTCTTTGTTCCATGTACATACAAACGTGCCAATGCACAGCCTTTTTTCACTAATCCTTCAATCAAATTGTTTTTTTGCTTCTCCATAGTTACTTTGATTTTAGCTGCATCAGGACGTTGATCGTTTTTCAATCCATAATATGCTAATAACTTATCTTGATCAATATTAGTGATCACAGAGTCAGCAACTGTTATTATTTGATTAGCAAACGCAATAGCGTTTTCTGAAAGATCATTTTGTGGTACATGTCGCCGTGCCTCCGAAGAATCCAATGATATCAACATGGCAGTGTGGACAGGCAAATGATCTGAGAAGGCACCCTTCAATTCTCCGTACAACGTATTGGTGTGATCACCAGGTTCTGTTACAAACAAGAATAGAATTCATTAATATTAATTCGTGAAAATAAATTTTCAATTAATAATGTATATAATAAATGTCATATATATTAAATCATATATATTAAAGATCACGTTTGCATACATGTAGATAATCATATTAGATTTGTTATATTATACGATAACAAATGTCAGTGTCAAATAAATTATGTATGCTGTTAATGTAAATAGTTTGTTTTATTATAAATATAGTGAAAGGATAAAAAGTAATCATGAATACATTTAACATATAAATATTTGTAGAAAGTTAAATGAATGCAACAATTGCAATTACATGCTCAAAAGAACACATGTATCTTATATGGATATAAAAAAGAACATAAATATTCACATTATGGAGAAAAATACATAAATGTTCACATTTTTCATTCAATGCAACTTACTTATTGATGGTGCTAATTGATGGAATATAAACCGGAAAAAAAAGATAAAATATATATATATATATATATATATATATATATATATATATATATATATATAATACTAAACAAAATAAAATTAAATTACTCTAAATTTATATCTATTGTATCTAAATATTACAATATCTAAATGTTAGATTACCAAATTTAGCAAGGTAATTGCATTTTAAATCTCTTAATGCTTCCTGGTATTCATCCCACTTTGTAGTTTTCTCTTTCTCAGATTTAGCAGTAGGGCTGACATTTTTCTTGGCAGGCTCAGATATGATGTATTTAAATACGTGATTATCCACCTTCTTCCCAATATCATCTTTACAGAAAGTCAATGTACCTTCAAGATAACTACCAGGGGTAGCGTATTTGGATACTCTTTGCAAAAAGAAAAGAAAAATATATAATGTATATCAAGTAATTAAAATTATATATTTTAATAATAAATATAGCAGTTTTGTTATTTTATTTTTGTTATATGTATTACATGCTGAAGCTAAATAGAATGAAGAAAAATAGAATACTGTAAGAAGAGCGTAATAGTGATAATATATATAACAGAATATAATCTCGCAGAGAAATAATGCACTTCACTCATATCAAATGTACTAATACATTACATTAGCAGACAAAAGTATAATTTGTACATGTAAAAAGTCAAATCATTTCTTGTGGAATAAAATATCCGCAAATAATAAAAGTTGACAATCAAATTTGAAGAAATATAGATATAAATAACAATAACTAATAAACAATAAATAATATAAACAATTATATAAATACAGATATGAAATCTCTATGAAGAAATTTTTTTATTTTGCAACATTTTTGAAGAACAGTAACATCAAACTAATTGAAAGTAGTAGAAAAAGCAGTAGTTTTTTAATATATATATATACGTAGGCAAATTTTTTATAAAACTTATTTATATTAACAAATATAAGTTTGATATATGTGTATTGTTTGAATAAACATAGATCAGAATTGACATTATTTAACCGGTATATGTTGATGTATCTGCTTCAATAGGAATGAAAATTTGCCTATGTAAATTTGCCTTTTTTAAATGTACTTTTTCTTGCAATAAGTAATATCTTGATATTGTATCTTATATGCAATATCTTGATTAAAGACAGACATAAGCATGCATTTAAAAATATGTTGTCATATAACTGAATAGCAAATGTCCTTGATTTTATTATAAAGCTTTCAAATGCAAAGTATGTATAAAATTGTATTATAAACTCACTTGTTTTCAGTGCTGCAATGTAAGATGAAAAAAAAATTATCTTAGTAGCATTTCAGCACTAAATAATATATTATCAAATATTTCCAAATAAATGTCACAGAATTTAGGTATGTATAAATTTTTTAATCAATTTGACATCAATGTTGACATCAATTTTCTTAATGAAAATGCACTCGCGCGCGCGCGCGCATGTGTGTGTGTGTGTGTGTGTGTGTGTGTGTGTATACAATTTTTCTTATTTATAATTTGATTTATAAGCAGTGGGAAATAAAAAAACTTTATAGGAATTGAGTTTCAAAACAGAAAATTAAAATTTTACATTACTTATACAACTTACTTGTATTATTTATACAAATTTAAGAAAATTTCGTTTTAATAAAATTTTAACACAAAAATCAATATAAATGTAACATATTTGATATTAAAAAATAAAGAATTATATAAAAAAAATTCCAATAAACTTTTTACTAAGAAAAAGCGTACCAAATTGGTCAAAGAAAATGTGTGTAAATTTTATGACATCAATTTAGAAACATCTTACATATATATAAAATAATAAATTATAATATTTTCATAAACGTTTTTAATATACACACGTATGCATGTATAAATGTATTTGTTCATAAAAACGTTTATATAAATATTTTCATTCGTTTATATAAATATTTCATTATATAAATATTTTCATATATATTTAACTTAATAATCAAATAAAAACGAAAAAATTACTAAATAAAACTCAAACAATATTTTGCATTCAAGCATACTATTATGTGATATTTTCAAATTATAAAATTATTAAGAGTTTATAAACAAAGTATTTTTATATACAAAAATACAAAATTTTACATTGATAGAATATTTCAAAGTATATATTTTTTATATTAATTTATTTTAAATATACAATTTATCAATGTATAAAACAAGTATACAATAAAGATGATTGAGAGTACATCAATAATTTACTTTTAATATATAGGATGTTTGGAAAATAATAAATGATAAATCTTTCGCATACAAACAGAATGGAGTAAACTAAGAAGAAAAGTTCTCTATCATTTGTAATTTTCGTAATAGTTAACAAGATATTAATTGCTAAAAATTGATGAAAATTAATCTTTAATAATTTTTTACTTAAATACTATCAACTTTATAGAAAAACTGCAAAAGATGAAAATTGTTTCTTTTCTTCTCATAGAACTTTACAAGTTTTTTTTAGAATTTTTTATTAACTTTTTAGTACTGCATTTTCTCATTTTTATCAACATGAGAAAATACAGTATTAAAAAATTCTAAAAAAACTTTAAAAACATTCTTAGAGCTCTATGAGAAGAAAATAAATAATTTTTGTCTCTTGCAATTTTTCTGTAAAGTTGATAGTATTTGAGTAAAAAATTATTGAAGATCAATTTTTGGCAATTTTTAGCATTTAATATCTTGTTAACTATTGCGAAAATTGCAAACTGGACTAAGGATTTTTCTTTTCAATTTAGTCCATTCTGCCCTTATAAAAGATTTCTCATTATTTCCCAAACATCCTGTATATATGTATACATACATACATATAATGTATTTTAATATGAATGATATGCAAAAGTATGTATATGATGTGTGTACAATGTACAAATAAAAATGTGTTAAAATATATAAAAATTTAAATATTGAAATTAAAATTATGAGTGCATAAAATAATCAATTAACATGTAATATAAATTTTTAAGATAAAATGTTGCAATTAGAAACCTTGAATATTTTAGAAATTTTCGGTTCCAATTATAAAATTTTCTTTATAGATAACTTTCATAATTGCAGATTAGTCTTATGCAAATAATTATTAAATATTTAATTACATCTATTATTATGATCGGCAAATTTAGAAATGTCAAATTACATTAATTTACGTATATCTATAACACAAATGCTAAGAAAAAATATTATATATACAGATATAACACTCACTTGCTTTCATTAGACAGTGGAGCAATATACAGAGGAAGAATATGGCCAGGTGGAATACATGCAGCAACCATTTTTTTTCCACCAATAATGGCTTGCGATTGATTGGCATAAATATCCAAATTAATTGATGTACTAAGCTTTTGACTCAATAGTAACGGCATGTCTGTCAATCTTTCCAACAAATCCTTTTTCTCATGACGTATATGCATTTTCAAAGTGTAATCTCCCTTTTCTAATTTATGAATTGTATACTGTAATAAATTAATATTATTTTCATATATTAAATAAAACTGTACTAAATCAAGTTCCATATTTAGATCTTGGAATTATTATATCATGTTGTGAAAAATATACAATCTTAAATATAGCTTTATGATTAAAGAAATATTATCATGTATAATATATTACACATATAATACATAAAAAATTAATGTACTTCTATAACAACAAATCCAGTACAATATTTCATTATATTCTTTAAATATTAAAATAAAAAACTCACTTTAAATGGATATGCATCTCCACAACTTATCAATTGTTTATTACTGTCATAAATCATCCACATTTGGCTTTCATATTCGCTTTCATACAACAAGTCACTAAGCAATGCTGCATTTGGTGTGACCTCAGTTGATTTTGCCGAATGGAATGTGTATGTTAGTTGTAATTCATATATTTGTCGTGATGGTGGAATAATATCACGTGTTCGTAAAGGAGCAATTTTCGATTCATTAGGCCTATAATGTTACATGGTAAAGTATATCTCATAATCATTAGTATAAAAATAAGATGCAGAATCTCAAGTAAAACATACTTTAAGACTTGAACAGATGCCTTCAGAGAAATGTTGGGTACAATTTCTTCGTTTCTAAGGGAACTACGTAATTCAAGGCGATTTATTCCATCTCCAGATAGCATTGTAAGATTACCGTTTATCATATGAATTCCATGAAATTCTATAGAATAATCAATAAATATATCGCCAAGATTTGCCCAATACTTTGCGATAACTACTTCTAAAATTAATCCACCCTGAAAAAAATATATAAAAAAATTATTTGCATATACAGATATACTAAACAATTACAAACATTATACTTTTTAAGTGTTTATACATATCTTTAATATAAATATTTTATACCTGAACAGCAAATGGTTGAACAGTTTCCGATTGAGATGTAACACTTATTATTCTGTTAACTTCGAGAGTTTTACAAGCTAAACGAGGTTTCAACTGAATAATATGCATCACAAATCTACCAGTCTTATCCTTTTCTGTGCTTTTTAATCTGAGAACTAATTTAAACATATAAAAAATAAAATATATAATGTATATATATATATTATCTAAATTATATTAAATAATTTTTTATGATAAGATTATCTTTAATATATTACCTGCCCAAGTAGCATCTTCTGGAACAAGAATAAAATGACGCTGAATTGTATTAGGTTTAAATAATACATTTGTGTATGTTAAGTCTGGAAGAAGTGCAGTCTTCGGTATTGTCATTGGCTGGACAACAGTTACCGGAATTTGAAATACTGGTCCTTTCGCAATATTAGTTACATCATACGCTCGTACACTAAAAATTGTAATGCAAAACTTATAATTGCAATTATTTTAAACTAATTAATATAATAATGCAATTTAAAATAATTATTTTTACCTAGTAGCATGAACACCTTCTGGTAAATTAGTAGCGTCAACCCTAATAGCAAAAGCACGAGGCATATGCATCAAATCTAGATGTGTCGGAAATTGAACCCAGGAAGCATCACACACCAGTGTTAGCTTCAGATTAAAATCTATTTTGCGTGCTGGATCTACAAAATGATAAATTCATTTGTACAAAAATATTATTTTATATATCATTTTATTAAAAAATTAATTAAAATATTTTATATACTATTTTATTAAAATATTATTTTATATTATTCGTTCTGAGAAATCTGATATCGTGATAATAAAAATAAAAAAAGAACAATTACATAAAATCATTATGTATTATGTTACCTATATTTTCGCTATTTATAAATACTGGTTCGACTGTAATTGCAAAATCCTTTGCACGATCAATGACACCTGTTCTCATATGAATGCCTTTAGAATTATTAACGCCGCAATTGATAGCAAAACGTACGTCTCTTTCGGGTGCATCACAACACGAAATGAGATTATCAAATGCACGTTCGACTTGTAATAGGCCAGAGCCTTGTGCAAATGGATCTAAATTAGGTACATAAAGAGCAGTATTCTCAAGTGCTCTTTTTATACTATACGGAGAATATAAAGAACCCCTGGCAAGAAGACCCGATACAAGAACCGCTGAAAGAATGACATAAAAATATTTTTATAATCATATCAAAATTTAATATGTCATAGATATATATAGAAATTTCGATACACACCAACTGCTCCAGTAACATGTGGACTTGCCATACTCGTACCATTCATAAGTTGACTTTTTCTAAGAGTAAAATTTGGAACGCTGGTAATGGCACCTCCTGGTGCACATACTGTTACACCAGCACCTCCATCTATCATTGGACCACGGGAGGACCAAGTATATGGCATGCCTGGCATCTTTTCTCTTAAAGAATATTCGGCTACCATCATATCAGGCGATACATAAGCACCAACACTAATAATACTGTTTGAACTGATGTCTGGAGGAGTTCCTATATATTTTTTAAAGTATTTAGATGTAAGATGTCAAGACACATAGCACAACAAAAAAATGTCTTAAATGTATATTTTGTATTGATAATATTAATAGAAATTATAATAAAATTAAATTTTAAGAAGATATAATAGAATGTGTGTAATAAAAAGAATAAAGAATTTTATATTTACCAATAGTACACAAAGCTGGGCCCAGATTGCCAGCAGATGCAACCCATGTTACACCATATTCATCGATAACTTCATTCATTAATTCTCCTATTCTACCTGTATTTGACCAGTGAGCATGTTCACCATAACTCATGTTTATAACGTGAATCTTCTCTTTACGTTGCATTATATGGATCATTGCTCGCACTACTGAAGTTCCAGTTTCCATTGTGCCAATACGACCATCACCGACAGTAAGTGAAATAATTTGGGCTCCTGGTGCCACTCCATTCAATTCTGGATTATCAGGAAAGTATGCAGCTGCTATTGATGCGACATGTGTCCCATGACTCGCTGCAATATAATTTAATTAAAAGTCTAATAGAAAAATCGAGCATTTATAATTTTATAAAACTTCAACAAGATTTTTGTTCATATTTACAGCATAAGCTGACAATTTCTAATGTATTGCCTTCATCATGAATATTAATACTAATATTTAACTGGTCTTCTTGTGTAAGAGGAGCAAAATCTCTCGTGATAGAATATTCACCAAGAAAAACGCCAGTTTCCAGGTTACCCACTTCAGAAGTATCAATACATGCTCTGTCATAGAAGAAATAAACATCAAATCAAATAAGTAAATATAATGCAATTTAAATTTTAAATAAATAGGTATGTGCATATTTAGGCTTATCACATATTCGAAATATGATTACCTCCAAATATTACCATCATGGAAAACAACACAATCGTAAGTAGGTCCTACATCGCAATACTTTTTTTCAATATTATTCAATACTTCAACTCGAGCTTCAAACTCTTCTTTTTGCAGTCTTTCTTCCAAAGTCGATAATTGTGGATTTTTATTCTCAAATTCCTGTATATTATATTTAAAAATATTATATAGCTAATATTTATAAAGTACTTGTATCATTGGTTAATTATTAATTAAAAAACGAATAATATGTTGATATCAATTTACTTCATAAAAAACACATAAACAGGACAATACATATTTTAATAATGGTACAAAAAACATCTGCTTATAATAATTTAATTCAACATATAAAATATTTTCAATTCTCTCTCTCTCTCTCCCTCTAACAAATTTTTTACGTTAATGATATATTTTTATATCTTCAATTTCTTGTATAATATATATCTTTAAATAGTTTTACATGCCTTCTTGAACACTTAGAAATATTAAAATTTACTATAAAAATGTCATAAAATTAATAAAAATGTTATACATATATGTATCATTCACAATATAATAGGCTTTGCTTAAGTAGATATTATATAATAGAATCAATGGCTTTACAATAGATCAATCTGCCAAATACAAATATAGCATTAGATACAGATCACTGTGACATGTTGTGAAATAGCGGCCTCATTTAATTGCATGGTTTGACATGCATTCCTATCTTTGGATCACACATGGACTAATTATAATACTATTCAGAGACATTTTTATTGATTTTCAGTTCTTGCGACTTTCGTAGCATTGTAATTATTTATATGCCTTAAAGACAAAATAACAATTTGATGATGAAAAATTTCAATAATTATATTTTAAAATATCACAGTGAGATGGATAATTAATAACAAAGAGATTAATAACATTCAATTCGATTAAAATTCTCATACATCTGAGTTTGGAAAGTTGTAAATATATATAAGGAAGTGAATTATAATCCGTTTTTTAAACAAATATAAAGAATTAACATATTTTAATACAAAATATTTACCTGTAATTGTCTGGAGGCTTCTGCAAGTGCTGCTTTATGTCCATCATCCCAAAGACGCTTCTTGCGTTCTGTCACTACCCTTTCCTTTAGTTTATTAGGATATAATGAATACAGATTCTTTAAACCAATATGATATTCTCCACCAGGATTATTCCAATTAGATGGAACCTAAATAATAAATAATAATCAAATGTTGTAATTAATATATATAAATTGTTATAATAAACTATATACTATGTTATATAGTAACTAGCTATATAGTTAATATAATTAATTTAATTGATTTTACAGTTGCACTTACTTATACTTTTGTAACTAACAATTTAAAATTCTAAAAATATCATTAGGTTATAAATAAAAAAATGTATAATGTAATTTTCTACATAAAACAATATCTTTTCTATGCAATAAAACAGTTTACATAAACAGAATACAATATACATACCTTTAATTTACGACCAGTCAGGCCAGTTATATATCCATCAGGTGCTTGAACAACTTTGCTAGTGTCTACATCCCCTGCTCCGCTACAGTCAAATCTCTCAATAATTTTGGGTTTTCCATCTGAAGTCACCTAAATCCCATATGTATTGATTTATAGATAACAATGTTTATTTTTCACTAAAGTTTTTAATAAAGTTTTATTAAAGGTTTAATAATGTGTGTGTTCTATAGTTTTAACAATATTTTAATTATTAAAGATTTAATAAAAATTGTCGAAAATACAATAAAAAAATAAAAATAAAAATAGTACACTTTAAAATGCGATTTAAAAAACTTGTTAATTAAATATACTGACAAAAATTATAGTATAATGCAAGAATAGCTATACAAATTTGAAATTACTGTGAAAAAACTCAGCCGCAATTAAATTAGATTTATTATTGACATAACAAAGCTCACACAACAATAACTTTCTCACTCCATAAGATTTTCTCATAACATAACATCATGATCTTATCGAGCAAATGACAACATGACTTTTATCTTTCGATGGAGATAGTTGACGAAATGCGGGAAACATCTCAAACAAAAAAATTAAGGAGCGAACGCTAGAAACGATACCCGTCGAGACACATTTATCACATTTATTTCAAAATTTTACACTTGCGTTTCGAAGAAAAGGCGGTTCTTGGATAAAGAGAATTAGCATCGTGAGGAGCTAATTTTTTTGGGAGGTGTGTCAACCAACTAACCAATACTAACCAATGTCCATGAATTCACCCTTGGCTTACCTGCATACCCGGAGCTCCGGGGTCCACCCCCGAGTCCAGTATCGCAATGACAACACCCCGTCCATCGTACTCTGGATATTTAGTAAGAAACTGAGTGACACCTGTCTCTTTTTTAGGCAGCAGGCCCCAAACAGGAAAGTTACAATCGATGACGTCTGCCATGTTTCAAGTGCCACCGTGACTGCAGGAAAACCACCCGAGATGTTTCCTTTGTACTATCGTATAGCCTTATATATTAATCGAAGAACTGGCTCTGCGCCTGCGTGTACGCCAGTTGAGATACATCAGTTTTTGAGGTTAGATTAGGTTAAAGACGGACGATACATATCGATATGCATCCGTACCGTTGACGATGGTCTATAATTTTATGTTAATTTTGTTATGTAGGTGCTTTACAAATAAATATGCGACTCGACAAATTATTGCTGTAAAGATGCATATTTTTACGATTCTCACTTGCATGGATAACTGGAGTATATGTCGTGACAACAATAATGAGAGTGCAATTTTATAACTCAAATATTATTCTTAATATAATATGTATATATAACATCTATATACTTATGTCTATAACATGATAATATTCGATATATATATATATATATAAATTAATCGTCAGGATAATATAAATTACAATAATTGTATATAAAATGAATAATATTAATAATATTATATATATAAAATAATAATTGTATATTTGAAAGGCACAATTTTTTATTGTAATTAATTCCGAGAGATAAATTTAAATATAAAAAATAAATGAAAAATACAATCTGATTTCTGTAACAGCAAAAAATCACTGTTAAGACTTTCACAAGTATTTAATGATTCTTCAACAGTTTTTTTTCATACAATTCAAGACAATAGAAAATTAAAAATCATGCATTAAAATTCAATAATTCAAGTTGTTGACAGAAGGTACAAAATTGACGAAGGATAAATAACACGATGGAGGACAAATTTTCCGAATATCTCTGCCTAGATGTCGACACTCGTATCTCCAAGCACGCTGCGTCAATAAGCACCGAGCACGTCGCGTGCAAGTGCATCTCGAATTACAGACTTTTATACTATATATACAGAAGTTTGTGGATACAGTGGATGAGACACGCGTTTAGTCAGTATCCGTTGGTGTCCGTGTAGCGTAGAGGTTATGTTCCCTCGTCCCGTGTGTATATTTTGAATTAGTAATTAAAACTGGGCACATATTATGAAAGTGTTCGGAATGGATTCCGATCGGAGTTATTCCGTTTTCCCTAGAAAGACAGAGATTTAGAGGGAACTGAATAATTCCCGTCGGAATCCTTTCCAAATAATCCCATAATATACGTACGTAGTGCACGCACTGTACTCGATTTCTTGAGCGCGTGTTTCTCGTATCACGCGAGAGAACGCAACGATCGTTGTCCGTCGAGCCACGACGGGAGTGACGTAAGCGCGATTTAAAAGTCATGTGCAAATTTAAAGCATGGTTATCACGCAACGGAAGATGAAGCAGATTGCGATCTTTGCAATTTGCGCGCTGCTGGGTGAGTCTTCTCGATAGGTTATGAGAGCCAAGAAGGAGCACCATCAGAGATCCTCGAACAAGCTCAGAATGTTTTGACTTTTTGCATCGCGAGCTACTTGATTTATTTATTATAACTGATACGCCACGCGGTTGGACAATAAATTCAGTGATTACGCGATCTCGTTTGATCTCATTTGCTTCTGCTTTTAGTTTCACGAATTCATCAAGCAATTCTTCGAATTCTTCAAATTCCTTTTCTTCCCGTTCCTTCCACATTATCATTTATTCATAACATTATTCAGAGTATCGTTTTTCTCATTTATATCACATGATACGTTTACATAACGATAATTTTATGATTCCATCTGCACCATCTATTGTTAAAATTTTAAATACTAGAAATCGACGATGCTGCATTATAATAGCAAAATATTTTAATGCGTATGCCGTGTGTTTATCTCTCATGCGTAAAACTCGACATTAATTCCGAAAAATAAAATATACAATTGAAAATTTTCTGATAGTGATAACAGATCGTTGCAAGAATGACTTTCCATTAAATAAAATGAGGGACGAACATGTCGATTTAATTTTTCGACATTTTCTATATAAATTTAATTAAGCCTGTAAAGGCTATTTTATGATTCGAATTATTGTCATAATTAATTATTACCGGTAATTATACGTCGCGATCTTCGTATTATTGAGATCGTATGATCATAATTTTATCGATAATCAAGTTCTAATTTCAATCAAAATCGTTATGAAGAAAACGGAATGCTTATTTTTTTCCTTTCAAAAATAATTCTGCATGCAAAAATAATTTTTCCACCCCAAAAATGTGCATGTAAGTACAGTTTTTGTAGGTAGGAATTTATTAAAAACAGAAGACAAAAAAGAAATAAGCCAAATAATAAAAATAAAATTTTATTTTATTTTTTCTTAATTTTTATTCTTAGAACTAGAACAAAAATAAAATTAGTTAATCTATATATGTTCATTTTTATTTTTATTAAAATTATTTTCCTCTGTCTTATTCATTTCCATCAATACAGATTAATTTTAATCTCTTATATTCATTTCTGCCAATGTAGATTATAACTCGATTTAACTTGTTTATCTTTTCTAAGAATTAGAAAAAGAATAGAGAATAGCAAACAGACCAAAATTATCTTCCTCTATTGTTTATTTTTAAATATAGATCAACTGTGATGGTAGATTTAGCTCACATTTCGATAGCACACATTCACTTACATCGGCCTAGAAACTTTCCAATATACAATCAAAAAATTTTATGTTAAATTGGCCAATTAACGATGTGAGAGCAATTATATTTCTCTTAGCTTTAATCTCGGTTTAATTTATCTTTATCTTTTTCTAGTTCTAAGAATTCGTATCTAACGATTCCTTTCTCATATTCTTTTTTCAATCGATTTCTATATACAAATATAATTATATTGCATACTTCTGGAGCGGCAAAATTATTTTTGCATGCTTCTGTAAATAACGATCGGAAAGCTTTCTCTGAGCGCGATGTATGCAATTTATGTAATTTATGTATTTATGTAACATTTTTTCGCGTCGAGTACCACCGAATGCCGAATGAGAATTGGAGAATAAGACAATTATAGAGCAGGCAAATTTTTTTAGCATTAACCGCTGTGGTTACTCGAGATACATAGATACTGTTATTAGTAATGAGATACGTTATATAAAAAAGTTAAATATTGTGAGAAGCAAAAAATTTCAGTCTGAAAAATCTTGCATAAATTTACAATTAATTACGATTATCAATGTAATTTAATTGCATGTAATTTAATTGCATTAATGACCACGGAAACTCATATAGACATACATTTTACTTGTATTTGATTTATTTTTGGAGTCACAAAACTTTTTATTTTTATATCAATATAATTATTATATTGTTAAAAATTAATGCATAAAAAACAGATCTAATTTCGGATTAATAATGTCGGTTTTTATCATTTGTATCAGTCTTAGGTTTTTATAAAACTCTGGTGACTACGGAAGAGGAACGATCTTTCAATCGCGGTCGACACCGCGCCGTGCTCGTAAATAAAGCTAATTTAGATAAAAACGAGCTCGAAATTGCAACGCAAAAGATTCGCGATGTCGAGGACGACGGAGACATCAGGGACATCGAGGAGGCGAAAATTCGGATCCGCGAGCTGGAGGGTAAACTCCAGCATCTGGAGGCAGCAATTAAGAACGGAGTGGCGAAGGACTTCCCAACGGTGAAGTTCCTAAATTATAAGAATCGGAAACGAATCCTGGTGACGGGCGGTGCGGGTTTTGTTGGTTCCCATCTGGTGGATCGTCTGATGCTCGCCGGGCACGAGGTAATAGTCGTCGATAATTTCTTCACTGGCAGAAAGCGGAACGTGGAGCACTGGGTCGGTCACGAAAACTTCGAGCTGGTGCATCACGATATCGTAAGGCCATTGTATCTAGAAGTAGATGAAATCTATCATCTCGCTAGCCCGGCCAGTCCGCCGCACTATATGCTGAATCCAGTGAAAACGATCAAGACAAATACCTTAGGCACTATAAATATGCTTGGTGAGTTAACAGGAGCCGAATTTGAAAATTGAAGATATGAATTGAAGATATGAATTGAAGATATTCATTGTTATTAATTTATTGAGGACATTTTAGGACTCGCAAAACGAGTCGGTGCACGAGTATTAATTGCGAGCACGTCGGAAGTATATGGGGATCCAAACGAACATCCGCAAGCAGAAACTTACTGGGGTCACGTTAATCCCATCGGTAAGATTCTGTGTGATGTAAATATAATTTTTTCTTTTTCTTTAACTCTAATGATGGATATACTTGAAATATAGGTCCGCGGGCATGCTATGACGAAGGAAAACGAGTTGCCGAGACATTGAGCTATGCTTACATGAGACATGAAGGCGTCTCGGTCCGAGTTGCACGAATTTTCAACACCTTTGGTCCGAGAATGCATATGAATGATGGTCGTGTCGTGTCGAATTTTATCATCCAGGCTTTACAAAATGAATCAATCACGATATACGGTAGTGGAAAACAGACACGATCATTTCAATACGTTTCCGATCTGGTAGATGGACTGGTAGCATTAATGGCATCTAATTATACACTTCCTGTAAATATTGGAAATCCTGAGGAGCAAACTATTGAAAGTAAGAATTATCCCAATCATGCTACATTTTTCCCAATATTTGTTTGTAATATTTATTGAAGTTTAACATTCTAATTTATCGTAGAATTTGCGCGTATAATAAAGAGTTTGGTGGGTGCTACCAGTGAAATAGTCGAACTTGCGGCGGTTGAGGATGACCCGCAGAGAAGAAGACCGGACATCAGTAGAGCTAAAAAATATTTAAACTGGGAGCCTAAAGTTCCTTTGGCTGAAGGTTTGAAGAAAACTATAGTGTATTTCGCAAAGGAATTACAAAGGACAAAGCACTCTCAAAAAAACAGTTTTAAACAATCTTCATACAAAAATGATCACGATATTGTAGAACAACTTTAGAAATTCAAGTGTAATGTGATACGATTAATGTATCCACTTTCAGAAGTGGCGTGAAAGTGCCATTAAGGTATGGACCAGTATGTGCCAAAAAATCCCCGTCCAAAATTTAAATTTTGCATAATTCGTATAATCAATCAATACATATACATACACACACACATACACTATACAATCATTTAAATAAATAGACTTGAATTTCTTCCAGTCAGGTACATATGTTACGTTCTTTGTAGCAATAGTTTAAAATATATTTTTATTCCTTTTTCCATGACTCTATAGTTCTCTTTCTTTTTATTATTTTTAATTCTAAATATATATTTTAAAATACACTTGTAATACATATATATCAAGGGCTGTATTCCAAAAATTTACTACCAGCACTAAAAATGCTGGCAATTTACGTCACGTGCATTATAGATTTTTAGTACTGGCATTTTTAGTACTCAATTTTAGAACACAGCCTAAGTATAATTTGTAAATGTATTTTTTATCTTTATTTTTATTTTGTTTATTATAACGTTATATCTATTCAAATTTATGCATTAATTTTATATAGGGAAATTGTTATCTTTTATTTGTCTATTTATATTTTCATAAAAGCAAAACTGAAAAATGGTGCTGGTGAATACGAAGACATTGTTTTTTTCTTTTACATATTGATCGCGTATTAGCTTGGACATAAAATAATTTGCTTAGATATAATATTTATATATAGATAGGAAATGTTGTTTAATTTTGACTCATTTATTACAGTTATAATAGTGATATTATCGATAATGTGTACTTGAAATAAAACTTCAAAGAATGTTATTAAATTACTAAATTATAACTGTAATGAACATTCGCGAACTCTTGTACAATACGATTGAAATGGATCTAATGCCGACAAAATAGTTTGTCATTTGTAATTTATATTATAGTTATATGATACATAAAATATAGATGTAGTTATAAACTGTGAGACTGTAATAACAACGTATAAGCGAGAAAGTAATTTTATATTTTATATATAAGTGTAGAACAAAAAATACTTTTATGATAATGCAACTATTTACAACGTAACTTATATGATGTAATTAATTCTTATATTGTCATTATCAAAAATTATGTAATATTAGTTTATCGTGGCAAATTCTTTTCCTACAAGTGTGAAAATAAAATTGATATGCGAAGTAATGATGTAAATAACTAAGCAAAAATGAATGAAAATGTCTTTGTATCAAAATGTAAATTTAAAAAATATAATGATATCCTAAATATGAATATATACTCATATGTGTCTATAATTAAATATAATTAAAATACATATACAGTGGAATTCTCTGTTTATCCGAACTTGTCGAGACAATTCTGATATAATTGAATGGTTCGGATAATAGAGGTTTATTACTTCTCTCCTCTATCAATACTTATTAATTCCAATGACTGATAATAAGAGCCGCTGTTCAGAAAATTAGTCGAGCATATCGAGGTATTTTATTTGAACTATGACGTCATAATTCACGTATGAGTTCGGATATTTGAATCTGTGAGCATGAATTGTTCATTTAATAAATGAATGGGCTGTAGATAAACGGAAGTCTATTGTCGATTAATAAGCATATATCGATAAATAGCATATATCGATAAATAAGCATATATTTTATCTTTATTTAGTAAAGCATACGTCTTAATTTATTTTAGCTATATTTTTCTATTTTTATTTTACTTTTTTCTTGAAACATGATTATCGTGATTATTTTGTTTTATATGGAAGAGATAGTAAGCTAGGTCTAAGAAGAATAGCAAAATTACCGAATCAAATTACGAAATTTATTTAAAATTAATTCCATTTAAATGAATTAATCGAAATTTAATATGCATTTTCCGAAACGGCAATAACTTAATAATTTTATAAAATATAGTTTAATCAAACCGCTCTTTTATTTCCTGTAGGGCGAATCTTTCTGATTTTTATTAACCGATTAAATAATATAATTTCGTTATGTATATATGATCATTTGCGAGGCAATGCAGTTTTGCAGTCCAAGACGGATGAAATTCCAAATGAGAGAATTGTCTGTGTCTGCTTAGAGCGATTATTTGAAGGGTTGATTAGTCATAATGAATGTCGCGTGGGCCATGACAGGGCGCGCGTGGTTGGTCGTCTTATCTCTTCAGGAAAAGACGAACGGAAGATGAAAAGAGGAATAAATGGAAAAGAGAAAGAAAGAGAGAGAGAGAGAAGCGAAGCTCGGTTATTCTTAACGATAATGATCGCGTCCGGGATATACGGCAACTCGATTGGCGCAAACGAAAGTGCCGCCCCGAGGGTGACGATGACGATGATGATGATCTAATCGTTACAAAGGCGTTCATACGAGGTCTATGTTGAAACACGAGGGAACATGAACGATACAAGATTATGTATTAAAAAAAAAATGAATCAATTTATAGATATACAATAATAGACAGCACATTCCTTGATCTTACTCCGTGCTCTGTTAAAAAGAAGCATGTACTCATCAACTTTTTATCTATCAGTATCTTTCTTCAACTTGATACTTTAGACAGAAAGAATAATAATTCAAGCTACCTTCTTTCTTTCTACACTGATAGTGACAATTTCTTAGGAATGCGCAATCCATACGTACATATTATGTAAAAAGATTAAGTGAAAGAATTCCAAGGATGCGTAATAATTTGTTCATCCCATCAGAAACTTATCTAAATCTTTGCGAAATTTTTATTCCACTACTTATTCACAATTTTATTCACACATTTAACTTTTAATACACAATGAAATCAATCAGAGTCTTTTTTTTCTTTTCTTTTACTGAAATAAAAGACTTTGATCTAAATTAAAGCTTAAACATTCTCCTTGATAACTAAAAAAATCAAAATGAGTTACAGAAATTGACCTACAAAAACTAGACGTTGAAGATTTTGAAAAATATAATAGATATTGCAGATGGAGTCAGACATAATTTCTCCTATACAAATAAATACAAGTATTTATTATTTCAAAGGTTATTGAGATTCAAATTGTGACTCTCAATTTTTGGAGAGTGGAGATTGTTTATATTCCCCCCTAACAAACTGAAATTAACATAAATGAAAATTTATATTATTCGCACTGAATAATGTTTAAAGTTGTAAGGCTGTATTTTCTTTATGCATTATACATTATGCGAAGGCTGTACTCCGGCCTTATGTCTCATTATTTAAGTTTTTTTTTTGTCTATCGTAACACCTGATTTTCTTACATTATGATTACGCGTATGAATCAATCACAAATTGTTTGCTTCAGCCATTAAGAAGACTTTATACTTTCTTACATAATGGATCATAGAAGATCGCGATTAATCTTTTACGCTTTCTGCGTTCGCAATCTCAGACGCAATTAAATTGCGTTAGATGAATTTTAAATACTACTAGGGAACAGGTGATCCTTTATTGTATCCTTAATAGTAGTAAGATAATGATCGCATCGTGATCATTATCTTGAAAGTGTTTCTTCTCTCATGCACCATTAAAGCACATTAAAGATACACGTGGTAACGAGACTGGCACGTGTCTCTATGTACATTCACGCGTAAATAGTAAAGTTCAAGCGCATAACTTTCTCGTGATAGACACGCGTTCCGGAATCAATGCTGTACATAAACAATGTATATATATTCACCGGCAAAAAAACGAGTCACTAAATTTTAATATAAATTTTTAATATTTTCAATAGCGGCAACTTATAAAAAATTATCATATCGAAATGAAAACTTAAATTAAAGTTTAAACATTCCTCTTGATAATTAAGAAATAATCAAAATGAGTTATAGAAATTGATCTACAAAAATTGGCGGACATTGAAGATACTTTGAAAAGTAGAATAAATAGAATTGAAGTTTTTATATAGTTCATATATGTGTTTAGAAATTATACTTTACATATATGAATAGTTATTCCAAGAAAGTTACAGATGATTAAATTAGATTTTAAAATTATAGCTTATGTATATCTCATGTATTTAGAAATTGTGTTTTATACGCGTAAATAGTTATTCCAAGAAGTTGTAAAAAT
>Ga0157364_1001060_pt1 | contig 22240 bp, 11 predicted proteins | sample AttsexASBM2_FD_111476 | JGI IMG/M metagenome (GOLD analysis project Ga0157364, IMG submission 111476) | Fungus gardens microbial communities from leaf cutter ant in Ribeirão Preto, State of São Paulo, Brazil - Atta sexdens ASBM2 | ecosystem: Host-associated > Fungi > Mycelium > Unclassified ...
ACTTCCTTCTCCTAAGTCTCATAATCAGTCTTGTGACTACGCCATCAACTTTGTGACTGATGTGACAGCGTGACTGATAACCCCTAACCTGAGTTGTTCTAAAAATAGAAAATTAAAAAAAAAAGAAAAGAAAAGTAAAATAAAAATGAAAATGAAAAATAAAATAAAGTCCACCGTCAACGATCTTGACACCAGCCATTGAAGCCATCAAATACAATGACCAACTGTGTTTATCGATTGAAGAACTATGAGATGCACTCCATTCAACTTTCAACACCACTCTTCATCGCCATGTTGATGTTGATGTCCTTCACAAAATCACTGACAAACTCCCCTCCACATGGACTCCATTTTCTAAGGAAGAGTTCAGGAGTGCTATCGCTAACTGCAATAACTCTTCTATACTAGGACCAGACAAGTTATTGTGGAGCCACCTCAAAGCCATGGTTAAAGATGCTGATTGTAAGCACTATCATCAACATTGCTAATGCATGTATCAATCATGGGTTTTGGCCCTCTCACTTCAAGAGGTTTACAACAGTTATCATTCCCAAGCCTAACAAAGCATCGTACGACTTCCCCAAGTCATTTAGACCAATTATCTTACTCAACACCCTGGGAAAACTAATTGAGAAAGTCATCGGCAAGAGACTCCAGTTCCTCATGGCTTCAAACAACTTCTTACATCTAAGTCAATTGGGAGGTTTGAAGTTCAAATCCACAGCAGATACAGGTGTCACCCTCACTTACATCATTCACTCAGGTTGGATCAAAAATCTATCAATTAGCACTCTCATGTTTGACATAGCGCAGTTCTTCCCCTCTCTGAACCATCACCTCCTCACTCTCATCTTGAAGAAAGTGGGGTTCAATAACTGTATCGTTTCCTTTTTTGCCAATTATCTTGTGGGTAGAAAGACAAACTATCTATGGAACAATTTCTTCTCTCCTATTTTTGATGTTAACATTGGTGTTGGCCAGGGATCTGTGCTCTCACCAATTTTATCTGCACTTTATCTCTCTCCATTTCTCTATATCCTTGAAAAATGTCTAAAAATCTCAATATTCCAATCTCTATCATTTCTTTTGTTGATGATGGTCTCTTTATCTCTCAGAACAGATCTTTCCATATTTCTAATAGCCGCCTTTTTTGTAGCTACAATGTTATGATGAAGTTGCTGAAGAAGTTTGGTCTTATAGTAGAACACTCCAAAACTGAAGTATTCCACTTTAACAGATCTCATAGCGATTTCAACCCCCCTTCTCTTGACCTCACACCCATAGGAGGCTCTGTCTTATGGCCCAAGAACACATGGAAATACTTGGGCTTTATCTTCAACAGGAAACTGGCATTCTACCAACACATCAACTTCTACTCCAACAAGGCAATGTCTACTGTTAAATGTATGAAGATCCTTGGGAGTTCAAATCGAGGCATCAACCCATCACAAAAACGCTTACTATATAGATCTTGCATCCTCCCCATTGCACTATATGAGTTCCATGTTATGAGATGCTGGAACACTAACAATTTTTATTTTTATTTTCTTTTATTTTTATTTTCTTTTTCTTTTGGACAATAAAAAAGGCACATGACATTGCAGTCACATGACATGTCACATGATGTGATGTCATAGGCCTAGAATGTAGTAGAAGGATCTGGAAGATGACATCAGGGCACATGTATACAACATGGTGGCCTTGAGTAAGAAATGAGGCAGACATGAGGATGTAGCACAGACTATGTGTACTCTGTATATATAGGACTCTAATTTAGCAGAGACTCCTTGTCGAGTTCTCTTGTGAACTTCCCACTTGATATCCATACTAAGAGATTTACTGCTTGTGTAGTCATTGGTCTTTATGACTAGTGGTTGCCACAACATTCCAACTCTGGTTTTACAACTGCATTCCCTTGTCATACCACTTAAAAATATTGGGGAAAATGCAAAGAAGAGCTGTCATCTGGATCCTAAGTATCTTCAAAACCTCTCCTACGCTTGGCATTGAAGCCATTGTGGAACTTATACCTATCAAGCTACATCTTCAGAAACTTGGTGGAAGGTCGCAACTACGAGTGCATTCCCTTCTGCCCAATCACCTCATACAATCCCTTATAGACTCATCTAACAGTGGATCTTTTTTTCAACACCCAAACTCTCTTGACTCTCTTACCAGTCATCAGCGATCCCTCATCAAAAGCCACATAGTGGACATGGACAATAGGATTAATGAAATTTTCCCTTCCTTTTCTCCTCTTCATTTTGAGCTTTCTCCTGGTCATAGAGTTATTGACAACTTCTCAGATTGTATTGTGTTTAACTTACATAGTAAACAGCAGGAAGACAAAACTTGTACATGCCAACTCAATAATATGGTCATCGAATCGTCCAGTTCCCCATCAACTGCCATAGTGGTCACAGATGCAAGTATCAAGAATAACACTGCTACATCTATATTGCACATGCACACTCACAATCATCCCATCGCCAAGACTATTCACCATACTGTTCATGTTATGAGTTCCAAAGCTGAACTTTTCGCCATTAGGTGTGGGATCAACCAAACCTTGAATCAAGATGGCATCTCCAAAATTATTGTTGTCACTGATTCTATTCATGTAGTCAAGAAGATCTTTGATCTGTCATCACATCCCCTTCAAATCCATTCAGTCACCATACTTGCCAAACTTCGTCAATTCTTCCTTCAACATCATAATAACTCCATTGAATTTTGGGAGTGCCCTAGCCATCTAAACTAGTCTCTCTACAAAATGGTCAATAAGAAAACCAAGGCCTTCAATCCTGTGCCGCTCTTCCCTAGCAAAACATCATGAGACATCAGCAAGAAAAGTGAATGCGATGACATATTAAATATATAGAAGATGACTTTCCAAGCTTTGGATCAAAAAAGGGAAACAGTTTCTCAACTTACTCGATGGGGACAACAACATTATCAAGCTATTCTACACCAAAGAAGGATCTTGGCTCAAAATCTTTGGTCATTCAAACTCTTTGTATGCACATGCTTGATGAGCTATTACTAATCATGCTCCAATTAGCAAATACAGACTTAGATTCTTCTCTAAGGAGAAATTTAAATGTCACTGTGGTTCATATCCTATTGAAACAAGATGTCATATTCTCCATGAATGTGATAGGTTTAACGGGTACTGGAATCCTAGGAGAGACTTCTTGGGCCATCTTACTATATTCTTGGTAGCTAATCTGAGTGCATTTGCCTTCACTAATAATATTCCTTTATCAGTTACGACTAGTTCTTGTTATTAAATATGCTTACCTTTGGACTTTGTTTCTCTTTTCTTTTTCTCTTTTTCTTCTCTTTTAAATATTTTTCTCTTTTTTTCTTTCTTTTCTTTTCTTTTTCTTCTCCATGTATGTCTGCTTCTTTTGTATGTAGTTATGATGTAGCTACCATGGTCTGCCCTCATGCTCCATGTAATAAATTGTTGATTTAAAAAAAAAAAGATACAGACAAAGGGAGAATCTCATTCATAGTATTCAGTAATAAATCAATAAACAAAACCAAAATTCTAGCAGAAAGCTGATAACAAGATCTTTCCCAACATCTCTCTCTCAACTTCCTCTAGTCCTATGTCAGACCTCTCTCCAACTCTGTTTCTATCATTATTTTCTTCTCTATCTTCTTTTTTGTCTTTCTCATTACTACCACATGAATCCTTCTTTAGACCTCATTTTGCATTAACTATGGCTCCAGTCCTGGCTAATTGGACTGTATTCCTCTTCTGTCCCTCCACCAAGTCCCAGAGAGACTGTCTGATGCCCCAGTGCTTTTTAATGAGCTCACAGAGTGCCTTCTCAATAGCACTTAGCATCCTGCTATAGATATGGATTACTGTTTGGAAAGTGGTATTGAGGTGGGGGATGTACTGCTACTTTATAGTAATGTATCTGATACATACAAGAGAATAACTACAAATAGAAGATGATTGTTAGATGAGAGGAAAAAAAATATTGTTGCTCACCTGCTGTTGTGCACCAGATAGTCTTGCCCAGTACAAATATACCTCTTACAGAGGTTATCACCTCTTATCTTTACTATAGCATCATTACAGTACTTCTTTAGTTACTTTTCTTTTGCTTCCTTAGAAGGCTGTGGGCTGGTTTCATCCTCTAAGGAGATGTCAATGTTCTCTCTGCATTTTATTCTGGTAATCTGGAATATTTTGTTGTCTTTCTTGAGCACAGCTTCCTTGGACAAAACTTCATCACAGAGTTTCTTTAAATACTCTAACTTTTTCTTTTTCTTCACCTCTGCACATTGCCTCTTTTCAGCTTCTTCTCACACTTTGGCTTTAGCAGCCTCCCTTGCCTTCTGCACTGCTTGCTCAAGATAGAAAGCTTCTGTTACCTCTTTTAGGTAGGCTTGGAGTTTTTTGCTCCTCCTCATATCATCACATCTCTTGATGCTGCTGTTTCAGAATCTTGACATCAGCTTGGGAGATATTTAAAGAGAGAGGAGAAGACATAGTAGTATAGGAAGAAGGTGAAAAAATTTTCTTTATATTTATATATTATTGATCTAGGCACTATCATGGATTCTTTGGATAAACTCAATAGAACTTCAAAGACTCAGTCCTAAGAGGAGAATATTGTCATATGTCAAGTTCACCCATTTTAAAATTCTTATAATGATGTTATTATTATAACATCTTTGAGACAAGCTCATCTTTCATGACGGCTATCCTTCTTGCAATATATTACTGTGGCAGTGATATAACAACTTGGATACCTAGTCTTCTATGACAGAGTTCTTCTATCCAATCTCTGTCAGTGTTTCACCACTGAAATCTCTGCTTGGGGCTGTATACTGAAACCACTAAGTATCTTCTAACTATCTAACTTATATATAAGACTAGTAGTTACACTGTAACTTGCTAGTCTGATAATTGACAAAGATAACTTCTATTAAACTCAATCCTTGGTATTCAATGGCAACATACTGAATTAGTACTCAATTTCATCTTAGACTTCATCCACTCATTTGAAGTTGTGACCATGTGATAGACAGATGACACAGCACATAAGTTGAAGCCAAGATCATTCTGACAAGTTTACATCACTGAGCTTATTGTACAGAGTTTCTATACTTTACACATTCCTGTTAGGAGTATAGTATGAAGTACATATATAGTACCAGCCAGATGTCAAAGCTAAGCTTGACATTGTGCACTTTTAGTGTAACTGGTTCAGTGGCTGGTCTATTCTTAACAATTCCCAAGCCAACCTTATAGACTTTTGTCTCCTGGTGCAAACTGTGCCTAACAACTTGAGAAGTTTGGAATATTGAAGACAACATCACCACCATGGAGGACAGTCTTCAGAATGGGTGAACTTAGTATATATATATACTTTATATCTAGCCTACTCTAAATATTATGAGTTATGTTGATAAGAGTCATCATCTTATATATCATCACCTTTTTGATGTGTTAAATGATATTGTGACTGTGACATGTGTAACAAACTTGTGACTGTTGTGACATCATATTGTTTTCCTTTTACTAAGTCTAAAATAAGAAAAGAATGAGTCTTAAATAAAAAAAGAGAAATAGAAAAGAAACAAGTCTGCTGTCTTCAATTCTGACACTGTAGGGGATAGAGAGTATATCTTGGATATCTTAAGCTTAGCTCCCAAGACTAGTTTGATAGTATGATTCTACTTGTAGTGGCTTAGAAGGATATTAAAGTTCTTTTTAGCAAATACTAATTCAAAATACTGAATATGTGGGGAAACAGTGAGAGTGTTGGCTTTAACCTGGTTACAACAAAAGGCTTCCAAAAGATGTTAAAAGGAAGTAGTTACTACTTGGAGATTGAGAGGACAAGAATTCTGGACACTACTAGATCAAGTAGAAGTGGTCTCTAAACTCTTTTTAGTATTTAGTAGGAGTATGTGGGCTTTGGGATGTATTTTTCCAGTTATTTACCAAAGTAGAAAATAGACTAGACCTATATGTATTGAAGGTGTATTTTTGGCATTTCTTACTCTTTTGAATATCTTGACAGCCAGTATAGTATATGGAATACTATGTTATAACTACTTCTCTCTTTTGCCAGTTCATCTTGAGGTTGTGATTTTTCAGCTATATAAAACTGAGGATGATGTCTTGCTTACACAGGCTCAAGATTACAAGAAAAGCCTGCTTGGAGTGCAACTATTAGCATAGGACTATATCCACCATCTTAGAGATTTGTCTATTTTCATTGGGAGTGTTATTAATGTTGTAGACTAGTGTGAGCCTAGAGAGCTTGTGGGTGTTCAGACAGTGTTTCTTTATAAAGCTACAATTGATAAAGATTCTGGTAGCTTCAGAGTTAACTAGTACTTATACTGAAAATATCTTGGAGGTATCTATAGTCTTGAGAGTAATAGGGCAATACAGAAAAGTCTTGTAGATATTGAGAGCATTGATTGTAGGCTTTGGAGGTAACTTCTTCTGCTACTAGGCATGTCTAGCAGGGACTACAGAGGCCAATGGAAATAAACAAGCAGATGTGTTAGAGTTGAAGATGGTAAACTCTATTTATTTTTATTTCATTTCTCATTTTCATTTTCATTTCTATTTATTTTTCTTATTTTGGACTTGAAATTAGGAGTTAGTATTACATGACATGACATGACACTGTGTCACATATCCATCACATATCATAGTTATGGTTATACAATCACATATCATACAGAAGAATATAGAAGGTTCCAGAACAATGATATTATACAATATGTTCATCACATGTTGACCTTATGGATAACACATAGCCTTTAGAATAGGTTAGATAAAGTCTCACACAGATTAACTAGCTAGTATATATAAGGTAGACACTTTGTACTTGGAACTCTATTGAGTTCTCTTATGTTAACCCAATACAAGATTTATCTTTTGTTTTAAACACTTTGAAACTTAAGTTGTAACAAGATGCATCTGATAGGATACTATTCTCAGGGTTATATTCTTCTATCTCAAGTATAGCAAACCTATTTACTAGTAGCTGGGGCATACAAATTGCTGACTGCTCTATACAAAATCCTTGTCTATAGTATTGTTTAGATCCTTGGGTTCTAACTATTATATGATCTTTATATTCTTTAATGCATGCAGGTCTTCTATTAATTCCTTCTGTTTCTTAGCAGTTTAGCTTGCCAGATATTTAGCCTCACTGAACATTTGCACACTATGTAGCTCAGATTCTCACAGTGGTAACATTTTCTTGTGGTGATAGTATAGGATTTGTATATAGCATCTATGTCCATGAGAATATCTGTAGAGAGTATTGGTGATGGCTGTTTTGAGGGAAATGAGAGAATGAGAAACAGTTGTTTTGGAATGGAAAGAACCAAAAAACTCTACAGTGTTCAGAAGTTGAAAGGAGTAGTAGGACTGATGTGTTGAATTGACTAAAATACTTCATTTGCTTGTTTAGCCTGGTTAATCTTGTGGGCAGCTTCAAACTAAGTGGCAAAGTTTGTGTCTTTAGGTCTTCTGACTAGTAGAGTTGTGATCTAGTTCTGAATTACTACTCAAAGACTATAACAGAATTTAACAACTATAGTATATAGGTTTGTGTAACTAGCTTTTGAAATCAAGGTCTGAAACTCATTTAGGTAATTCTCTACTATATGAGTTTCTTGATAGTAGGTCATTCCTTCTGACTTGTTTATAGATTCTGTAGTGGCATTGATAAGAAAGGAGTGGATATGGAAAAGCTTTTTGAACTCTGGCCAAGTGGTGATAGGGAAGACACCTGTACCAAACTTCTCTCTGAATGAGCTCTCTGACTATTTCACAGCTCTATTACTCCTGAAGAAGGAGAAGGCCCAAAAATCAAAATCTTGTCTTGGTTACAGATGAACTGGTTGGCAGACAAGCAAATATATAGAAAATAGGCACTTTTGAAGGAAGTTTTATAGTATGGAAGTGTCAGTAGATGAAGAGGGTCTCATGGTGGGAGGAAGGGGAACATCTGCTATTACAGAAGTAGAATTGGATATAAGTAAGCATAAATCTTAGAGTTAGTTCATGAGACTGGCTAAGATATTGTTGGTGTTATGTTCAGAGGCTTACTAACACTTGGTTACTTCCTATAGATGGTGCTGAAGGAGCTCTAAGGCTTTGTTAATATTAACAGAGGTTATAAGATAGTTTTTGGGAACAGATATTAGCCAGGAGGTAAGAAAGAGTGAGAAATGTTGAGATATAAGAGTAGACAGTCCTAAAATACCAGATCTGGTTAATATGTTAAGATCTTGGAGAGGGGTTTTTTGTTCTGCTGTTAGAACAACTAGCCAAAAACTATGGTAATGCAGTAAAAATTACAACTTCAGAGAAATCCTAAGTTATAATATTCAGATGACTAAGTATACAGCTTACTTCCAGGGAAATCCTAAGAGAACAGAATGGAGTTTTCTGGAGATGATAGCTACTCTGAATATCTATAAGTCTATACCAATTAAGTGGAACATCAGATAGAACATTTGATATTCTAACTATAGAATAATAAAGCTGTATAGTCAGGAACATTGATAGAATATGGCCAGGTGGTAAGGGCTCATTTGTTATGACTCAAAGACCTTAGAGTAGGTCAATGAATAGAACCTTGTATTGGGTTAACACAAGAGAACTCAATAGAGAACTTTGTATAGGATTGTCTACCTTATATAATAAAACTCCATAGTCTGTGCTAACTACTTCTAACCTACCCTAAACAGCCATGTGTTTGCCTTAAGGTCAACATGTGTTAAACATGTTATATAATATTATTCTTCCAGAACCTTCTATGCTCTTCTATGTGACATTGTCATGTGACTGATGTGTGACACCTAGTCATGTCATGTGACATTTTGCAACAGTGTGACCATGACATCACATTAACCCTAACCCTAAGTCCCAAATAAAATAAAATAAAATGAAAGAAAATGAAAAATGAGAAAAGAAAATATTTTAGAGTCCACTGTCTTGAACTCTGATATCATTGGTTGGTGGCTAAAAGAGGTGGGTTAATAATTGTGAAGGTATGAACAGAGGTCTGTGATATTGTTACAGAGATATTGATATTTGTATAAAGCTTGGGAGATAAGATGACTATAGGATTAACTTGGACTTTGGTAGATGCTACTAACTCAAATTTGGACAAAGCAGAGAGTTTCCTTACATCTACCAAAAAAAAGCAAATTTACTCTACTCTCCTTTCTCTTATAAGATATATTAAGTAGCTAGTAATAGCTATCTTAGCTTATTTACCTATAGAAGATAGAGTGTGTTAGTGTTATAAGACAAGAGTATGGACAGACTTCAGGTAGGGTTAGGGTTAGGACAGAAATAGAACAGTAGTATTATTATTAGTCTACAACAGGAAAATAGGCATGTGACCTGGAAGTCATGTGAGATAATGTTATAGGCCTAGAACAGTTTAGAAGGGTCTACAAGGCTAGAAGAGCCTAGACGATGATGTCAGGGAGCATGTACACTACATTGCTACCACATGTAGGACACATGGACGTTAGGGTAGGATGTACAGTCTTGCACAGTCACTGCGGAGTAGACATGAGATAGACACATTGTTGTAGCATAAACCATCTATAACTTATATAAATAGGGTAGCAATGCAGCGAGGGCTCCTTGTCAAGTTCTCTTGTAATCCCCACTACTAGATAGCCTTCTGTGAGCTTTGCTGAAGTAAGTATACTACAAGTGTCGTTTTGGTGAGTAGTTGCTACAATAGTTAGAGCAACTGGGTAAAAGTGTGGAAGATGCTTCAAACTCCAGGAAATTCTAAGTTTATTGTCTAAGAGATACTAACTACACAACTTACCTCTAGAAAATCTTCAGAGAATAGAATGGAGTTTTTAAAGATGATAATACTAGTAAGTCTATTCTAATATGTCAGAGTACTGTTTATATAAACATAGAATAATGATGCTTAAGTAATCAGAAACTATTTAGAATAAAGAAACTAAATTAGAAAAAAAGTCAAAGTATTTGGTAAGTATATTCAGAATATAAAAAAGATTAGTATAAGTGTAGAAGACTGTTAGAGTTGAAGATAGTAGACTTAACTTTTTTTATTTTTTATTTTTTATTTTTTATTTATATTTATTTTAAACTTAGGGTTAGGGTTTAGTATGACATTACATGTGACAGTCACAAAATGTCACACATATTTCACATGATCATATATTACAAAGAACATTGTAGAAGGTTCTAGAATAATAGTATCAGCTTATATACTAATAACATGTAATATATATAGCTTTTAGGATAAGCTAAGGTTAGTATAGTATAGACCAGTAGTCTAGTATATATAAGGTAGACACTTTGTACTGAGAACTCTATTAAGTTCTTTTGTATTAACTCTAATACAAGATTCTTTCTCTTGACTTACTCTAAGATTCTAAGTTTGTAACAAAGACAATAACAGATTATAAAAGATGATAGAAAATTATACAGCATCACAGAAGAGTAAGAAATACAGAAAAAAGAAGTTGGTTAACATATTTAGAAAATTAAGAATAGTCATGGATAACTTGAAGAAATCTAGAGTATAAGATAAAAAGCAATGCTATGGAAGAATAGAGGCCTTCTTACAAAGTATCTATTCTACTTCTATTTCTATTAACAATAGCCAGGTATTAACTTTCCTATTGGATATTGTAAGAGATTCTATTTATCTCAGTAGTATTGTTTCATAAGTTATAGAGATAATCAATTTTATTTAACTATTTGTTTTCTTTGCTTTTATTTTTTCTTTATTTTATAAGCAAGGAAATGTGATATGATGTCATACATAATGGTCATAGATGTCACAAATTGTGACTTAAGCATAACATATATCATTGTTATACTATTATATAACTAGAAGAAAGTTATAGAAAGTTCTAGAACAAGTAACATGACATTATATAATATGGCTACAGTATATTAGTTTTATAGATAGCATATAGACTTTAGAGTAGGTTAGTTGTAGAACATGCACAAACTAGTCTATAGTATATATGTAGACTAATTTATACTAGAAGCTCTATTAAGTTCTCTTATATTACTCAATACAAGAATTGTCTTTTGTTCAAACTTTAGGGCTTAAATCATAACAATCTAAGTATAATGTACAGACCTTTCTGTGATATCTATGATGCAGATAACTGAGGTCATTGAAGGCTAGAAAATTGGATTTTAGCATCAGTATTAACATTATCTTTAATCTCTTCAACCTTTACTGAAAACTATTTAGAAGATACTAGTAGAGATAAAAAACTGGTACTAAGGACATCCAACACATGCTTATTGTACTCAAGATACTAAATGTTAGAAGTGTGATGATCTATATAGAGTAGAAAACCACAGACTCTTGGCTTGGTACTGTAAGGCTAATTCCAAGTCTAACTTTCTATCAGAGTTGTGAACATTAGACTTTATTCTATTTTGCTCTCTTTGTTATGAAATGCTTGAACTTGAAACAACTAAACAAGCACAAGGACAACATTTGTCCAAGCTTAAAGATTGTATTAAGAGAGATAATCGAGTAATGGGACTTGAAGAATTTATTTGGGATTTTATTTAAATTTTATGAAATGAGTTTCTTTTCTTTTCATTTTGCTTTTTATTTTCATTTCTAATTATTTTACTCTTTTATTTCTTTGATGATGAAGAAGACACATGACCAGTTACATAATCATGTCATAGGTCTAGAACATTAAAGAAGAAACTAGAAGAAGTAACATCAAGATACATGTTTATAGTATGTCTTCCTCATAGAGTACTTATAGCTGATACATAGACTTTAGGGTAGAGTTAATTAATATGAGCACAGACCATGTATCTATTATATAAATAGGATAGCAATGTATTGGGGACTCCTTGTTGAGTTCTCTTGTGATCCTCTGAGATATCCACTCTAAAAGATTTACTTGTAGTGCTGCTATTAATTTTTGTAATTAGTGGTTGTCACAATACTCTTTTTCATTTTTATTTTTATTTTCAAATTATTTTCTATTTTGGAAACTAGGGTTAGGGTTTGGTATGACATGTCATAGTCACACTATCACATGATCATATATCATGAGGAAAAATGGTAGAAGATTCTAAAAAGAGTAATGTCATACAATATGTTATATATATGTTGACCTTAAGGCAAATGCATGGTCATCCAGGGTAGGCTAAAGTAGTAAGAGCACAGACCAGTAGTCATAGGTATATAAGATAGATAATCCTGTACAGGGTTCTCTATCAAGTTCTCTTGTGTTAACTTTAATACAAGATTCCTTCTTTTGACTAGCTCTAAGGTCTTAAGTTTGTAACACTCTCCTAGAGAGAACACTTTCAAGTGTTTGAGCTATAAGGGGGATCATGCTGCTGATGACAATAAGTGTTCATTCTAATGCCATTGCTTTGACAAGTAGTAGTATGCTAACAAGACTGCTAAGGTACACTCTGGACAAGCTAAGCACAGTATTATAACTAGTCCTAGTGAAAGTAGTCAATAAGTATGTCTAGTACAACTAACATGCTCTATATTTATTTGCAGAATATTTGCAAGAACTATGTGCTTATTAACAGTCTTCTTGAAATATAAAAGAACTTAAACAATATTCTCTTTATCTAGAAACCTCTCTAAAACTTTATTTGCTTTGTACTATCTATTACAACCTCTAGAGGAGATAAATTCATTTATGCTCCCATTTATCTAGATTGGACCCAAGTAATCCAATTATCACAGAATTTTGAGCATATGCCTACAGTTATGTGTTTTATTCATTCTAGACTGTCTAGACTTTGTTTTGCTCTCAAAAGTAACATAGTCAATATAAGGAAACTCACTCCTACTGCTAAACCCCATAGTTATTTCACTCCTCACCAGTTACTTCTTATCTCCACTGGCCCCCACAGTCTTCCTTCTTGGCTCTACCAAATTCTACTAAATCTTGTATCACAAACTTCATTCAGCTTGTATCTCCACAACCAGTAGACCAATTTTCACAAACTAAGTTGTACTGGAAAGCCCTAAATGATGGCTATCTGCACCAATCCTTGCTAATTGGATCATTTTCCTTGCCCAGTCCTCTGCCAAGTCTTGAAAGAATTTTCTGATACTCTTCTATAAGCTTCTGAAGTACCTATTCAATAGAACTTAGTACTCTACCATAGATAGGGACCACTTTTTTGAACTTGTGGTGTCAATGTAGAAAAGACACTGCTACTTAATAGCAATGAATCTAGCACAGGTAAGAGAACAACTATGAAGAAGAAGTTAATTATTAAAATAAAAGTAACAAAAATATTACTCCTCATCTGCTATTGTGTACTAGGTAATTTTGCCTAGTGCATACACATCTCTCACAGGGGTTGTCACCATCCATCTTTACTGTATTATCTCTGTGATATCTCTCTAGTTGCTTTTCTTTTACCTTCTTTGAAGGCTACTACCCAGTCTATTTCTTTGAGGAGATCTTCACAACTTCCTTATTTTTGGTCTCTGTGACCTGGGAGACCTCTCAATGTCTTTTGAAGGTGGTTTCTTTGTCCAGAGCATTGTTCCAGAACTTTTTGAGATCCTCTAACCATTTTTTATTTATCTCATCCTCTTTGCACTACCTCCATTTAGTCTTCTCCTTTGCTCTGGCCTTAGTGGTCTTTCTTATCTTCTGAGCCATCTACTCAACACAATGTGCCTCAGCTGCCTCTTCTAAATGGGCTTGAATCTATTGCTCTTCCTTATGCTATTGTTGTATCTCCTGGCATTGTTGCTCTAGCATTTTAGTGTTAGCCTCAGAGATATTAGAAGATAGATAAGACATGGTAGTATGAAAAAAGAAGTCAATAAATATATATATATATATATATTGACCTAGACACCATCATGGGTTCTTTGGGTAAACTAAATAGAACTTCAAAGACTCAGTTCTAAGAAGGGGATATTGTCATATACCAAGCCTATTCATTCTGAAGACACATTCCCACAGTAGTAATGTTCTCTAAACATATCCAACAAAATCCTGTCTTTTATAACAGCCATCTTTCCTGCAATACATCTCCACAGTGGTGATACAAACCTTTGAATATCTAGTCTTCTACAACAGTGATACTTTCTTCAAACTTGGTCTTTCATGGTGGAGTTCCCTTATCCAACCTCTTTCAGTATTTCATCACTAAAATCTCCACTTGGGGCTGTATACTGAAATCTCTGAGTATTTTCTAAGTATCTGACTAGTATATAAGACTAGTAGTTACACTGTAATTTGCTAATTTGATAATCAATAAAGATAAACTTTATTGAATTCAATTCCCAGTGTTCAATAGTGACATACTACCATTAGTACTCAACTTCTTTTTAGACTTCATCAAGTTGTTTGAAGTTGTAACTATGTGGCAGACAAATGGCACAGCACATAAGCTAAAGCCAAGGTTGTTCTAACAAAGTTTCTGCACTATGTATATTTCCAAGCCAACCTTGCAGACTTTCATCTTCTGGTGTGAACTACACCTGACAATAGACTAATCACAAGAGAGCCTGCAGCACAAGCCTTTTACTCAAAAAATACATATACTCTACTAAACACCATCCAATTAAATAGTGAGTATTATCCAGCCAGTAGTCTAGATTTGATCACTGATGTCTATAACTGTTTGTGCTAAATAGCTAGCTTCCCTTTATACCTAGGGTCCAGCTTTCAAACTGAGAATAACTAAGACTATGATGACTATCAGTCAAGAATAATCAAAGAGTAAAGAAAAAAAAATATAAAGAGAGTCTAGTGTTGGACAGTCTCAAGAATGAATATCAAGTTCTAATATGACTTAAGTCTCAAAGATATTTATATACCACAGACCATAGTCTATACACATACTATAACTAACCTATCTTAAAGTTTATATACTTTCCATAAGACTAATATACTATTACCATGCTATATGATATTATTTATTCCAAAATCTTCTATGATCTTCTTTGTGTCATGTGATCATGTGACATGTAACTGTGATAGGTGTAATTTCTTTGTCATATATGATATCATATCACATTCTATTATCTGAGTCTCAAATAGAATAAAAACCAAGTCTATTATTCATAACTCTGATATCATAGCTGATAGCATTATGATATTATACTTGGATGACATTCTAATCTTTACCCAAACATTGAAAGAATACTATGGAGTAGTCTGCAGAGTCTTAGAGGTCTTAGCCTTAGCTAGCACAAGTTGTCTTTCAATTCCCAAAATACAAATTTGATAAGCTATACATTGAATACCTAAGCCTGATAATTTCTAAAGATCAAGTTGAGATAAACTCAATAAAGATAGCCAGAGTTGATAACTGGCCTGTATCAACTATTAGAACAAACCCACAAACATTCCTCAGTTTTATTAAATTCTACTGAATATTTATCTGTAAGTTTTCAGACATTGCCCATCTTTTTTTCTATATAATATCAAACAACAATATTATTACAAATTTAAGACCTTAGGGTTAGTCAAAAAAAAGAATCTTGTATAGGTTTTACATAAGAGAACATAATAGAGAACTCTGTATAAGACTATCTACCTTATATACCTTAGACTAATAGTCTGTGCTACATTATACTTAGCCTACTCTAAATGACCATATGTCTACCTTAAGGCCAACATGTGTATAATATACTATACTTAACTCTAATCCTAGATCCAAAAATAGAACTGAGAGAGGAAAGTAGAAATAAGAAAGAAAGAAAGAAAGAGAGAAAATAAATAAAACCAAGTCCCATTTCCATGATTCTTACAAATATCTATAAATAAACCTGACTTTTTACCATATCTGTTTAAGTAGGGTCTCTCAATCTTAAACTCCATACACTTCATACTAGACTTCTTAGCCTCTAAGTATTACTGAACTATAGTACAAAATTTGTAAATTTGGTTACAAACAACCACAAACTCTATGTTCTAGGATTGTTACTCATTGCCTTCTAACTACTATCAAATATATCCTGTTTTTTTTGGGTAATATTCTAAATGTTAGAAATCCTCAGAGTAAACTTAAACTTTTATATCCTTTTTAATTTCTTTTTTTCTTTATAGTTTAGTTTTCTTATTTCCTTCTTTGAACTTAACTAAGAATATAACATGACAAAGTAGACTATTCTATAGTAGGAACTCTATTGAGTTCTCTTATATTACTTAATATATAAGTATACTTTTCTCTTAATACTTAGACCTAAGTCATAACACTGAATATTATTACATAGGTTCCTAACTATATATATACCATCATTTTTAGCTTATCTCAGCATTGTTCTGCTAGATTACAGTATAGATTATAGATATTAGATATAGTTTACACCAAAAGCTTATGGGATTGGCTCAGAGTTGTAGTTGTACTAGATATAGAAATTCCATATAAAGTGCATAGTAATATAGGCTTTCTAGAACAACCTTGGCTTCAGCTTATATGCTATGCTATCTGTCTGCCATATGGTTGCAACTTCAGAAGATAGAACAAAGTCTGAAGAGAATGAGTACTAATAATGATGTTGTTATGATTCAATGACCTCAAGGAAAGGAACCTTGTATTAGAGTTAACACAAGAGAACTCGATAGAGAACTCTGTACAAGATTGTCTATCTTATATACTAAACTACCATGGTCTGTGCTATTACTTCTCTAACCTATTCTAAATGACCATGTGTTTTACACACATTATATGACATTATCTTTTCAGAACATTCTATGTTCTTCTTTGTGACCTCATGACTTGTGACTGTTACTGTGACCATGTCATCTAATGTGACTGATGTGTGACAGTATGATCCTGACATTACTCTAACCCTAATCCTAAATCCAAATAAAGAAAATAAAAGTAAAAGAAAAAAAGTAAAAGAAAAATAAAATAAAATAAAGAAATTAGCATTCAAGCTTTGCATATCTGACAGGTGTGTTATTAAAAAACACTGGAGATAGAGTTCAACTGAAATAGTCAATTATCAGACTAGTGAAATACAGTGTACTTATCAGTCTTATATATAAGTATTAGAGAAAGGAGAAACTCAGAGGTTTCAGAGTATAGCCCCAAATAGAAGTTTTAGTAGTAAGATATTGAAATAGATCAAATAGAAGAACTAAGGAAACTTCACCATAGAAGGTTGAGTTGGGAAGAAGTACCTCTGTTATGGAAGATAGAGTACTTATCAAACTCTATGTATAATACTGCCATAGAGATGTATTGTGGGAAATAAGACTATTATAGAAGATAGACTTTTGTTAAGATTTAAACAAGATATCACCACTACAGAGAATGTGCTTTTGAACAAGTAGATGTCAGTGTTGTAAGCAGTGGACTTGGTTTTGAGTCTATTTTCTTTCTATTTTATTTTTCATTTTGTTTTATTTTAGTTTTTATTTTCATTTTTCTTTATTTTGATATAAATGAAGAAGTGTAAGGTAATGTCATGCATGACATCTGTCACAGTCACAGATCACACAATCATATAACACAAAAAAGAATGTAGAAGGTTCTGAAATAGATGATATCATATAGCATAGCAACAACATGTTGGTCTTATAGAAAACACATTAATTTAGAGTAGGTTAGTTGTAGTATGTATACAGACCAATGGTCTGTAGTATATAAGGTAGACTATCTTGTACTTGGAACTCTGTTAAGTTCTTTTGTGTTGCTCAATATAAAAGTTATCTTTACCCAAGAACTTAAGTCATAACAGTAGACTTGATATATAACAATAGATTGCAATGGACCATAGAGTATTTTTTATAGCAGCTATCTTTGGAAAACCTCTTATATTTTCCTGAAGATAGATTGTACTCAATATATTATGCCTTATAATATACTCATATTTTCCTATAAACTTTACTAAACTCTACAGAATCCACTTAGTCACTCTAACAATACCTAGACTTAGAATATTAAGCAGTAAGTGATCTTCAACATACTCAAGAAAGCTATCATTATATTATATGTCAAAGTCCAACCCTGTAAATAACCTATCCTCTATAGCAGTATTATTTATCTTCAAACCTTGCAAGTACTTGGTCTTCCACAGCAGAGATTACTTCTATCCCAAATCCTATACTCAGTTAGTTTTATGTGGATTAATTTGATCAAACATCAGTCTAGCTTGGAGCCAGGTCTAAATATTAACTTTACTCAATGTAAATACTTATGAAACTATATAGTAATAACATTACTTAAGTTTCCAAGTGTTTTAGATACTTATTGTTTTAGACACTTATCTCTGTATTTAAGGACTTTGTAAGTCTGGATAGACTTCACTTGACTCAAACACCAAATACTAAGTGTTCAAGGCTGTGATACTTAATATAAGAGTAAGTACATGATACTAAGATAAGTCCTTACCTGTGATGCTTAATATAAGAGTAAGAAAGCATCACAGGAGAAAATGTAATTGTTTAGATAATCATATAATATATAATCAATAATACTACCAGATAAGAATAGAAAGAAAATATTATCTGGAAATAAAATTATACTAGAAGGCTGGAACTGAATGTTAAGTAGTAATCTTTAGAATTACAGACTGGTAGATAGTAAGTATGCAGTCTGATAATCAACTATAGTTTTTGTCTCACTACTATTAACACTAAACTCTGGTGTTAAGGCAATATATCTCTCTCTATCAGAACCTTCTTTCTTGAACTCTATTTTATCTTCTTTAGTTATAACCAAGCAACATGCAGATAGCATAGTATATAAGCTAAAGCCAAGATCATTCTAGAAAGCCTGTATAAGTTCTCATACTTATTGAACTCTAACTAATTTTACAGACTTTTACTCTTAAGTGTGAACTATACCTGATACATTGTAGTACTAGTATTGTTAAGATAACTAATGGGGTCTGCAGGGTTTCACAAGATTTTACAATCTCCAAAAAGTCCTAAGCATATTGATTTGACAAAGTATAAATAGTACTCATCTCTAGAAAGTCTTATAAGAATAGAATAAAGACTCCTGGGGACAGCATTTATTCTAAAATACTAATAGAGTCCATTTCAATCTGGTAAAACAAGGCTGACATAAGTAAAGAATGATAGCAATCAGATAGTTAGAAACTCTGATAGAAATGCTTAGAAATTTTCTAAAAAAGGAAGAAAGGAAGCTTATACTAATGATGAAGGTTAAAAACATGCTTGCAAGAATCTACAGAGTTCAATAAGGTTAGGTATTAGTGAGTTGGCTTAAGAAAGACCATTGTTATGACTTAAGTTCTTAGGTTAAGACAAAAAATATACTCTTATATTAAGTGATACAAGAAAACTCAATAGAGTTTTTAAGTACAATGTATCTATCTTATATATGCTGGGCCATTGGTCCATACTACACTAAACCTAGCCTATCCTAAAGAGCATGCATTGTTATGATTGATCCCTCATATGCACAATATGGTTGCTTCATAGACTAAATGTTCTAGAGTGTTTTCTTTATAACAAAATGATTGGCTACACTGTAGTTGTCTCAGTCAGCACCCCATGTAGTAGGTGTTGTTTCCTTTCATATTCCTCAAGTTCTGCAACTCATTTAACATATGATTACCATACATTGTCCTCATTATCAATAGATATATATAGTAGTAGATACTGTTCTGTATCTTTATGCTTTACCAATTAACTCATTTCTATTTCTCTACTCAAGTCTTTGCCTAAGTTGCAACCTGAGCCAAGCCTAAGGTCATAACATGCATATTACATACTATTAACATATAATATAACATCATCCTCTATAATGTCATGTGATTGTATAATCTGTAAGTATGATATATGTCACAAATCTGTTATGCTTTGTGACCTGTGTGACAGTCACATATGATGTCACATCTCACTCTTTGCCTAAGTCCAAAATAAAGAAAATAAAAGTAAAACTAATAAAGAGAAAAATAAAAAATAAAAAATAAAAAATAAAAAATAAAATCAAGACCATCATTCACAATTCTGACAACTATGGAGTTTGGTGGAAATAAAGAGATACTAACTAATAGAGAGCAAGAACACTATAAAGTTCAGTAGAGTTCAAGTACTTGAACTTTATATAAAAGCAGGTTTTCTTACAAGTATTGGTCTCTCCAGACATCTCTGCTCCATTCCATATTAAAGCAGATAGCTTAAACTTTACAACTAAGGTAGTACTCTCTCAAGTATTAAAAGAAAATGGTAAATGGCATCTAGTTACTTTTCTTAACAAGTCTCTTATTCTTATGAAGTGCAACTACAAGATTTATGATAAAATATTAGAGATGATTTATACTTATTGTGTTATGATTCAATGCTCAAGGTGTTAAGCAAAGAACTAACTCTTGTATTGAGTGACACAAGAGAACTCGATAGAGTTCCTAATACAGAGTAGTCTACCTTATATACTAGTACCTATGGTCCGTGCTAACTACTGTGCACCCTACCCTAAATAATCATGAGTATAATATGAGGCCAGCATGTGTTGTCCATGCTGTATGACATCACTTTGTTCCAGAACCTTCTACTTCCTTCTCTTATATCCCGTGATCAGTCTTGTGATTACACCATCAAGTTGTGACTGATGTGACAGCGTGACTGATAACCCCTAACCCGAATTGTTCTAAAAATAGAAAAATAAAAGAAATAAAAATAAAAATAAAATAAGAAATGAAAATGAAAATAAAAGTTAAGTCCATCGTCAATGATCTTGACATATTGGGTGAATTTGCAAATGTCATATAGAAGATGAATTGGTTAGAGACACTTATTTGAAAGAAAAACCAAGTGATCTAGGATAGAGCATACAATATAAATGATAACCTTAACTTATGTGTTATATTTAACTTGTCTATTATATAGTCATAATTTGCAAAGATAAGAAAGTATAAGGATTTAAGCTTAGTGAGAAAGTAAATATGGTACTTAATCCAAGTTGATTATTAGACTGTAGACCATACAGTGTATCTACTAGTCTTAAATACAATTATTGAAGATTCTAAGAATAATGAGGAACTGAATAAATGCTCTAGGCTATTGGTCACTGTGGGGGTTGTTAGAAAGTCTATAGAGCTTATTTTGGAATAATGAGGGTTTGTCTGCAAAGTGATTAATGATTGGAATAAACAAGTCATTTGTTTCAAAAGAGAACACTTAGGTTGAAAGTATATTGATCATTATTCAGAACAGATCATAAAAGATAGTCAGAGCTTCAAGAGCTCAGCCTTAAGAAAGAGATAATATTATATACTAATCTAGCAATATTTATGAGAAAATAAAAACATAAGAACTTGTAAAATAAAAGATAGTACTTACATGTAGATATGATTATAGTAGTAGAAATTCTCAGAGTAGACTTAATGTTACAACTCAAAGACTTTAGAGTAAGTCAAAGAGAAGAATCTTGTATTAGAGTAACACAAGAGAACTCAATGGAGTTTCTAGTATGAAGTTGTCTATCTTATATACTCTACTAGATGGTCCATACTACTACTGCATCTAACTTACTCTAAAGACTATGTGTAGACCACAAGGTCAACATGCATTAGATACATTGTATATTGTCATTATTCTAGAATATTCCACCATGTTCCATTGTGACCACATGATCATGTGATATGTGACTTGCATAATACATTGTGTGACCAGTTTGTGATAGTTGTGACTATAATGTTATGCTAAACTCTAATCCTAAATAAAATAAATATGAATATGAAATGAAAATGAAAAGACAATTCTAGTCCATTGTTTACAACTCTGACACTTAGGTATTCTCTGTTTATTCTCATTTTTTATTATTTATTCTTCTTTTTTTCTTTTGGACTTAGCTAAGGGGTGTGTGACATATGTCACAACTTGGGTCACACTGGTCATGGTCATGATCACATGACTAAATAGGATGTTGTAGAAACTACTAAAAGGACTTAGTTATAGAGAGTAGGTTAGTGCATGAACTAATGACTAGAGTATATAAAGTAGACTACTTTGTAGTAGAAACTCTATTGAGTTCTTCTATGTTACTCAATACACAAGTTATGCTTTTGGCCTAGCTTAGGGATTTAAGTCATAACAATATTATAGTTACAAATAATAAGGAAAATCTTGACTTTATGTTATAAATTGGCTTAGTGCTTGAGTTCAGAGAATAGAATAACTGGATTGAGAATGAGACTATACTATAATCTTATACAAACTAGGTCACTTTCTTGAGCACTAAAGAAAAACTAAGATTGTTATGACTTAAGTCCCAAAG
>Ga0157364_1001061_pt1 | contig 22239 bp, 6 predicted proteins | sample AttsexASBM2_FD_111476 | JGI IMG/M metagenome (GOLD analysis project Ga0157364, IMG submission 111476) | Fungus gardens microbial communities from leaf cutter ant in Ribeirão Preto, State of São Paulo, Brazil - Atta sexdens ASBM2 | ecosystem: Host-associated > Fungi > Mycelium > Unclassified ...
AAAAAATAGACATACTTCAATATATACATACATGTGATGTACATTTACATTTTTTAATGACTTTATATAAAATGACAAAGGAAATTTATGTAACTGCAATCATATTTACGCGTCCCATAATTAGATAGGGAGAGTAAAGGGCTATTTGTCTTTAACGTTTCTCACGGAAAATATACGAAAGCAATCAGTCGAACATAATACTAAATTCTAATTTATTCCGGTAATTTGACCGTCGCCGCCACATATTGGCATGGAAATTCATTTTATCGCGTTTATAAATCTCTTTTAGAAGCTTAACGCGACGTAATCGAGAACGTGAGATATTTTCTAATGTGAACATTAAACTCTCTTACGTAAGCTTTGAGAATCACTGAGTATGGCAAATTAGATATCTGTTTTACCCCTTTATAGTCGATAATAGAGAGAACTGTAAACAAGTAAGGGTGCTGTAATGAAATGCGTACCCTCTATTGAGAAATGTTTGAAACTTGTTTATCATTTATAGTCGATAATATTTATACATGATATATATATATATATAGGGTGTAACACAATACTGAATACTGTTTTATTTGTTTTCTTTTAACGAACTTTTCTCAAATAATATCCTGTTAAAACTAATTATAATTTTAGAAAAATTTAAATAGTAATTACATAATTAAAAATTAAAATATTAAATTATTTTATAAAATAGAAATTAAATATTTAAAAAAATAAAAAAAAAATAATTTCTATAATTTCTCATAAAGTAAAAATTTAATTTTTACAGAAATACAATTAAATCATAAATTCAGAATTATTTATAATCAATTTTTTCATCACATTAAAATAAGTTTAATCAATTATCGCGCACTTCCTTCCGCGCCTTGATTCCAAAATTATAATTATCTCTTGATAATTTTTTTTTTTATTTTAAAATAACAAATAGTTTTAGTATACTCAACTAACTTTATGCAATACCTTTTTGAATTAAAAGTTACAATTTAATTTAATTCAATCTAAATCTAATTTGAAAAAATTATAAAGTGTTTTTAAAATCGATGTCTCATCATAATAAGTAATAGAAACGCAATATATCCGTAATTAAGGTAGAGAAAAAGTATAAAAAAATGTAACACATTAAAATTATTATTTAGTTTTATATTGATTGCGTAGTATTAATCAGATAATTAATTGTTATCAATTACTACCAAAAATTAAATTTATTTTTACATTAATACAATTTATTAATACAAATTTTAGAAAAAACATACTTTAAGAATATTTTTTAACAGGAGATGCTTGAAGGCATAAGTCTTATAGGCAGGACGCTAATAACGAGTCCTCGCGTTCTCTTGTTCGGTTGAAACGTAAGTCCCAGATTACCTTACACGTTAATTATGCAGTAATTAACTCTCGTCGTCCTCCTCTCGGCGCCATCAGATGCGATGGCTAAGTATATAGTGAGAAGGTCGATCGTGATTTGGCTTTCTTCAAGCCGAATCTTTCGTAAGCTCTGATCGCCGCCATCGATGTGGAATAAAAGGTGACGATGGCGTTTATCGACCCTCCTACATCCAACCCCGCGACCCCCAAAAAGACACAACAAAATACGACATTGCTGGTTCCAACTCGGCGCCATTAAAACTTCATTTCATGCTCGTTACTCGCCCGTACTTTTAACGACCCCGATAAACGGGCCATGTCAGATTCTGATGCGCAGCAATTTCGACAAATTCGTCACCGTAATTGGCATTATAAATTCTTTCACAAATTCAAAGTGTTTATTTTTGAGTTATTATAAGTGGTAACTGGAAACAAAGAACTTTTCAAAGAAGAAGTTCCCGAAACGTAAAAGCTCTTAAAGGTTACTTAAGATCTTTTTTCTTTTAAGATTTTAAGTCACAATTTATAATTTTTATAATATATCAAACGTTTTTCTTAAGACAAAATTAGTCTGGCAGTTGAAACGATTTGTAATCCGTTTTTATTTTAAAACTGTCCTAAGTAATGTCTCAAGATGCTAATATGACTCTATATGATCCGTATTTATAGTCGGAACTTATATTTAAGACCATCTTAAGAACCAATTACAGAACCAATCAGAGCCTCGTACATTAACATCTTAATATTATATATTATTTAAAATAATCTTATACATTATTTATGGTGATCTTAACATTACTTAAGATGGTCTTAAAATAAGAATAGACTATAAAAATATACCGTTCTATGATTGGTTTAAGATTGAACTGTTAAAACGATCTTAAATAAAAAAAGATCAGAATATCAGCCTAAATTTTATATTTGTTAGGAAATTTATGTTGATAATTAGATGAATAAAATTGGACTCGATTCAAATTTTTATTCTTTATTTAATTTTGAATGGGTATTATTTTTTGTATACTTTCGAGAAATCTGTTTGTACTTTATTTTAATATTTTATAATACATATATACACAAAATAAAAACACTATTTCCTATAAAAGTTTTATCGTTACATAAAAAAAATCTGTTCAAGATCTAACTCTTTATATTTATCTAATTATTTATTTGAAAAAATTTATTTCATCTTTTCAATTATAAATGAAAATTTATTGAAAATAAAGAGGTACTTAAATTATGTAAAACATTTCAAAAAGCAAAGTTCGAAGTGTCCATTATTACGGACGGCAAACTAAACGTCATGGGTGACTTATAGATGCCTCGATTCTTGCGGTATCGCAAATGGGCCAATTGAAACAGGTAACAGAAAGCGTTTTCAGCAACAGGTATTGATACCCTATTATTCGCGCTTCATCGATTCGATTGGACCTAACTCTCATGCATGACAGGTACGCGGCACGCGCGCAGGTAAAAATCACTGCAGGTAGACATCAATTACCGATGCAATGATGCTCGTGCCACACTTGAAACGTCAATAGTAACTTTATACACCGTTTTAGGTCTTAGTATTTGAAAGCATGTAGCAGGCTAAAGAGATTTATTTAACATAGGTTCTCGCTCGTGTGAAACAGGTACAATCTCTTTAAACAGTAATAAATAATTATTATGCTATCAGTATTTAAAATTCATAATCAAAATAACATAATATATATATAATATATATTTAAATAATATAATATAAGATAAAAATAATATATTAATATTATTAAGAAACAATTTAACATAAGTAGTAAAAAACGAATTATTTCTTTATAGAATTAAGTTCAATAATTATTTATGTAAATTTGAAAACTTGGAAGACATGAAGCTACTAATTATATTTAATACGGGCATCGGGGCAATACAAAGAGGCAGCACAAGAGACGCCATTGCATGAAAGGGAGATGCGAAATGTGTTGCTGGTCGAGGGTCCACCCTCTAAACTCCACCCCTACCGCCCTTACTTAATGTACGACGAGCTACGCAGTACATGCTCTTTTATTTAAAGATTTATGAATAAATATATATCTAATTTGATAATAATATATAACAATTTGTATTTGATGTTTTTTTTACTAGTTATTTAATAAAATAAATAAAAGTGAAAATTGTCTTAAAGCAAATTTTATAAAAACACTATATTCTTATAAATTTATATCAACGATATATCTAATAATAATAAAATGCAATATAAAAATAGATAATAACTTAAGAAACTTAAAGAAATAAAAAAAGACATTGGAAACTTTATTCATTAAGTTTTCATAGAATCAAAGAATTTTGAACAATACAAATGTGGGGAGAATTTTATAAGAGATAAATATATATATATATATATATTGATCAACATAATAAATAATAAATTTTATGAGAGCTAAATGTTTCAATCAACATGAAAAAATAATAATTTATATAGGGAATACTTAATCTTATATTCGTTAATATTTTTTTTTGTTAGTACGACTATACTATAATATCTTAAAAAACAATGAAATATTATTTTATTTATTTTATTCTATTTACGAATAAAAGATAGTCAACACGTGCGAATTTTTATCCTATTAATAATGCTATTCAGATATAATAAGAATGCCTAGTCATTTTATGTTCTTTCTTATTTGGAATTATGACAACTCATGTACTCCCTTCCCCCTAGTAGGTATGCAAATAAGGTGAATGAGAAGAGATTTTCTTTCAAAAAGATAATAAAAAAATTCACAATATGTGCATATTAAAAGTGTATCAAATGGAATGAACATCGAAAATGAATATATTCTATATATGAGAAGGAGAAGGGAGAGATCGTTCCCGAGTGCGCTCATTAATGATGCATAATTAACGATAATGCACTTCTTCGGCAAATTCCGTAAAGAGGTACGGATCTGCGCCCATTCTGCATTCTCTGATCATCGCGGTATCCGTTCGTGGCCACGGCTTTCCAATTAAAAGCATTTCGGAATTTCCCGAGGCGGACGCCCGCCGTCTCTCGTAGCTATCGTCTACGCCGTTCCTACGAGAAACGGAGATGGGGAGAGAAAACGTCGGAGAAATCGCTCGGGCGCTATAAGTCAAATCTTGTTTGCGAGTCGGTGCCTAGTTAGGACGACTGACCGGGTCTGCTGTGTCGAGGGCTCAACGCGAGGAGGTGGGCTCGTCGGGAGGAAGAAGAGAGGGTGAACCGAAACGAGTCGACAGGGAGATTGAAGCACCAGAAGAGCGACCGGGGGCAGGAGGGTGCGCGAGTACCTCCTCATCGACCGTATAATTAAACCGGGCGCTGATTAAAAAAGTTACCATGGCCGTAAGATCATTACAGGGCCTCCAAATCCCTCCCGCCGCCCTCCGCGGAGGCCGAGGTTCGCTCCTCACTTTCCCTCGCTCGCTCTCGACCCTCGGGGGTCGGCCTCTTCTCGTGCGCGTGGTTCGCCCTGCGAATTCAGACGCCGTGTTTTTCCGTCCGATGGAGAGCCCGCAGACGGAGAAAGTCGACCGGTCGTTGTCTCCATTAGTTCTACCATCGCGTCATCCTCGCGCGTAAAGTTGTTTAACCCTTGAATACATAAATTTTTATACGACAAAACAAGATTGCGTCGTTACTGTAACATGGGAATGAAGTCTGATAAGAATACAAAAAACAATATCCAGACTAAAAGCATTATAAACAATACAAGAAAATCATGCCAAAAAGAAATAATCTTAATGGTTGACTTTTACTTAAAAATATAATTATGAATTACAATGCACATCGAAAAGATATCAAACATATACATAATGTATTACTATAATTGAGATTTGATACATTAGCGAATAGAGCATATACACATCATGAAAAATTGTATTTTGATATGACATGTACATGTAATTAGATCACTGAATTTTAATTTTACATATATTTATAGCGAAACATCTTATTATTTTTGCATTTAAAATTAAAAATTTATTAATTAAAATAATTTATTAATTATGATAGCTTCTTTTAACATTTCAAATATCTATTAGTACACAACAATACATAACAATTAAATATCTATTATATCATATACAACATCAAACATGATTCAATAATCACGAATATTGTTATAAGTACACTTCCTACATAGACTATCATTTAAATAATAATAACAATATAATAAAGAAAGCAATATTATTTATTATCAAACGTTTTGATAGTTATAATATTCAAGTTATAATATATAAGAATCAACAAAAAATTAAAATATTTAGTAATAAATAATTTAAAAAGACATTAATGTATTTAAATATTAAAAATGAAGATTAAAATTTCAAATTATCAAACGTATTAAAAATATTAATGTGAACTTCGATTCTGTTTATCAACATAAATATATTTAAATGACAATGTTCTGAAAGCATCATAAATAAATTTTTTTTCGCATATCTTAACTCTTAAGCAAATTCTTCTAATTCAAGCTCTTAAGAATTTCTAAAAAAGAGAAAGAGTTGTGGGTGAACCACAGTTATCCCTATTCATTTCCTTCATTATGCAGACTAATGCGAATAGTTGTAATCGCATCATGACTTGGTTCTTCTTACAAACACATTTTCATAAATGCTTCTTCAGTTTTAAATCGTCGGAATATTGCGTACGTCATCAAATAATCCAATATATTTTCATGCTTTATTATATTGATTAATATTAGAATTTTTATATATAATATTTCAAAAATATATATTTAAAATAAAATTTCGTTAGTATTATGGAATATTTTAGAATACAATCCTAGAAAGAGAAATCCTTCTAATTAAATACTTAAAGAACATAAATATAGTTCTCGTAACAACAAATAAATAATATTAATATGAATAAAAGTTCCTTCAAATATTTTTATAGAAATATTTGTTGATTCTGAAAAGTAATTTATACACAAAGTGTATTTGTTATAGATAATAAATCTTTCTTACTTTCTATTTAATGCAAAAAAAATTAAACATATATTTTAGATAATTTCAAAAAAGAAAATATATAATGTACAGCTTCTAAGAAATATTAAACGACATAGAATCTAATTACATTTATAATGTTTATTTTATCTTATCATACATATTAATTAAATTACTATAATATGTGTTGTAAAAATAATTATCTCTGATCATAAAATATGAGCAGCAATAAGGTTTAAAAATTTTCTTTGCTTTATTGAATATAAAAAAATCTGTTTACATCGAAGATAGAAAATCTTAAAAAAAACAAGAAACATTGATCGCAATAAATATTTTAAATTTGTATATTATAAAATTAATATTAACAATATGTCCTATATATATATATATATATATATATATATATATATATGTGTGTGTGTGTAACATTATATAGGAAAATTAGTAAATGTTTGATAACAAAGAAAATTACTTATATTTTAATTGCACGTCTTAAAAAAAGTTCAAGAAATTTGTAATTGCTCTTTGATTTATGTATATATATCTTCTGATACTTAACTCATTTAATGAAAACCAGAATCTGTGTTCTACACTCTAGAATAGAAAAGTAATATCAATTATTGGATGAAATTTAAAAGATACTGTTACCGTACAAGATCGTCAATGTTACATACTATCGCGAATGATATTCTTTTTGTAAAGTAAGTTACAAAGATCTCGAGATGCTTGCTAGCGCAACCTCCGCGACCCTTTTCTCGCTTTGTGTCCGGGTGTAGCTCCATTCGTCTCTCCGCGCTACCGATGGAAACTTTCTTAAAATTCAATATGAACCTTGCGGGCATCCCTACGAGTCCGGGTCGCCACCCCCGGCGAACGAGCCCCTTCAGCCGATGGCGGCGGGGCCTGGTTACCATGGCGATTCTTTTGCTTGACAGGTGGCTGCAACCACCACTACCGCCGCCACCGCCGCCGTTGCCGTCACCGCTGGCCACCCTCTCTACTCTCCCCACCTCCTTCGTCCATTCTGCCTGCCACCGTTACGACGAACCAATCGCACATAGCGAAAAAATATTCAATCACGCGTCAAGAACCCGGCCGGTGACGGTAGTGGTAGTGGAGGAAAAAGAGGGAGAGAGAGAAAGAATCGGATCGCCCCCTCACGACCGCCATCCCCCTTACCGATGGGGAACGAAGGTCGATGGCGGTGGAGGTCGAACCGCCCCGTTCCACTGCCCTCCCTCTCCCTCTCCCGTCTACCTCCTCCTCCCTCTGCCAAGTACGATGGAATAATAAAATGCCTCGGATTACATATTCAAAATCAATGGCTCCGTACCTTCGACGTACGAACCAGAGTGGGTGGGATCTACCTCCTTCCACATCAGACTCGGACCCCCGGGTTTGCACACCGGGGAGGAGGGTGGATGAAAGCTATGGACGGAGAACATTCCGCGGCCGACATTTTAAGCAACCGCATTGTCGTTACCAATTAATTCTCTTTTCTTGAATGTCTCTTTTATTTCTACGGCACGTCTCACGATTTCAAGGGATTTCGACCTTCTTCTTAAAGTTAAGGAGATGTCACTTTCGAAGAGCAAAGGTAGAGCAAGTCTCCTGTCTTTGAATAGTACAATTCCGTTAAGTTAAGATTTAGGAGAAATCTTGTACGAAATATATAATAATCTAGTTTGTAACTTGTACATTATCTTTTAGAAGTATACATGTTTTTATATTAAATCCTTATCACGTTTAGGTCATCTTGCCTTTTTTGAAAAAATATTTTTTCTTACATAACTCCTCTGAAATTAATGTCTCGATATATTGCTAAAACTTATTTAATGCAATAAAGTTAGTTCTTAATTTTTATTTAAAAAAAAAATAGAAATTTCTATTTTAAAAAAAAATAGAAATTTCGAAAGAAAAATATCTTATTGTTAGTATAGAAATAAGACAAGTAAAAACTGTTTAAATGAAAATATAATTTTTTAAAGCTTACATATGTGCATGCATTTTACAAGCAAAAAAAGGACTTAGTAATATCAGCTAAATATCAGTTGCTTCAAAATTTGCTGTTGATGTCCAACCTTGGTTAAAATTAAAAGCATACTTAACACGAATAAGTGGAGAATAGCTATTCCTCACTATCTTAGCTGCGTAACTGAGCAATCCATTCGCAATTGTTTTTGAGATGCTGCTGGTCGCAGCATCTAAATTTTAGCAGCTAATAAATTGAGCTTTGACAGCAATGGTATTAGCTGTTCCTATTATAAGGATACATTTTAAATATAGCTGCCACAGCTATATTTTAGCTGCGTTGGCTAATCTTTTCTCTGCGTGTAGAAATCGAGGTCAATTTTCCAATCTAACGGCAAAAATTTGAAAGTCACGATTAACTTATTGTAATTATTGTAATCAGTCAGTTACAAGCAGTTTTAATAATGCAACTTTTATCAAATTATGTTTAAGAATAACGCTTTATTTCTTTAAATAATAATTATTAAACTAATTAATTGATTATGTATTAATTATATATTAATATTAATTTGATAATATTACCAGTAAGAATCAAATCAAATTAGTATAAACATATAGATTAGGAGCTATCGAATTAGAAACTTAAATTAAGATCATATTTGTAATTGAATATTTTATGTATTATTATAATATTTAAATATAAATAATTTATCTTAATCTTGAATGTGTGTTTATTTTTGTTTAAATATTTATTTATCATTAATTTGTATCAAATTACTTTTATAAGAAAGCGTAGAGATAAAGAAAATTAGGATTTCACGTTATTTGGCATAATTTTTTTTCTTAATTCTCGCTAATTAACTGTAATTACGCGCGAACTAAAATCAAATGCAGCTTTATAAACGTCGTGGAGTATAAAATCCGCCTGATCATTATGACGGTTGAGTTATGCGTAATAATTTCACGAACAATCAAGGATGAAATGGTCGAAGGCGTATTTTGTAAGAATTAACTAATTGAGCTTTTTGAGATTGATGGCATTATTTCCTGACAATCAACTGCTACGAGTTTAACTGACAATGAGTAAAATGAAATATCGACGATGAATGAAATGACAAAGAATTAATTTATGTTCGAATCATTATTATACTTCCTATTCTTACGGAGAAATATATATATAAACAATACTATAGTATATTTATGAGAGAGACAGAGAGAGAGAGAGAGAGAGAGAGAGAGAGAGAAAGACAAAATATAAATTTAAAAACTGAAGCTAAATTTAAGTGTACATAACTGAAGTATATACAATTGAATAATTTAGAATAAACAATTTATCTGATGTGCTTAAAAACAAATGTAAACATCGTTAATATTTAGCATCGTCAATTATAGTCTATAGTAATATAAAATATATTACTACAAAATATACTATATATATTAAATCATTTTTCAAATACTAAAATATATTTAGCAGGATTGGGTGATAACTAGTTAAATAAAAAGTTAAATACAAAGTTAACAATTTTTAACTTAATTTAATTATTTTTAAACTTTAATATTATTAAATCTTTTCTTTTTAATTTATAATTTTTTTTATCTTTCTAAATGTCAATGTTATTCTCTATTAAATCTCAAACATTAGAGAATTAGTTTAGAGAATTAGTTTAGAAAAATCTCAATGATTGTACGACGCTCAAAAATGAACATGAATTGGATCTGTTTAAGGAACGTTATCAATGCTACTGTATCATGCTATCCTTATTTTATACAGGCATATAATTTGCACACCTCGAAAAACTTGTAAACTATAAGTTGTATGAAAAATTATTATATATACAAAAGTTGCATGAGGAGATTATTACATAGTGCATACAATTTTTTTTATAAGTGGAGGCGTTAAAAAAATTTCAAACTCATTTTTTTTAATGGAATTATATGAATTTTTTCACATAATATGATTCTCCTAATTGTTCTGCATATAAAAGTATTAAAAAAATGAAGATATCAAAAAATCAGTAACTTACAAAATATTTTATACTTTATCCGGTACATATCGACATAAAAAATATTAAATATCTCATAAAATATTAATTTTTTTATTATCATATTTTAATACTTTTATGAACAGAACAATAAGATGAATCAATTGGTGTAAAGAAAACATAATTGTTTTAAAAAACAATTCTTTCTTTACACTAATAAAAATGTTAAGATCCGAGTATCAAAAAATTAATATTTTACGAGATATTTAATATTTTATATCAATATGTGCCAAAATAAGGTAGATATAAAATATTTCGTAAACTGATATCTTTATCTTAATATTTTTATATGCAGAATAGTTAGAAAAATCATGTTTTATGTAAAAAAAATTTATGTTCCATTTAAAAAAAACGAAGCTTATTTTGAAATTTTTTTTATAAGTGGAGACGTTAAAAAAATTGCAAAATAAGCTTCGTTTTTTTTAAATGGAATATAATTTTTTTTACGTAAAACATGATTTCTCTAACTATTCTATTGAATTTGAAATTTTTTAACGTCTCCACTTATAAAAAAATTTATGCACTATGTAATGGTCTCTCTTGAAATCTCTCTCTCTCTCTCTCTCTCTCTCTCTCTCTCTCTCTCTCTCTTGGGCTCTCTTGAAATCATGTTTTAATTTTTGTATATAACATATAACTTAAGTTTCCCAAGTTTTTTGAGATGTGCAAATTATATGCCTCACCCTGTATAATTTTCAAAGAACGCACAGGAATGGCGTTATAATTGTTTAAATGTAAATAATCTTGTACTCCAAAGAGAAGTACAAATTATATTTTATTTTCTTTCGTAATATAAATATCAAAATATGGAAATACCTATATAAAAATCAGTTTTTTGTTGTATAAAAAATATTTTCACATAATTTACAGATAAAATACTTAATTTATCGATATTGTAATTTGTTTTGTTAAATAAATCTGATTTTAAGAAAAATTAGAATATTTCGATTTAATAAAAATAATATTTTTCAAAATTAATTTAGTTAATTCAATCTCAGCATAACTTTAACTGAATTAATTTTTTGGTCATTCAACTTTTAACTAAATTAATTTTGTAAGCTATTAACTTTAACTTAATTTAATTTTAGAAAACATTAATTTAACCAATCCTGATATTTAGATACAAGAAACAAACTTCAAGTCCTTGTTTGAAAATTTATTTTTTATTTATCCATGTATGTTTTTATAAATAATTTATATTAAAAAATAATTTATTAACATAATATATTAACATAATTAATGTTGCACATTAAATAACACACTAATCAAAATAATTTATCATTTATTAAATTAATCACAGAGTATTAAAAAAAACAGATATTATTTATTTAAAACTTATACTTTATTCAATTTTATTTAAGTTTGAACGTTAAAACATGCATTAATTCAATATAATTAAAATAAACTACTGCAAAAAGTTTTATAAATATTTAAACAAATTTATATTCTTTTTTATATAAGAATATTCATTTATAAAAGAATTGCGATTATCGTACACAATATTATTTAGACGATAATCTTAAATATTATAAACTATTAATTTTTTATTTACTTCTATATACGTTGCAAGAAAAAATGCAAATTATGAATCAACTAGCTTATGGATTAGATAAAAAATGACAGCCATTAATTATCTGATTATGAAAATTTGCTATGCTTTCTTTTCGATCTCACCAATTTCGATGATATTTCCTTCCCATATTCCACCGCACTGGTCGCACGATTGTCAAAGTAATTCAGACGCAATAGGCAACGTAGAGATTTGATGGCCGGCCGTTTTGAAACTGGCCTCTTGCATTTTATGTGAATGGAAGACCCGTTCCAAGGGCCACCCTTTCGTCGACCACGTAGTGGGGTGGACCCGCTCGAGTTTCACGTGACCCCTTAAGAACACCACGAGGACTCCCCCTGGACACACTCGTCATAAAAAAACCGGACTTTCATAAATATTTTCTGGATTCAGTTGTACCAATATTAGCGAATAGATAATATATCCATGATTTAATTCTTAATATAACTTTCTAAAATTAAATTCTTAAAAATTCTAAAAATTGTATATAAAACAATAGTAATTTATCTGTACGTGAAATAAAATAAAATATCAAACAGGTTTTATTTATTCTTAAAGAGTCGTATATGCGAAACAAGAAAATTATAAAAACATTATTTTTTGACAACATTAGCTTGACTATCAAAATATATTAATGAATTAATACTACTAAAATGCAAAAGATAAATAAGTTACTCATCTTTGATTTTTATTTCAAATAATGTAATAATTGTAATTTATAAATAATTTTTATAAAGCATTAGTCGTTGATATAAAAAGAGATAGATATTCTGATATAAAAAAAATATCAGATATAAAAAAAGAAGATATTCTGTTAATTAAGATCGTACTTTATTTTATAATAATAAATAATATTAAATTCTATTATTAATTAAATCTTTTATTATTTATGCAAATTTAAATTACAAAAAATCTTTTTTACAATCAATCTTTTTATAATTTAAAAATTATTGACGATTTAATTAGAAAAAAAATACTTTAAATTGCTCAACATTTATAATTAATTTTATTTAATAGCGATTAATTCATTAATTATTATTAGTCACTATTCATAGTAATTATTCATAGTAATTATTTTAAAAACAATTTAATCTAAAAATATTTATGATAAATAAAAAATATTTATGAAATTAAAAATAAAAAAATTAATATTTTATGTAAAGAATTTAATTATATTGATGGGAGGAAATTTTATGTAATTTATACTAAATTCGAAATTTTTTGTTAATCATTAAAAAGAAGAAGAGAATGATCTTTGAAATTCAAAATCGGGAACTTTTAAAAAGAAGCTGTAACGTTCCAGTACCTGTGAGACAAGTCGCCCTCCATTCTTCGTTCTTCTTAGGTGATGATTGTTCGAAGTCGTTGTTACGAAACCGTCGTCGATCCAGAAGAGAAACGATAGACAATAGCTACAGTGGCTTTTTTGCTCGGGCAGCTGCTGGGCGCCAAATCAGAGGGGGACATTACTTAATAAACGTGCGCATCCGGGGTGCGGTCCGGTCACTATTGTTTCAGAATCGGTAAATGGGCGTTTGCCGGCGGATACGCGCGACCAAAGGGTTAAGGATTAAGGGTTGAGAATTGTTGCTCGGACCCACAATGGACACCTGGGCGGTGCCCAGGGAAAGTTGCACGCAAGAAAAAAGACAATCCTTCCTCGTTGCGTTTGGACATCTGCCGTCAATGGCCATCTTACTGCGAACAGGAAGATAGGCAATATGATGAACCAATTTTCGAATATATAGGTACAATGCATAATTGTGTAATTTAGAATTACCGAATAAGTTTAAGAAAGCATCGATATTGCTTTGAAAGATGCTTCGGTTAAATATCGGTTAAATACAAAAATCAAAATCTTAAAAGTTTTTTTCTAAGTTCAAAAATTTAAAGCTCGTTTTTTTTAACTAATATATAATATAAACTGTTAATAATTATTACATAATAAAAGATTTACTGTGAAAAATTTTTTTGCAATTTAAATTTGTAAATTACAGATATACGACACAACTTAAATTCAAGATAATTCTATTTCAGTTCAATATTTCAATTTAAGATTTAATTAAGAATAAATGTTAAATGTTAAATATTAAAAAATTTTAATTAGATGGTTTTTCTCGAAATTGCAGGAAAACATTGATAATTACTATAAGCATGCATAAATGTAAATATTACAATGCTTAATAATGCAATGATAACCCCTCCTCCCCCCTCCCCCCTCCCCTGATGAATATCATGTACCCATCTTCTTACAAAAACAGTCTTCGTTGATGTACTATCGCACGCTGTCGCTGGATGAAGGGTTTAATTCGTTCCTCGCAAAAAGAACGTCGTCGGAGATCCCGCTTCTCGTCGTCGCGATGAAACTGCGAAAGAAATGGGTGCACAATAAAACCGGCGTCCATATGATAATCGCAACGACGTCGTCTATGAGAACGCGCTTCGCGGTCTCGTTTTTCTCACTTGACGAAGGACCACTTCTGACGGCCCTCACCTTTCGATGAAAACAATAAGTTACATAGCAGGCGGGCCGAATAGAAAAGAACCTGTTTCGCGAAGCAGCAGGCAAGAGGGTAAAGACGAGGGGAAGAAACCATCGCAGAGAGAGAGAGAGAGAGAGAATGTAAAAGGAGCTTCTTATTGCCGATACCACGTATGTCATTGGTACGTATGTGAGTCGTGAAGTCTCACTGGTCTGTCGAACTTTTACCGAGTATTCATGCCACGTATATGCGAAGATTCGTCGAGAATTAACGCTGATTGCGAACCCTGTTGAATATTAAGTATATTAAATTTTTAACTTTTATTGTTTCTTACAATTAAAATTTAATTTCGCATGAATTTCTAATGATTTGTGAAGATTAATATAATTATATTATTTAGAATCTTATATGTTATGTAATACAAAAAAATATTTAAAAATTCAAGCTATACATATACATATAAAATACATAACATACAATACATACAATGTATGTGTATGTATATGTATTTAAAAATATAGCATATTAAATAAGATACATGATACACGCAAAATTATAGACAAAATTCGATCTTGAGTTCCAAAGCAAATACAATAGATCATCTACATGAGCTTCATCTAAATGAGCTTCACAATTTACTCCCAAATTGTAGCTAAAATTGCTTTATTTCTTCATATAGTCTTTAGTCCATTAAAAGTACTAATATCATCATTACAAATAATTAATTACACCAGTATATATTTTTTATAGCACTACTATATTTTAAGCTAATTTAAAAAAGGCGATTTTATTCCTCGTGTTAAATTTACACGAAGCTATAATAGGCAGACGAGTGTCTCAAGTAACAAATTACCTGCATACCTTCATCAAACGTAATGAAAGGGTAAGCAAGTAACTTGTTATTTGACTTACCTCGCTACTAGTAGTACCACGATTCGTGGTCTCAAAAAAGAGAGATATGAAAGCCAAGCCCGATGGTCCCAAATTATATTTATCGGCGAAGCGACCGGTTGCTAACCTAAAGTTAGTTATAGTAATCCAGACTATATGTGCCGGTGCAGCTCGACCTAAGCAAGACAGAGCAACGCGCTAATAATGTATGCACCGCACAGCTGGTACTGGCGCGTTTTGTTCTTCTTGGCGTTACAGGTTCTTGAATTTCACACACATCGCACCGCGCACGATAGGGTTGCTGCTCCTCTTTGGTCTCTCGCTGCTTACACATTCTCTCTCTTTCTCTCCCAATCACTCTCTCCCGATCTTTCGCTCACGTTTCTCACATCCCTGTCGGAAGAACCCCCTATTGTTTTATATAGCGAGACCAGTTTTTGTTTCATTCTACTGTTCTCTCCTCTCTCGCGCTCTGTCTCTGTACGGCTTATTACACGCGCGCGCGCGCGCGCGCGCGCGTGTGTGTGTGTGTGTGTGTGTGTGTATACACTTGTGTATACACATATGTATGCACTTTCGAGCGTTCCATTTGTGCGCGCTGATTGTTCGCACGGGCAAACTTTGAACCCGATTCGCTGCGAGCGTCGCGGAGAAAGGAGCGAAGAGGGTCGAATGAATCCGGTCAAACGGCGCGAGAGAGCAGAACGATAGCCGAGAAAAAAATGAGACAATGAAGGGGTTAAAGTTGATACAATTGAACGAGAAACGTCGCCGCGTCGGTACAGGCTGATTTATTTTTGCAGTCACCCCTTTACCCCCGCTCCATGCTAACCCCCGTCTTCACGCGCGGGAACATCGCGCTCCATTGTTTTTCCGGCGCGGACTCGCGGGGAGACAAAACCGAAAAAAACCTCGTGACGATTTAAAAAGCGCTCTACGCGAGGCACAGTTACGGATATGAATCATTGCCCGTAACTAGCGGAAGCGTTTTGTGACGAGGAAATTATTTCGTCCTGGACACGGTGAATTATTTGACACATATGAATATGAAACACAGCGAGATATATGCAGTGTAATAAGGGATGATGACTGTTCATCAGGAATCTAATCTAATACAGATGTATACAGATGTTAAAAATAAATAAGTCAATTTTGAAAACATTTTATTTAATGTAATGCCATTGCAATTACTGCTAATAAGTATAATAATTAACTCTTCCATCAATGCATAATTTTTAACCTTTTCACTACCTTTTCACTTTCCGCTAAAAATGTAATAATAAAAAATTTTTAATTTAAAATTGGTTACACTCGGTTATGTACCCACGCACTAACAGAAAGATTAAAATGTACCATAATAAAATGTACTGTATTGCTTTTTAACTAAAAGATCAATTGTTTATCTATAAGTTATAATATTTTTCTTATAATATTTTTCTTTATGTTTAAAAATAAATAAATATTCATTCGTATACGAAAATTTTAAATAAGTTTTAGGTAACTAATAATATAAATTTATTCACGTTGTAACCGACATGAAACTTACGAAATGTTATGAACTTTAGTCTTTCTTAGCCGTGAAAAATTATAAAAAATTATACATAAAAATATAATTCAGCACATGAGAGCAGATTAATTTAAATGATTCGAACCGATGAAATTAATATCGTATGTCAGAACCGATTCCTCAACCAGTGAGAAATGGGTAAAATTAATATAATTAAAATATGATTAACGTTGCTTATATAGATGCAGCATATAACGTTCAAATTTAGATAAGAAAAGTCAAGTTCTAAATATAGATTAAATAACAAAGATAAAAATTATACAGTAATCGAGTAACTATTTTTGTATAAAGTAATTAACTTATTTGTGTCTTAATATAATAAAAAATTATACATGAGAATATAATTCAACGCATAAGAGCAAATTATCATAAATCATATTTTATAATTTGATTACTTATTTGAATCGAACAAAGTTAAAATTTTTCAGAAGAATTGAAGAAGACTAACAATTAGTAAAGTTCGAAACGTACCGTGAATTTGATATCAGTTACAACATGAATATTATTAGTCATTCAACTGACTTGTTTAAAAATTTATAACCCTTATTTATTTATATTCTAGACTCATATATATTAAAAATCTTTATGACCAGACATTTATATTGCAAACAAACACGGAGAGAATAATTTCGCTGAAATATCTAAACATTTAGCTAAATACTGCAGATCTAAAAATAACTGTGTAGGACTATGAACTGATTGCTAGAATGTTAAAACTTTTTGTGGCATTATTGCCATTGTCATCAACTTAAGCTCAAACATTTTCAGTGCTTTCGCTTAGATAATACAAAATTATTTAAACATAGATAAAATAAATTATATTAAAATGCATCTTATGTAGATAACATAAAGACAATTTTATCATTTTTAATTTATCTAGTCGTGTAGATTTTAGCTAATTAAGATATCGCAAAACAATTTAAAGAGTATGGAAACAATATTAATTCATATTTTCATTTATGATATAAATCTCTTTTTCTTAAAAACAACAGTTTTTTAAATGTTTTATCTAACAATTTCTGCATGCCACATGTCTGTGTTGTTTAACGCTTAATTGGCTCTGATGATAGTAAGAATATATTAAGTTCGATTTACAGCAGATACAGTAAGACGCAGATCGCAAGCATGTTGCGTCAGTCAATCTCGAAGTGTCACTTTTAAAATTGATGCATCAGATTGACGCGCAACAAGCTTGCGATTTGCGACTCGCATTCTGCATCTTACGTAGATCGAGCTTTATACTTGAAGAAAATCTGTTTAACATATAAAAAAGTAAAAATTTAATTCTTTATGTTCTAAATAAAATTACTTCAATGTAGAGAGTTTCTTTTATTAATGTAGATAAAAAAAAAGGCACCAACGCTGACATATATCAAATTTATGCTCAGAATTACAAATATTAGACAGCATGATCTAACAACATTAAATATAAATGTTCGTGTGTTATAAAAAAGGAGATGTTTCAAAATCCTACGTCGGTCCGAAATTTGCCACGCACTAACTAATTTAAGAAAGATATTAATGCTCGTTTCTTGGCTTTATCAATCTTCATTTTTTAAAAAGATAAAATTTCTTTTATTTAAGATAAAGATAAAGATAATACATAGTCTGATAATCTAGATTAGATGAAATCATTTCTTCATTCACAAATAATTATCTTACATTATTTTATATTATATATGTAGATAACTGTAAACATTGAACATTCTACGTAATTATTTTGATTATCTAACAAAATTATTTTCCGATATATATTTAGATAAAATTTTACTTAAGCAAAACCGTTCTTTCTGTGAACTTATTAGATATATATGATTTTCAATACACACTTTAGTATATATTACGTATCTACACACTGTTAGAAATGTTCTTAAATTTTATTAACTTTTAAGTTACACAATGAATTTTGAATTTAATTTCATGACATTACATTAAATTTAATGTATTTATAACTAAAAAGTATATTTGTGTACATGTATACAAATATAAAATTTAATGTATTTTTTTATGAAAATTTATGAAATTTAATGTACTTTTCATAAAATTTTATTAAAAATACATTAAATTTCATAAATTTAATGTACACGTTCATTTCATTTACGTAACTACTGTAACTTAATTTTCAATTAAATCATTACTTTTATTTCGTCCATAATTATTTATATGTAAAGGAAGCTCGTGTTTACATTTCTAATAGTAATATTAATAACGTAGTAATATTAATAGTGTAATATTAATAATGTCAACATTTTTGTACAATTTGAAGAATCTGAAGTTATTTATTCCAGATTCATAAATAGCAATTATCTTATATTTTTATTGAAAATATTTTATTGAAAATATTACCAAGTATAATTGTGAGTTTTATGTTTTGTAACAAGGATTTATTAGATAAAAAATTATCATTCTTTCCACGTGACTATTTCGCGTATATAAAAGTCAAAAGTTATAAAATAGGGGAATCGTTTGTCGCAAATACAATGTAATAGTGCACATTATCAATAGATTATTATCAACAACGTTAGAATCTGAAAGACTCGTCCCAGATTCGTGATAAACATTCATCCATCGTATGCAGCTATTCGTCATTTTCGCTCATCTATTCCGCCCACAGGGTTCTTCCGTATCGAGCCCTTGCTCGTCCGACGATAATCCGTCATTCCGACGCGGCGGACAGGGGAAATAAGAGGAAAGAGAGGGAGGAAGGTAGAAATTGAAATGCTAAAAGCGAAATTGGGTAGGAATTAGGAAAAACGCCGCGAGATGGGACGGTGTTTACCCATCGTTGCTGGAAGGGCGCGCGAAGGTGGACCCCATAGCGAAGTCGGAGATTTCTCCATCCCTCGTCGAGAGAATGGGGATGGGGGGTTGGCGCTGGCCACCCTTCCTTGCCCAGTGGCTGCTGCATGCCTGATGAGGGCGAGGGCGAGGGCGATGAGGCGGGGGCACCGTGTTAGCGTGGCAAAGGGGAGACCAGATCGAAACGTCGGGGATGAGGGTCGGCTACGGGGTCGCGACGGTGAAGCGTGCTCCGAGTGCCGCGTAAATAACTTCCATCTTCGAGGGTGCAGCCGTCCTGCGCGAGGTGAAGGAGGAAGATGAGAAAGAAAAGGAAGAGGGAGGGGAGGGGAGGAGGAAGAGGAGGAAAACGACTCTCGAAGCCGAGGGCAAGAGAAGACGAGAAGAAAAAGAAAGTCCTAGCACGGGGACGAGAAAGAAGAGCGGAGATGGCGCCGGTTATAGGGAGGCAACAGTGATGTCGGTTGCGTAGAGTGTGGAAGGTAGATGTAAAATATTCTTAATGAGCAAAGACTTTCAAGTATTGACTCAAAATGGCGGCTGTCCTTTCAAGTCGGCTTGTTAAGCATTATCCCGCACCGCGGCAGTCTCTCCTCATCCCCCGCCCCCGCGTTTTTCTTTGTGCCAGCCTCATCCTGATATTCCCTCTCTCGACGTTGTTTCATGTTCCACTGTCCCCATCATCGGACACAGGGTTGTTCAGAAAAATTGTGAAGGGGCAACGAAAAGTCGACCTTGCTCGATAGCTTCGCTCACAACGAACGAAAGTTTGAAAAATTGTAAAGTTACAAATCGATATTCTATTATCTATATCGATATTCTATATTATTATTTTATACATTGGATATACTTATATTACATTTTTATGTTACATATTAATTTATAATAATTCCTCTTAACTTTAATCGTAATACTTCTCCATTACTTTTTTTTTACTAAAAAATAAGAATTAAAGAATCTCTTGACACATACACATTAAATTTATTTAACAAAAATATTCCATAATCAAGAAAGGAGCAAAGAAAAATTAATCAAAATTCAAATTAATCAAAATTATCATCATTTTTAAATATCTACACAGATATCTTGTTTTAATCTTATCATATTATAATCACAGAATGTTCTCATCAGATTTTAATTGAGAAATTCTTTAATTTAAAATCGATTTCTTCTTGAAATTACGGAAATCTTTAGAAAATTAAATATTTGAGAAATTTCGCTTTAAGAATATACATAATTAATAGACTGCAAAATTATATTTTTCGAAGCTTACTTTAACAAAAACTTTACTACGTGATTATTACTTGCTAAAGTGATTATTTAAAGTCAGAAAAAAGTATGTGAAGAATAACATTTATTCCTCAATTTTTTCTTAAGATTAAATCGATTGCAAATGCATCAAAGAATATCTAAAAGAGTTTTCGATAAATGCAATATACTTACCCTGTATTAAATGAAGCCTTATAATATTCTTATGTTGACTTCTAAAGAAGTCTCGGAGACCCAAATTCCTCGTTTCTTCGTATTCGAAGCTATTCCTTAAAGGCTCCTATGCAGGCTACCAAGTCCTTTTCCATAAAGGTTCACGCGCGAATGGATTGCCGAGTGGATTATCTAGAGGAAAGAGGACCGGTGGCCTTGGGGATACATCTTAAGGGTTGTTAAAACTTGGTTCTCTCGCTTTGAGTCTTTCTCCTTGTCTATGCGGAGGCCGAAGTAAGGGTTAAAAATGTATAAGATAAGACAGCGACTAAGGAGACGCGTAAGGGTGAGAAAGCAAGAGACCAATAGAAAAAGAGCAAAGATAACGAAAGAGAGAGAAGAAAGAAAAGGAAACAGAAACAGAGAGAGAGAGAGAGAGAGAGAGAGAGAGAGAGAGAGAAGAAAGGCGAAGAGAAGTTTCATTATTGATCAAAGAAACCGAGTGTCGCTTCCCTCTCCGATAGCTCATTCTATTCAAGCAGTTCTTCGACTTCCCATTAAAAATACCAGCTTCGCCTGCTTATTTATGACGCAACCGCGACCTGTAGATACACGTTACACGATGTATTCAGCATATACAAGGTGATTCAAGAAAAGAATCAAATGATCCAGGACATAACATCCGTGAAAAAAATCAATTAACATAATATTCACAAATGAATATGAAAAAAGACAAAATAAATATAGTTTTTTAAAGATTCTGCAAAAAAGATATATTTTTTAAAATTGATTGAAATTTCTTCTAGAAAATATATTGCTAATTTTCAAAAACAGAAAATTTATTTTAAATTGTTTTTTTTTAATCGTTTCTTATATATATATTCATTTTTATTGTAAAAAATAAAACAATATCATTGAAAAAAATATTTGTACATAAATAACAATTATTATTCGTGAGATAGATTCAAGAGATAGATTTCTTTTCTCTTCTGTCTCTAGATATCTTGAAATACATAACTGTTATATTATTACACATATGTGTATACAAAAGAATTTATTTGCATAATATGCGCAACGAAATACAATTTTTTTATAATCAAAATATCATTAAATATGAATCTTAAATAATCCACACATAAGCATGCACGTACGCATGTACACACACACACACACACACACACACACACA
>Ga0157364_1001063_pt1 | contig 22221 bp, 10 predicted proteins | sample AttsexASBM2_FD_111476 | JGI IMG/M metagenome (GOLD analysis project Ga0157364, IMG submission 111476) | Fungus gardens microbial communities from leaf cutter ant in Ribeirão Preto, State of São Paulo, Brazil - Atta sexdens ASBM2 | ecosystem: Host-associated > Fungi > Mycelium > Unclassified ...
ATAACGAAATATTTTTTTAAAACAAAAAAATATAAAATAGAAATATATATAATATAAATATTCTATAATTAAATAAAAATCATATATATATATATATATATATATATATATATATATGTATATATATATGTATGTATGAGACATTCCATGCCAAGCCATTTTGTGAAGTTTCAGTTTGGATTTTGTTCATATTGCTTGTGCTTGAACAGTTTGATGAATAAAGACTTTGTGCCGAATAATAGATCCGTAGGCTAACTGCCGATTACCGAACTGTAGGACCGTCAATTTTTGGGCTTTCTCGTCGAAGCATTCTTTTCGCTTGTCATTAATGGGTTTTTAAATTTTCAAAATGGCGGCGCGACTAAAAGGCCAGTCTCGATTTTCTTTTAATATAGCTCAAAATGTAACCCCAAATCTCTACTTTGTTTTTCTAAAAGGACATAATGGAACACGCATTTGTTTGAGAGTAAGAGCTCGGAAAGTGAGGCAATCCGTCGCTCCGGCGCCCTACCAACGCGCTATCACGCAATCACCCGGCACAGTCGCTATTAAATATTTCTGTACGTGCACATGAGTTTAAAAACAATTATTCCCTGCGTTTAAGGGTTAAGACAGTCTTTAGAAAATATCTTAATGCCCGCATTATAATTGGTTTTTTTTATTTTTTAGTTTTTATTATTTTTGTTATTTTTATATTTTTGTTATTTTTTGTTGTTTTTATTTTTATTTTTTATTTTTTATTTCTATTTTCTGGAATATTTTCATATTTTCATTTATTTTTGGGGGAAAGTAATTTGAATAGTGGTATTAGAATATTTCTTAATCGATAGTTTCTTTTCTCCAGAAAGCGAAATAAAATGATATTTTTGTGTTGATGGCACTGTTTTAGCCGCGGAAAAGTGGAAGGGCAAAGAGCAGCCTGATAGCAGTTTGCTCCTCTGATGGACTGCAAGGCTCACAAAATCTTGAATTCCAAGAATGTATCTGGACACAGAGGAAACCCGCGAAATAACATAATCTTTATGTAGTCATTATATATATTAGATATTTCGGTCTCACAATTGAGTCTTTTTCAGAAATGATAGTTATATTTGAACAGGTGATATTGAACATTGAATTCGAAGAGATAGATTTCGTCAGTGTTTGTCTGTCGTGACAGTAATTAAAATGAATATTCCAAGAATGGACATGGAGGAAATCCGCAAAACGCATAATCTTTATATAGAGCAATATTTACATAAAACACTTGTGAAAGTCTCAAGAATAATATATAATGGCTTTTAATTAATTATACAATATTATATACATCTCGTTTGAATTTTTATGTTTAAAATTTTTCCTTATATTTGACTCTTAAGTGCTCTGTACATTCTCGATATTTTTTAAATTAAGAGTGCTTGGTTCTCTAATAACTTACCTTAATTAATATTATACATTTTATGAATATTGAATATATAATACCACAAACAACAAGTAAAGTTACAAACCAATAAAATTATAGCGCACAGAGAGAAAAAATTTGCTATGAACGCTTATTCTATGACATAACAGCAAATTTAATTTGCAAATATAGGGATCGCAAATTATTTGCAGATGTAACGAATATTTATTCTCTTTTGTACTGGCTACAAAAATTATTTCCAACAAATGTAAAATATTTATCAAATAAAACAAAAATAAGAAAGAGCATGCAGCCACATATGTAAGTTGTTATTTGCATAATTCATGTATTGAAAATAAATTACATGTAAATGTTTCAGTCAAGTCGTGACTATCATTAGTACAATCAAGAAAATGCAAATGTTAAAAAATAATAAATTAACACATTAGGATATCGCAGTACAAAATTCCAATCCTGTCTTCATAATCTCTTTTACAGAGAAATTAAGAATTTATTCTTGATAACTTGTTAAAATACGGGATTACCAGATTCTAATAAAACAAATGTTAATAAGTTAATATCATTCAATTAAAAAGTTAAGTGTATTTAATTATAAAAAACTTACCCGTGTTTTCACAATTATCAATATAATACAATAATGCGATGCTATTTCGTTATAAAAATATTAGCATAAATGAAAAAATATTATATACGATAGTAAGATTGTTATGCAAATAACAATTTGCGTATGTGGCTGTATGCTCTTTCTTATTTTTGTTTTGTGTTATGGAGCCTCTAATAACTTCGTTTAAATTTTATTTATTTGTCAAATATGCGAATTTATTAAACAGTCAACAAATTTGACAATTAAATTTTATTGCATAATTGTAATTATTGCATAATTTTTTGCTTTCTTAACAAAATCGTGTTTCTCCGTACGTCCGCAGAAAGACGATAATTCGAAAGAGCGAAATAAGAAATATAATGATAATAAGAAATATAATGAACCATAAGCTCTAAAGTAACCTATCAGTCGACATTTTCGCCGAAAATTCTAATCGTTATATAAAAAGTCTTTTATATCTGCAATAGAGAATGCTTATGAAATGGCTCTAGTACACACAGTACATTCGCTAGCAACCAGCGATTACAAAAACTGAAAGGAAGCTACAAGGAGAGTTCAGTCAATCGCTCAATCGTTCAGTGGCTCAGTCGGATAAGCGAGTATTACATAAACGTTTATTGATCTATTAATATATATAAAAAACACAAAAAGTATACAAAATAAAATTTTATTAATAATAATTAATAAAAAGAATCAGTTTGTTCCTAGAAGTCATTGTGGAACTAAAAGGCATCTTCAATTAATGTTGGCATAATATATTATATTATTTTGTATATTTTATTATTTTTATTGGGACACACAAATTACATAATCGAATAAAATGTCCCACGAAAATTTCCAAAAATGGCTCGACGAAGTGATGTCAAAGATCATCAAGAATTTTGGATTGGAGGTTGACAGTGTTCGATACAAATTATTAGAATCTACCGGCATTTTTATTTCATCCATCGTGTATCGTGTACATTTGCAGTTTGAAAATAAGACAAATAGACAGAACGAGGAATTGTTTATAATACTAAAAAGACTCAGGCCGAGCCTTTACGAGATAAATCATAATGACCTTCAATTTCAAAATGAGATCTTGTTTTATCAAAAGTATATTCGACCGGATGAAATCTATGCGAAATGCCTTTATGTCGAAGAACGGCCATTCGATTATGTAATTGCTTTAGAAAATGTTAACACACGAGGATATTACGCTTGTTCATGTGTATACAATCCTCCAGTGGAATACACATTAGCAGCAATGCGCGAGTTAGGACGATTTCATGGCAAAGGATATGTTATGAAGCAAATGCAGCCGGAAAAGTTCTTCGACATCGTGGAACAAATTCAAGAAGTTAGATACACAAATAAATTTATGGATAATATTTTCAAATTTTGTTCCAACATTAAGACATTACGAGTGGTCGAATATCTTCGCAGTCAAAACCATGATGCAATTTTCTGTGATAAGATGGAAGCCTGTTTGTCGAATGCTTTTGATGAAGTGATGATAAAGACGGTGCAACCGCTTGAACCTTTGGCTACATTGTGTCATGGTGATTTTACGTTAAGCAATATGCTTTTCAAGACAGAAGACAATGGACAACTTCACCCATTGTTAATTGATTTCGCGCTTATTAGATACTCGATGCCCGTTGTCGATCTTTCTACGTATCTTTATGTATGTTGTACAAATGAAATGAGGAAAAACAAATTTTTCGAGATTATGCGAGCCTATCACGACGCACTGAAGGATTATCTATTGGACGCTGATATTCAAGACATTGAGAAATACTCGTATGACGCTTTGTTGAACGATTTTAAGAGAGGTGCTCTCTTCGGTTTTGTTCTTATGTGCCTCTTTGTACCAATATTACTAGGGCATCTCAATCCAGAATTAATGGTACAAGAGATAGTAAATTTGGGTCCTTTGGAAAGTACAAAAAAATATAAATACATAGGCGGAGACGAAATATCCAAAATGCTAGCTGAAGCGTTACTACATTTGAAAGATCTTGGCTGCCTGGAACATGTTTTATAGTTTGCGCGAAATAATTCGGACATGAAATGTAGGATATGTTTCATTTGTAGGAATTATTTCATTCTTGTTGTTTATCAAATGTTAATCAAGGACAAAATGCTCATAAGTGCTGTGAAACGCCAAATGGAACGCATTCATAATCTATATCGATTAATAATAGCGCGTTAACCTATGGGATTTGAGCTCTAGGACACTGAAATGTCAGGGGCGCCATAATTTAAAAAGTAAATGTAAACCCAAGATTAAGCGACACTGTTTTATAATAACGATTGTCCCTGTTCCTAAACGTATCATAGTTAAATGGATAAAAAGACAGAGCTTCAGGTTTTTTACTAGCTATTCTTGACGAAAATTTCGTTATCGTTATAATATTGTAACGCAGTTTTTTTATCATGGTGAAAAAGCAGCGCAACGTTATGATAATGAAACTTGAGTTAAGAATAAAATAATCCTGCAGCACTTTTGTAAGAACAAATGACAATGAAATCAATGTCGAATCGACGTCGATTCCATTATCATTTCTCATTGGGAATGTGATAATGACGTAGTGGTAATATTATAGTTCATGACGGTAGCAATAATAAAGAGTTTGGATAATCGTTTTAAAAAAGAAGTCGGTACTATTACACGTTATTTTTGAAAAGTGGTCTTTGCAATTCTGTCATGGAAAATTGCGATGTTATCATCCTAAAAAACAGTCATCAAAAAATCATGGAAGTAGGCGTTTCTGAGAGGAGCGCTTAGAGATCACAAGCTCTTGAGCGCAAATTTTGTTAACGCAGCCTTGTTGATTAATAACGTCAGGTGCAATAATAAACAGTTTTTGAGCTATAATTTAGCAAAGAACTCAGTCGCTGTGATGTACAGTGTCGTCCAACTGACATTATTTTATATCTTTTACATAGCATATGTAAAAAATATGTAACACAATGTTATTTTCATGCATCATATAAAACTAAATGTATTAAAAAAATATTTAAAAACTTAGTACAAGTGATTTTGAATAGTGTCTTCCTATCACGTTGTTGAACTTAGGTTCAACCTAAGTTTTCAAGAAAATGCCAAGAATAGAAACATTGAAGTAATTATTTTCTGCATCAATACTGTTTCTTTTTTCAAATAAATTAAAAATATTATAGAATTGAATGAGACACACGTAGGATTTCCAGAATATATCGAAGCTTCACTTATAATTGTACATTGTAAAGTACAAGTTTCACACTTTTGTTACATCATAGCTCAGAAAATGTCCATTATTGATGTCCATATATTTTTTTGTTTATTAAATTAAGCATCATTATATGTGAAAACTAACTTAATTTACTGATACCCTACAATTTATCATACATTTAGTGCTGAGTTCTTTAAAATGAATCGTGAAAGTACCTTAACAGTAGCATTAATTTATGTATACCTTGTCTTTTTAGAATTTAATATTTTGAAACTGAAAATGAGCTTACATAATTAATAAACGCTATCTCACGAATGACTTATGAATATTTATATGTATGCTGATATGTGATGTTAACTTATTTTAATCAGAATTTATATCCTTTATGTGTTATATCTTGCCATTCGTTTGAAAGTCGTTTGAGAACATTTAATTTTTATCTTTTATCAAAAATCCAGCGTCTATCTTTTGCAAAATACTGCATATTATATATAAAACTATCAAGATTGGATAATAACTAGTAAAAAAATTTTAAAAAGTTAGATATTAAGGTTAAAAAATTAATAATTTGTAACTTAATTATTTCCATATGAATTAACTTTCAATTTTCTTATTTTTAACATGTAATTGTAAACATATTAAATTTGTAACTTAACTTTCTAAGTTAAACTTTCTAATAAGTTAAAAAAATTTTTTATCTCTCTTTAAAAGGGTTAATATTCTCTACTTCTATAAAATTTGAGCATTAAACAATGAATAAACATTAGAAAATAAATACCATTAGACAAATATAAATGGATAGAAAATAAACATAAACATTAGACAATGAACTTAAGATAAGATATGGTAAGTTAAATTAACAATCAGTTTTTTATGTCTGGCATGACTAGTAACTTTGTGTCTTTGAATAGAAAAAAAAAAACAAAGATTTTACTAACGAATGTGTTAATTTAAAAAAAAAATTAAGCGGCACAAATTTTGAAACGCTATTTTTATTAAAATTCAATAATTATTTGTAACATGTATTCCATATACATACTAATTATTATATTTTTATATTATTATTATAAATAATTTTTTTAAAAATATAGATTTCCATATTGAAAATTATACTTTTTCATTATTTCATTATCTCATACAAATTTTATGTATAAATAAAATATTAAATTTATAATATGTTTCATATTGCAATTATTTATATTTTCATTTTAACCGTTACAAAGAGAAGAGTTAGAAAAGAAAAGCTAATTACAAAAATTCAAATAATTATATATACTATTTTAATTTAAAAAAAATTTATGACTATAAAATTAGCTTACATTATGTTATGTTAAAAGTTATCAAAAATTATCAATTTATAGTTAATTAAAAATTAATTTTAAATTGAAGATAATTTTTGCAACTTTTAATGTAACGTAAGTTAATTTTATAATTATTAACTTCAACTTTAATTTAATAAAGAAAGAAAAACTAATTTATCGAATTCTGAAAGTCTAGCTCGCAAAGTCACGACTTATTATTTATTATAATTAAACTAAATTTTGCGTTTTGTTCGAATATAATTTTATTGCAAATTGCAAATGGACACTAACAAAATGGAAATGGACTTGTATAACATTCTTATTATAGATCATATACAGGGTGTCCGATAATTATTCTGTCGGAGTTCGTGGACATGTAGAGCGGACTAAACTGAGACGGAAAGTCATTTACCATTTTGCAATTTTTGTAATAATTAACAAGATATTAATTTCTAAAAATTGCCGAAAATCTTCAATAATTTTTTATTCAAATACTATCAACTTTACAGAAAAACTATAAGAAACAAAAATTGTTTATTTTATTCTCATAGAGCTCTAAAAATTTTTTTAGAATTTTTTCAGATTTGTTTAATATCATATTTTCTTATGTTGATAAAAATGAGAAAATGCAGTTGATGAAAAAAGTTGAAAAATTCTGAAAAAATTTGAGAGGTCTAAAGAAAGAGAAAAAAATAAACAATTTTCATCTCTTGCAGTTTTTCTGTAAAGTTAGTATTTGAATAAAAAATTATTGAATACCAATTTTCGACAATTTTTAGCAATTAATATCTTGTTAACTATTGCAAAAATTGCAAAATAGTATAGGACTTTCTGTCTCAGTTTAGTTCACTCTATGTGCTCAAAAACTCTGCCAAAACAATTATCGAACACTCTGTATCTACAAATAATATTATGCGATCACCATTTATGAAAAATTTATTTATTTAAAATAGGCAATAAAATGTAATATATAAAATGTAATATATTTCTTTGATAACAGAATGGAAATGAATATAATATTCTTATTATAATTTACGTTTTAAATGAGAAAATATTCTCATTTAAATTTGCATTTCCTTCTTTCAAAAAATTAATTTATTTAACATAGGCGATAAAATGTAATGTACAAAATTAAGAAAATAAAAGTAACGATTAATATAAGATTTTGGAGAATCAACAGAAGTGCAATTTCAATTTTACATGTATGAATTATTGCGAAAACATCTAGCATCATTAAAGAAAAATTATTTTTATAGCCATAATCCATAGCATTAAAAAAATTATAATAGACACACACACACATTTTATATGTATATATGTATAATGTATGTATAATGTATAGAATCAGTATATGTATGTATAATGTATAGAATCAGTGGATATATTATATATAGTATAGGCATATCAGCAAACCGACAAGAAAATCGACCGAAATTCTTCTCATACGTCACACTATTTTTTTGCTTAAGTATAACGAAAATACAAATGATGTCTTATCAAATAAAGTTATCTTATCAGATAAAATTATTTTATCAGGTATGTAAAATAAAGAGATTCATTCTTGTTAAAATAATATTTTTGAATTGCTACACATTAATATTATATTTTTATAATATGATATATAATATAATATAATACAATAATATTGTATTTCTTCTCATAAGCAATGCTTATGAGAAAAATTTACACATGTGTATCTGTGTTTATTTTTACATATCCCAAAGAATTTACACATATGTATAATGTGTATAAAAAATAAAAATACGCTATTAAATATCTACAGCCCCTTTTCTTCGATGAAATTGCGTCACTATCAAGTGAATTGAATATTACTAAATAAATCATATAAGGCCATATATAAAATCTTTAATAGCGTCTCATTGCTGGTTTCAAATATTTTTCGTAAGAAGCGAGAGATTTGTATTATATAATATATTATATATTATTTGTAACATTTAATATAATGGAAAATAAATGGAAAAGATAGGAATGATAATAAATACACTATCGGCATCTTCCATTGACATAATTTATTTGGGATCTAATAATAATTAAAATAATTACGACAGAATATCGATAGCAGTCTACTTATTTCCTAGTAAAGCGACAGCATACACGTTATACGAGTTTATATAAATTAAAATAATCAATTTTTTCTGTACTGAAGCGCTATTGTACGTGTATAGTCGAATTATGATAAGCCAATGTGACTCTTAATTTCACATGGTTTGCTTATGCACCTCAAAAATTTTATTTTTTTCATTCTAAGTAGACTCATCATATTATATTATCTCGACATATATATACTTTATTTATATATTTATATGTATATATATATCTCCATATTTTTTATATGCATATGTATTTAAGCGCGTGCAAATATACTATGCACGAGATCTCTCGGTGACTGTTGCTCAGTCCACAGGAACATTAAACTCAAAATACAATATAATATTACAATTTATTATTTCAATATATATAATAAATCTATCTACATAATATATATAACTATCGCAGAATCTATATCTACTATGAACGTTCATACGTTCATGTTTCCAATTATTTACAAAAGTATTGCCAGAGGCATTTGCTTATTTCTTCTTTTTCTTTAAGCTTGCAAAAATACGGATTGTCAGTAGCTTTCTTATACCCGTCTGCTCGAAAACACGATAATGAAAGATGAATAGATGTATTCAAAATGGAGAAAAATTGCACTTACAAGCAATTTATACCAAAACAATAATTTTCGAGCGTACTTTTTTATTTTATCAGAAGAACGGTAAAATGCGTGTGCATGTAAAAATATCATTATAAACAGTGCGATTACATGCGAAGACATGTTTTTTTTTATAAAAACTGTCATATATAGTGTACATAATCGCAGCACGTCATCAGAATTTATATTCAATATAAAAGTACATGTAGTTTTAGAATTTTATATGTACAATGAAATATACCTAAATTTTATAAAATTTTAATTCAATGTATAGGAGCACAGCAAATTTTGTTCATTTTAATTATCGATTTTTAAAAAATATTTTGTTTAGTTTATCTAATAGAAAATGTTTAAAGTAGGACAATATAATTATAGGAATTTTTAACAATTAAGCAATTGGATTTTAATTATAAATACAGATTCTTTGGATCAATGAGATGCATTAGATAGAAAATTTCAATTTTTATGTAAAAAGATATAATTAAAAATACCTAATATATTTTGCTTCACAATGCTTTGATGTGATTATCATTCTTAAGATTTTAAGTAAACATCAAGATAATTGATGATTTTTATATACATGTATTAAGAATATTTGTTTATAGAAAGATAGGCACACAAATAATAATATATTTAAGTGGATTATCAAGAGCATTTAGTTTATATTTTTTCTTAATTATATATTTTATATGATTTTTAAAAAAGAAATTTTTTAATTAAAAAAAAAATCTTTTAAAAATTCGTTCTCAATATATGCCTCTGTTTAATAGAGAAATCTCGGTATAATTTCTAAGTTATTTCAAGTTACAAGAAGAATTTAATTCTAAATTTTCTATAGTAAAACATGATATAATATATCTTTCTGAACTGAGGATAATAAGTAGCATTTAATAGTAAAAAAATATCTTATTTTGACGTAATTGTATGTGCAGAAAAACGTGCGTAATGTTTAACATTTTCATGTTAATAGTGAACTTTCTTGATGCTCAAAAATGTACACTTATTATTATATTTGTAATTCAATATTTAGGCCGCTTAAAGTTTTTTTCGTACACATTCAGAATATAGTCACACAAGTTAATATTTATTATTAATGAAAGAAGAGTCAAAAATATTCATGCGCAATTCAGACGCATGTTTCGAGTTTATTAACCCTTAAGTATCATAATAAATGAATCGCAAATCTGTTTTGAATCTTAGTAGATTATATTTACTTTTCATACTTTTAATATATTTGATATTGCTTTTCAAATTTTTTAGTTTCTAACTATTTTTAATTTCGGAAAAATGATATGAGAATGCTATTGATAAATGTTGTAATCGTAATAATATTTGAAGAATTTATTATAACATAAATAAAAACAAATGGAAACTATATACAATATTTGTTATAAATTTTTATTATAATACTTAAGAGTTATTTATTTCTTCGCCAGATAATAAATTCTTCTTAACTACGCGCTTTTTGTATATATAATAAAATCATATCACAAGTTTCGAATCATTTATCTTTGATCTAGGTGCATAATTAACATGACAAAATATTACAGTAAATATCACATGAAGCGATGATATTTCAATTAAATACAGTAGCGACTTTACTAAAGATAAAAGTCTATTCCTTAATCTTACAAATAAAATCATAATTTTGGGCATTACACGTTTTCGTTCATAAAATAATAATTTATATATTTTCATATATATGGGGTAGTAAGCTCAAGCATATGACTGATCCAATGATATAGCTATTTTATTTCCTTTCTCGACCCAATTTCTAAGACGTCCTCTAAGTTCTTCAAGACTTTTCGATTTTGCCTTATTTATCCTCTTGTACTTCACATCTTTTGGCTTCGTCACGGATCTATGATTGCTCATTACCCTATTATATGTCACCTGAAAGGATAAATAAATTTCTTATGGAAAGATCAATTTATACGTACTAGCATGGATTTTAAAATTAAACATGAGAAAATCTAAATGAAGAATATATCTTAAATTAGAGTATAAGTTTGCATTACGTTTTAAGTTACGTTTTTATGTAAATCTTGCATTACTTTTTCTCATTAGGATGTTTCAATCCGAGTTTCAATCCGATTTCACAAATATTTTCTAATAAATTAAATTCTCTTATACGCCGATAAGATTTCAAATAGTTTCTGTTACCTGCGCCTGTTGGCTTTCGTCTCTGGGTCTTTCGCTGGGTGGAGAATCTGTGTCTTGAGCCAACCTTTCGAAACTGCCGTAGAGATCCTGAAGCCTGCCCTTTCCGTTGCCTAAGTTTTTCATTCTCCTGTCTTCGTATTCCGAATTCTCTGTCGATTCCGACGGATCCTGATTATTTTCGCTGTCACCGTCTTCCTCCACGGAATACACGGTTTCCAGAATCTCCGGTCTTCTGAGAAAACCGTTGCAACGTCGCATTGACGAATATTTGTTCGACGGTTCCACCGCATCGGACACAGAACGGATCACAGTTACATCAGTAATATTAGAACGAAATCTGTGGATTACAATTAGAATATATATAAAATCAATTATAGATGACCTATAATTTGTGAAAGAATTCTATTTATAGAGCTTCATGTATTTTCTTATGTGTACATATTTCATCTGTTAATATTTTGATTTGTATATTAGATATAAACTGCGATTTTTCAAATAACTTTCATTAAAAATGTTTTTCGTTATGTATAAGATAACAAATAGTTACAGTTTCGCATTTTATCGTAAATCATAAATTAAAGTGAGCTTAAGATACATTACAACTTTATCATAGAAATTTTGAACGTATTTCAATATAATTATTATACACCGGCGTAAATAAATATTTTTTAAACTATTTATCATTATTCTTAATGTCATTCCAGTCAACGCAGTCTGTACTGATCGCAATCACAAATAAAACATATCACATCACAAATTGAAAATGATATTTTTCCAAAGAAATTCAAATTATGAAATAAGATGCTTTCAGCATGTTTAAATCTTGTTTATATTTTTGCTTTTGCATATTGAAAAAAATGATGTATCAACAACATTATTTTAAATGAAAATAATTTTGTTAATTCAATGACATCATTAATGAAACAAATTTGTTATGCTCTTGTTTTAGTAAAATTTTGTTTCATTAATAATCAAATAACAAGAAATACAGGATTCTTAATTTTTTAAAACAATATAAAGATATGAAGAGTACATAAGAGTCAAATATACAATTAAGAGTCTAAACAAAATATAAAATATATTCAATTGTATAAATTCAAAAATTACAGAAAAATATATATTACATGTTTCAGTTTCTCCATTAAATTATCTTCAGATAATTAATACAAAACGTAGTCACGATATTACCTGAGTATAACTATAGTGGTATAGAAAGAATCGGAGAAAATTGCTTACAAATGGTTTGTGAACTTAATGTTTGCAATCTCTCGGTATTCTAGAGAAAAGAAATTGTGTTAAAAAATATATAGTTGTCTTTAAAGCAAGCAATAACATCCGCTAAGGAAAACATTCATCCGTATGTTTTGACGAGTTATTATCATGCAGAATGAAGTTTGCGATTATTGGGTGAGCATTTCGTTTAGAGAATATTGTTACTTGCTTTAAATACAATTATATATTTTTTAACACAATTTCCTTTAATATATATTTTTTGTAATATATAATTTTTGAATCTATACAACTATATATATATATATATATATATATATATATATATATTTTATAATTTGTCTTTCTACACTCTTAATTGTTCATTTGACTCTTGTGTGTCCTTCATATCTTCGTCTTCATTAATATTGTTGTAAAGATTCAATATTTCAAATTATCAATAAGATTATTTTCTTTTTCTTCTTCTTCTTCTTCTTCTTACGTTAGTTCTTCTGACCTGTATTACAACTCTCTCATATGCTTGTGGTGCGCTGATTATTCAATTGCCACGAGCATATGAGACCTACAGTTTTAATGCCGGTTCCGAATGGCGGATTTTTCAAGAGGTGTTTCTGTGGGCAAGGATACTCTCAAGGAGATTGCCGACCTTGTCCGAGAGGAGACATGAGCGTAAATATTTTGGTTCCTATTGGGATCGAACGCACCCAATGATCCTATTGGGACCTCTGGCATGACCAGTGTGCTGTCTGCCATGCCACGCTCGCGATGAAGATTATTTACAATTAAAATAATGCTGTTGATACAACATTATTTTTTTCCAGTGCACTTTTCATTCTTACTTTTCATGTTCTTATATTCTATTAGACGCAGTGAAAGCTATCTTAATTTCATAGACGATGTAACTGATGTGCGTGTGAACCTATTTTAAAAATATTCACCTTGGTGGGGCAGGATCATCCGCGGTTTCCTCGAGCACCACGGCGCTATCGCTATCCCCGAGACTGTCTAATCTGTCCAGGGCATCGCAAGGTGGCGAGTCCCGAGTGCTCGTGTTCCTCTCCGCCAATCTGTTCTGCAATTGTCGAATCACCCTTTGTTGTCGTAAAATAATGGATTCTCGCTGACTCAGACTGGCTTCGATTTCCTTCTGTTTCCTGCAGAGCCTTGACTCGAACAGCAAAAGTTGCGACGACAACGTTCGCAGCTGCTCAGCTTTTTCCCGCGTCAATCGAGCCACCAGGTCCTCCTGCAAAACGTCACGATTACAAAATTGAACGAGTCGATAGCGTTAATTTCCCATTAATTCGTGAGTACAATAAACTGCGGGTTCTTCACCCGATAATTCATGTATGATAATTAATAACGGCGCGAATTCGTGGTTGCGAAACCAACCGACGTTTCGCCATTTACTTTCAATATTAAGTAATTAATTAGCAAACGATGCAGCTCTCGCTACCATTATTATTAATATTTGTTTAGCGCTATTAATTGATTTCCCCGGTTTTCTCATCTCGTTTACCGGTAAATACTGTTCGAATGAATATCGCTCATTAGGACGATATAATATTGAATCATATTTTTTTTCTTTTTTTTATCAAACACCGCGCATCAGTTCATACGTATTTGTGCAAACATCTCTCGAGTCCACTTGCTTTACGCGAAGGACGTTATCAGTATGCGTGAACGGCAGATACGTGCCGTTCCCCTGCACGCGTTTCCTCTGTACGTCGATACGTGCGTGAAGCTGCATGTTTGCACAACGATGTACGGTATATCTACACGTCGTACATATCCGGCCGATCGCTTTGCATGAGCATTGCTCGCGTCTCCTTCCTTCCGTCCGCCTGCACGCGTTGAGGATGAGTCCATTACTCTCGCTATTGTGTGCAATATAAACAGTACCATAAGACGACCAGGTGCTATCACCGGTGCGTCTCACGCATTTTGAAGACATACGCGGAAAATAATTGATACGTTTGGCTGATAGATGCATCATGTGAACGATCAATTAATAGACGATCAATTAATAGAACAAGAAGACATTTCTTTTATTATTAGATATCAAAGAAGCAATGATAATCATGGAGTTAAATAACATTTTGTTATTTTTTATTTCTACGTGTGTCAAAATGTAAATCAATCCATTTCTGTGGTCAGTTTTAAAGTATCGTATTAATGTAGTTTAACTTAAAGACAAATAAAATTTAAATTAGCGTTTCTTTTATGAACAACGTGTAATGGAAAATAATAAAAAATTCACGTAGAGTGTCATTATTATTTTTATTTTCATAAAAAAATGAAGGCCACAACACAGATGACTTTTGCATAACGCATAAGAGAATTTGAGAGAGAATCAATCAGAATCTTTCATTTTTACATGTTATGCAAAAAATCTACAGTCTTAAAAATTTAAATTTTTCGAAGAGAAAGGAAATAAGAATATTGTTTTACATGTGGCAATAAATATATCAAGTTGATGTGACAATATATATATTAAATATGAAAAATCTTAATTATGAGACTCATACTTGTCTTTTTCTTTTTCCAAATTTAGGATACACATTTCTTTATTTTCACTGATTACCACATTAAAGAAAAATAAATTTTTACAAAAAGAAATAGAAAACGTACAAAAATTAAATAGATGATTATCAAAAATCGAAAGTTCTATTCAAAATCTTTTTAAATCCGGATTCCGTAACATATCTGCGCAATATGCGTGCATATCACGAAAAATTGTTTTTTACTACCGAAATGAACTCATCAAGTATTAACATTTCTCCATTTATAATTAATAAAAATATATGGAAAAGTTGTTATTTGATAATCGGCCATCCCGCTGGTATTTTTCCCGGCGCCGTCTAAGGGAGAAAGAAGATCATTTTGTAGCAATTATTCCTTCGCAGATTGCCAGCAAATTTAGTGGGAGTCTTTTTTTTTCTCGCGAGGTCTACCCTCGCAAACCGAGAATTACCTCTAGTCACGCAAAGTCAGACGCGAAATCGTAGGATGTCACGAGACGCTCCGGGCTTATCCCAGAAATGCTCGGAAATCTCTTTACAGCAATGACTCGACGGCAGCATATCGTTTCGTTTACCTGCTGAAATTTATCTTTCCCATTGGCATCATTATAGGTCTAAAATGCAGACCTGTCCAATTTGAGCTCCAGTGCCAAAACGCAGAACAAAAAATCGACGCAAAAAATTCAATGTGAGTAAGATTTCATGAACTGTAAAGTGTTGATAAGCATCGCTCAAACACATATCAATACTTTACAATCTCTGAAATCCTATTCATATTTCTTTGCGTCAATAGCTTTGTGTTTTAGCTCTGGAGCTCAAATTGGACATGAATTGGATAGAATGTTCAAGGCCAAAATATATTTCATGGATCGAATGGAAAATTATAATTCAGATTTTTCATCAAAATCTTACGAAAATGCTTAAAAACAAAGGATATTTCTAGCAAAAGTTAAACTTTTGATTAACAAACTATCTGATAAAACTTGTTTTTTTTTTTTCAATTTGAGTCTTGATTTTAATTTAATGGATATTTTCCAATTACAGTATATCTGTATAAGCATATAACGTTTGTTTTAAATATTCATTCGTTCGCTTCGTAAAGCGACAAAAATATGTATTTCTTCGCGTCTAAATGGATCACCATCTAATATTTCACTGTCTGTAACATCAGTCCGTGGGCTGAGCGTGTTTTATGGTTTTCAGAGGTAATGGCTTTGATCGATCGTCTTGCGTTCTTCCCGACTGATTTCCTCGTTAAAGACTGCAAGTGGGATTGCCTTTGCATGTAGAAATCCTTCCTGGTAATTGAAACTTACCTGCAATTTAAGGGTCCTTCGCCAAGCGAGCATTTGGTGGGCTTGAGCCCGCTGTCTCGCTCTGAGTGCCGCTATGACCGACTTGGCTTCCTCCAATGACGTCACTTCCACCTCGTTACTGTCCTTCATCGACTCGCCCGATAAGTCACTGACTCGGCAGCCCTCGTCGATAGTAGCCAATATACAGCTGTCCATCGACGTCTCGTCGAAGCTGCAAACAGAAAGTGATGCGATGAGCGATTTGTCATTCTACTTATCTGACGATCTTCTTAACAAGTTATTTTAGGATATTAAAACGCCTCTCTCCAAGTAAATTGCTGCTCAAGTGATCCCTTTTAATACAAATGACATAACAGTAGGAGTATTGTAGAGAAATGCGATTACGTTAAAATAGATTGCCTTATTGTCTATTAAAATAAATAAAATATTATTGTCTTTATACTTGAATCATTTATTCTTTTTATTACATCTATTAACTTTTATTTTTAAACTTACAATTTCTACATATTCATATTCTTTATTTTTCTAATCTCATTTTAGCGTTATAAAAACTAAATTATAATTTAAAAACACTATTATTAAGAATGTTAATTTTAGATGAGTTAATTCTAAAGACATTGTACCATTAGAGTTAAATCTAAATTAATTAGAATTTAGTTGAAGTGTAATCAAAGCAGGAACAGCTCGTGTTCGGATAAGTGTATAATAATATTGGAAATTTTTGCGAATGATTGAAAGGTCGGAAATCGATATATCTTTTCCGGACAATTACTTACACAAGATAAAAAAAAAAGTTCAGAAAGCTCGTTTTCTCCGAAAAGAAAAATTTTCGCCTTAAAAAAACGAATCTATGTGATTTAAAATTTGCTTGGGTATCTTTCGCATTTATCCTTTTCTCATCATAGTAATGAATCATCCGACTATACAACTATATGAAACTCGACACGAGTCCTAGCGCACGATAAGCATACTCGCGGTAACTGATCCTAATACCAAGAAACGCAATCGGCAAATAAATCAGTGATCATGGAAATGATACAGCTCCAGTTTAATAAAGCTTGACGATCAAACTAGTACGAAAGCGATACGCGTAAATGATATATGCTCAGTGTTATTATTTCTTCGTACATATACAATAAACATATAATGTAAAAACGATACTTTTGTCGCAAGACTACGTCTTTGTTGCTTTGTCGAATTTACAAGAAATTTTCGACAGACTTAATAATTTCATATCTTCATCATTTTTTTATATATATTTTTAATTTTCCTTAGATTTGCTCTGTAATCTTTATGTATCGTCAAATTTATTCTTTATTTATTTTTACAGTCAGTAAAGAAATTAGATATTTTCGAATCCAAAGCGAAACAATTTTATGTTGAAAGAATGTATGGATGTAAAGATAAATATAATAATAGCAATTTATTTAAGAAAATAATACAATTTTATATATATGTATATATATATTTTTTTTACATATATATTTTTGATTTTTGATATATATATTTTTTGATATATTTGACGGAACAGCGAAACAATCATTTCAAAAGGGGGATGTCTGGTCTTATTACATATATTACGTTACAGCTGTTACGCGAAGCCGGTATACGTCCGCGGAATAAAACGTCTCTAAAAATCGAAGTTGCACTTGCATGAAAACTTTAGCTTTGCCTTTGGCTCTCACGAGAGAAACGCTATAAAAACAGTTGATGCCATACGAGTCTTATGTGATATCGATCTCTATCTAGAAATTTACATCGCACTGTACATCAAACGCTGTATATACCTACCGCAATTCTGTGTTCAAGATCGACACGCGGCTGGTATATACGTACGAGCTCGCAGTGTCGTTCACCGAGAACATAAGATTACTCTCGATTAAAAGTAACTCGGCTTTAAGGAGGAACACAAGATTTCTATAATTGAATCGTAGACAAAATTTGAAAAATTTATTTTTTAGAGAAAGGAATAAATTGATACAGTTTTCCGTTCAATCTTTTCCTAAAAATGAATCTGTAACATAAAACTTATTAAAAATATAGAAATTTTCTGTATTGACGATGGATCCAAAAATTTCAAGTGTCTTACAGCTACTGTGGTTCTGTGAATTCTAAGAAAATAATCTATTCTAAGAAAATAATCTATTTCTAAGAAAATAATCTATTATTTTCTAATTTAGTTTTCTTCAAAATAATTACAGATTGAATCCAAAATCGATTACAAAATGTTGTGATAATAATTAAAAACATAAAATTCTAATTTCTACATAAAAATTGATGTTATTTATATTATTATTATCATTTTATATAATAATAATTTTTTTAATTTTTCTAATTTTATAATAATTTTTATAATTTTTAATTTTGTACATTTTTAATTAATCTTTTACACCTTAAATTGTAGTAATAAAAGAATTGTGTCCATTTATTCCTTGCATTGAAATAAATTTTGCAAATTTCAACTTCAATTTAACTATACAAATCTCCCAGCTGAAACACGCATAGCAACACTCGACAGATTATCTACAGATTATCTTCCCATCGATGAATAACGGATTCCTTTTGGAACGCGTGTTCGTTCGAGAACCTTTAGAAAGGGCGAAAAATCCTGCATTAACTACTTACTGAATATGTAAACGGAAATGATTCCCTATTGTAAAAATTGGAAACTCTTGCGACAATACAATTTCCGGAAATAAAATCTTAAAATGCATAATTTTATAACGAAACTTTTATAACTATTCCTTTCAATTGTTTCTTTTACGATTTTTTAATCTAGTTTAATATAATTTTAGTGAGAAAAAAATGTGAATTTTAATGGAGATTCTTGCAAGTGAAACAGTTTTTCATAAAGTTAATTTGAAATTTTGTTCTTTCATGAGTATAGATATAAATTTCACGAATAATTTCGGAGAAAAATTAAGATTTTCTTACAATTTACTTGAAAAATCTAAATGTATAATATTACAAAGCGCTTTCAAATGTGAAACTTCTGTCTCAAACGTTCATTTATAGTTTCGCTCTTAACCTCGCTTTCAACCTCTAAGACTGTACTATATATATTGTAGTAAGCGAAGAAGAAAGTGCACATCTCTCGTCGCAAGCTACTTCGATATACACTTGGAACTCCATGAACTCCAAGAGAGACAGTTGCGAAAGTTTCCTTGTTAAAGTCATTCCCGGTCGTTACGCATTCATTCTAATCGAACAGAGAGAAATCGAGGAAGACAGGAAAACTATTAACGCACGTAATCTACATAACAAGCGGAGAGAGAGGCTAAATCATTTATACAAATTTATATGAGAGGAAAGAACATCGATGGATTTAATTATCGATTATTATTTCTAATTAAAAAATATTGGGATTGTTGCAAAATTTATTTATGATTGTTATTTATGGTTGATTATTACGGTTAATTGAGAATTTATAACGCACAGAAGTTATAATGTTTGAAATGTTACGAATGTCATATTTGTGGAAAGTATTTTTCCTCTCTCTCTCTCTCTCTCTCTCTCTCTCTCTCTTTCTCTCTGTCTTTCTCTCTGACCTCTGACTAATTAAGTCCGGATAAATTATGCATGAATCGTCCAGCTGAGTCATGTCGCGTCGTGAATTCGACGTTTTCCCTCTCGGAGGGCATCGATCGCAGGATAACTTGCGTGATGAGAGAGCCAGGGATCGAAACCCCCGCAGTGCATACGAGGAAAGGCACACGTTTCCGCCAGGTAATCTCGAGAGTGAAACCACCGCTGCGATATAAATGCATTTCCGTCGCGAGTAAAAATACTGAAATAATAAAATAGCAAAACGCAATATTCGCACGAGGCAACTTAAACCGATGACCGAGGGCTGCGAGATATTGCGATCGACATGAGCTACGAATATTATCACGGTTATTATTCCGAGATATATTATGAGAAATTAATACATAAAATTTAATTATTATTTATTATAAATTATTACTTATTATCATTTATTACTCCCGCGTAGTCGGATCGTTATTAAAATATATATTTGAATTGATTGTCGATTATTATTTCTGATTAAAAAATATTGGGATTGTTGTTGCAAAATTTATTGATGTCAAAATTATTTATTGACGGCTGTTATTTATTATAGCATGTTGATTATTATAGCTGAATGTTGAGAATTTATAATGCACAGAAATGATAATTTTTAAAAGCGAATATTTTATTTTGTACTTTACATTTTTTTGTTATTTAATGATTTTAGACTGTCTCTAAGATTATTCAGTTCTCAACGTACATGATAATTAGCAATTCCATGATAATTAGCTTTATAGAGAGATAGCTTAATTAACTCATTGTAATCTTCCAGTAGACATTAGAATAATCGAATAATTAGAGACAAATTGTGAAAATTTAATCTAAATAGCAATTTGCTTTTTGGAAAAACTTGTTTAAAAATCTTAATTATTATATCTTAATTATTTTTTTTCCCTATTAGTACATTTCTTCTATTTTATTGTTATACTCGTTATTATAGTAATGAGAAATCTCACGGTCTCTTAATTAAACTCATAATTAAAGAATTACCAGAAAAGCAAGCCTCATCAGTCTCAAACATTGTAATGTCTCCGGATAATGAACGACAAAAGATAGAATCAAATCGTGTTTTTCCTTTATAAGAGAAAATGCATTCAGTGCTTTTCCCAAAAGCAAGTATTAACCGCAATCTCTGTCACTGATGAATATGAGAGACCAGTCAAGTCTCCCTCTTTCCTGAAGGATTAATTCGAGTTTGTCATTGTACGAGGCAGATCTCGCGATACGTCCCCTCGCCCTGAGGGGGTCCAAACATCTGACGTGGGTCCTGGTAAATATGTGGTATTTCACATACCGCGTATACGTACATAGAGAGGTATGCATATACGCGCATATCGATTGTACGTTGCGACCAGGTGGACATTGTGCGCGCGAATCCACACGCACGGCGCGTCCTGGAGCGACGCGTACGTACACGCAGACACACCGCAGAAATACCGGACGCTCCAGGAGCGCGGATAATGTTCGACAGGAATTACAGTCAGGTGGCATCAAACGCGGAGAGTACCGTGAAACCGCATATTGCCGTTTAGATCGTCATCGAATTGCCGAACAGACGTTCTCGCAATTGATCGGGTGGATCAATAATTTTTAGACAATATGAACCGTGTAAGCAAATATGATCTTCAAATAGAAACCATTCGCCTATGAGATGAATGCAAAACGAATGAAGTGCAAATGAAGTGAAAATGAAATTATTAAAAAAAATATATCGAGAAACAAATACGTGTAAATAATATATGTGCAATCAGAATATAAAAAATGGGAAATAATAAAGCTAATAAAAATCTCTCTCAAATAATATGCACAACGAATCGTCCGTATTAATATAATTTTAAATAATATTTATATTTTAAAAATTAATGTACCATGGTGCGTTTTATACATCACTGCAATCCGCGTTGAGCATATAACATTATATATCTATAATATAAAAAATTACATTTAAAATATATTTAATAAAATTAATTCCATTATATGTACTGTAATTGCCTTCGTTAATTAATTAATGATTTTAATTAATTAATTAAAAATATAAGACGACATCATAATATCTTTTCTTTTAATTTATTTTAATTTACTTTTAACCTATGTTTCCAATTATTATATGTTATTTTAAGATTAATTTATTTTTATGATTAAATACATACAATTACGTAATTTCATGCTGTGAATTTTTTGTAAATTGAAGAACAGATGTATA
>Ga0157364_1001064_pt1 | contig 22213 bp, 11 predicted proteins | sample AttsexASBM2_FD_111476 | JGI IMG/M metagenome (GOLD analysis project Ga0157364, IMG submission 111476) | Fungus gardens microbial communities from leaf cutter ant in Ribeirão Preto, State of São Paulo, Brazil - Atta sexdens ASBM2 | ecosystem: Host-associated > Fungi > Mycelium > Unclassified ...
ACTCCGTGGCACTCATGCACGCGTACGCGGATATAATTGCGTGTTTATATGTATATACATATATATCTATATATTTTTACGTGTAGATATTTTTTTGTAACTTGTTATAATAAACTGATTAGATTAGTTAAGTATATATATTATATATAAGAAGAAAAAATATATATGCGTTGTAAATAAAGAATAATTTAGCAAAAGAGCTTTTGTCATTGCGCGAAAACTAATCAAAATTTTGTTATCGTTAAATACATGTATACAACAGTATTCTTCGATTATTCGTGGAATAATTACATTTCCGTGTACTAAATTCCTTGAAAATTGAATAAGTGATGATGCAACTTGATTTCTATTATTCGTATATTGTATATAAATCTTTACGAAAATATCGATATTATTACAATGAAAAGCAAGTTGTATTTGGCTTCACTTTATTTATACTTCTGTATTTATAAAATATTTATTATAATTTTCATATGTTGACGTAATAAAGTTTTAAATATACTTTACTCGGATCATCTCTGTATGTTCTTTACCTTTCAAATCACTAGGAATTATAAATTCTTTTTTATATTTCTTTTATAATTCTTTTTTAAATGTAATTTTTGATGTTGACTTCTCGAGACATATACAATTATTGTATCGAGACATATACAATTATTGTATCGAAAATTACAGGCTTGTTTAATCGATACCTTTTGTTTCGGTTCCAAATTAATCTTTTGACAGATGTCTTTCTTTACGTAAAGCTTATTTAATCATACTCGTAAATCTACAAGTGAAACAATTCCAAAGCAAAATTCTGCAAGCAACACAGTAATTTTTATATTGTTAAAAACGCGAAACAAAAATATAGTTTAATATCATTTTTATTCATTAATTTTTATCATGGGTTAAGTAAGTACGAATTTATGTAAATTATTAAAATATTAAATTTGATTGAATTATAAAAAATATATGCATCCATGTAAATTTTTTAAATTAATTTCTTCATTAATTTTTTATAGACAAATACATATACATATTCGGATTATCTGACATCTCAAGAGAAATGTAAATTATCGAAAAGTAAATTATCACAAAAATTAGAAGATATGGAGGATCATAGTAGTATCGGCGAGGGTGATATAGGACAAATCAAAGGAAAAATTTCACTTCGTAATAATATTGGAAAACGATGGCATCGCTTTCAAGTTCTAACACCGTGTTCATTTATTCTTCGAGGTTCTCGTGCGATGAGTGATCGCCGGTTCAAGTATAAAAGTCGAGGACGACAAGCAGCACCGTGCGCGATAGTGGCTATCGTTTACGGTCGCCTGTTTGAACCCAAAGAGTGGACGAGCCATCATATAGATCAAGTACTCGAATATGGTGACAAGTTGTTTCGCATAAGCTTGAGGAGGAACAAGTTGAAAGACGATGAATATATGAGGACCAATCTCATACACAATGAATTCTATATTGGTTTCTACAAAATTTGGGTTGATATCGAAAAAAATGGTATCCGCGGCAATCTCTTTAACCAGTCAGTTGGCTGTTCGGATTTTGCTGAAGGCCTCCAAAAATTTCTCAGAAATAATGATTCTGGAGTAATCACTACTCAAGGTAATTCCGTTGCTGTATGGCGTCAGTCTGGAAATGCCGGTTTCTTTTGCTACAATCCAGCCTCATGCGATGAGACTGGTCTACATTATGCTGATGGCACAGCTTGCCTCATGAGGTTCAAGTATATAAATGACTTGCATGATCATTTGTTGAAGAACCTAAATTGGCGTTATGACTCTCGATATTGTATCGACAAAGTCACATTGTTGCGTGCTATAGAGGTAATAATAGCAGTAGAATAGCGATAATAATAATAGTAGTAATAGAGATCCGGGAGAAAATGTTTCATATATAATTATATAAGATTAAATATAATTATATAAAAAAAAATTAACATATTTTATATACAATTATATATGATTATATATAAAAAATATGTCCATTTATATAACATTTTTTCCGCGGCGAGAGAAAGAGAGAAAGAGAGAGAGAGGGGGGAGAAAAGCTTATTTTTTTAAATGAAATGTTACTTGTAAGAATAAAATTCATTATTATTATTACACAAGTATATTACAAAGAGAAAGTCCATATACTATACAAAGATATTTATATAAAGATATTTCTATAAAGATAAAAAGAATGATGTAAATAATATATACCTAGCAAATGAGAATTGAAATGAATTGAAATGGATTCAGAAATATTGATTCACGAATATTAAAATGAATGTTTTTCAATCCTGAATGCATTTTTATTAATTTATAGGAATTGCATAGAGCATATCTCTATGCTCTTCAATTTAAAAATAATATTAGCTTTTTCTGTGCACAACACACACATTGTGAATACTATTCAATTCAAAATTTTGAATAGGAAATGGAGTTTTTCAATCCAATTGCATCTAATTGAATCCAATTGAATTCAATTAAATAAAAAAAAAAGTATTCGCTATTTAAAATACGCATTCGGTTAGAAAAAAAATTTCAATCTATTTTAATCCATTCTCATTTGCTAGATATTTATATATAAAAAAATACTTACATAGTTATACATATATATGAAAATAGAAATTTATAGGTCGATGGATTCGTTGACCGTTTATTCGATGTTATGGGTCCACCTATAGTTCGGAAGAGCGTATTACGATCCATTAATCCTATTGACATCGATGATCATAAAGTGGACTGCACAAAGCCTGTGCAGAAAGAAAAAGTGCATAAACTCGCAAGGATACGAAAAGAACCGTTATCAATCAAAATTTCAAATTATAGCATCGATCGATACTTTGCTACAGAGTTGTTGGTGAATCGAAACAACTTTGACACAGGATATTCATACGATGACATGCGAGTAAACGTGCCATCCACGTTTACGGAATTACCCGATAAAATAGCGATTCTTCATGGTCTAACTCATGAAGACGAGGAAATATACAAAGGCAAAGGTGGACAAAACGTAGCAAATTGCGTGATGGCTATTGCTATGAAGAAAGTGCATCCAGTAAAGACATGGGTGAGATCGACGCTGGATGAAATCCTGATGATGGGTGATTTATTGTATGCTAAAGTTAAATCCGACAAGCCAATAATAAAGATAATGACAGCGGCCGATTTAGATAATACCAAATTCCAAATAGAAGATCGTAAACTAGTGATAGATGTCGATCTGATCACCGTGACCGGTACAATTACCTCGAAGGTACCGTCAGTTTTGAATCTGAAACAGGCACTGGAAGAGTTTTTTCTGTTAAACGAGGAAGGTGTGATCGAAACGACTTCAATGGCGGTGACAGTCTGGAGCCAGGATGATTGTTACTATCTATTCGATCCTCGATATTGTGATGCCACTGGCATTAGGATAAGAGAAGAGAAAACTGACAAAGTTGCAGAAAGGGATAGGAAAGAGGAAATTATACAGAAGGATAAGAAAGAAATAGGAAATTGTTGCGTGATTCGATTTCCAGACTTAGACTCCTTGACTGCACTGTTCTTGAAAAATGTTGATCCTACGAGAAAGAACGATCGGTTCACTATTCGGCATGTCACGATCGTGGACGATGTGCCTGGCACTCGAGCTTGGAACGAGTTTCAGCCCGGTATGGCAGGTAAGACGTGGGTGTTGCAAGGTGAAATATCCAACATGGATGAGTTATTTGAAGAAGAAAATCAAGGAGTTCAAGGTCTCGCTATGCCAGTTGTGGCCTTGGTTAGCGCAGGGGAAACGCCAGCAGCAAAATGGAGTAAGGAAACCGTCGATGAAGTAATCAAGGAAGGCGACGCTTATTACAACTGGTCTAAGTCTGCCAAAATGGAAGAAGAAACTGAAACATTGCTTCTTGTCCGAGATCTGAAAAAAAATTTGTATTTCAAAAATCGAAAAGTAATTATTGATATCAACGAGGCGGCAGTTGTCGGTGATCTATCAGCATCGGATGATTCTAAATTACTAAACTTAGAAAGAGGCTTAAATCAATTCTTCGAGGACAAATATTACGGAATAGTTGAGACGAAGAGACTCTCAGTGGCAGTATGGAAAGACGAAGAAGAGATAAAGGACGAGGATAAAAAAGAGACATTTTATTATTACTTCGATCCAAACCCTCGTGATAAATTAGGTCAATCAGCGGAGAAAGACGAAGAAAATTCTGCCTGCTTGGTACGATCTTCGGACCTCTCAGCGTTAGCAGATCTCATTAAAAAGAATGCGGGGCACAATGAAGACGATTTCATGATACACGAATTAAAGTCTGTGTCTATCGGTCCACTTATGACGGATGAGGAGATTGAGGCAGATAAACTAATACCGATTATGCCGAATTTGAACAACTATTCGAATTTGGGCGAGACTGGCGCTATACTTTTGGGTACCATCAATCAAAGAAATGAATTGGTCTTCAAACGAATAACGAGAGATAAACAGCAAGCTGCTAACGGTTTAACGACCTTGGCTATGACAAAACTTTACGATCCTCATTTATGGTACAGTGAACTTGTAGACGATATCTTGAAAATTGGCGATAAACTCACTAATGAGAACTTGATAAATCTACCTGAAGTAGAGGCTGAAGAGGAAACTCCCAGAGATTATCTTCTTCCTACGGAAATCGCAGAAAACTTTACCATAGGAGTCAATCGAATGTCAGTTGGATTTGAAGAAGAATCTATCACCGGAAGCATGACTGATGTGATAAAATTACTTGAACAGTTTTTTGAGGAAAATTCGATGGGAATATTTCGTCAGGATGACGTAATAATGCCGATTTGGAGAGAAGGCGAAGTGTTCTTCACAATGGATCCTAGGGGTAGAAATGCTCAAGGCAAACCTACAGATAAGAATGAAGCTGCAGCAGTGATGTGGTTCACCGATATCCCCTCATTAGCTGACGTTCTTCGAACAGTTGCACGGGAGGCCGACAACTTCGTCATTGATACCATCTCAATCGATAATGTGTACGAGACGCGAGTGGCCCAAGCCGAACGTGTGAAAAAGACTACTTCCGGTGAAGATCTGTGGCATCATTTTCCCAAACTCGCAGACGGTGTCTGGAGCATCGACGGTAACGTCACTATGACAGACGAGAGGTTCGACAAGGCAAATCATGGCAAACAAAGTGCGGCCATCGCCGCGATGGCCATCGTCTTTTCCAAGGTTTCTTTTTTTTTTTTTATATAATCAGCTTAATTAATTTTACTTAATTAATTCAACTATATATAACTCAACTGCGCAAAGATAATTAACATGGAAAATTAATAAAGGTCTACCAACCGAAACAATGGACATCGTCAATTCTCGATCAAGTTATCGTTACTGGCGACAAACTACATTCAAAGTGCGTCGAGAGACTCGGTAATGGCTCGGTACCCTTAGTGAACGAAATCATTAGTGAGTTTTTCCTGTCTTCTCGGCGCATCGCTTTAACAATCAAGGATTGCGTTCAAGCGGGTAGTCTTACCGGGAAAGCTCCTAAGATTCAAAATTTACGGAGCGGAATCGACAATTTCTTCAACAAGTACGAAGCTGGCGTATTGACCATACGAGGAAATAAAAATTTAGCCATATGGAAGGCTGATGACGCATATTATGTTCTAATACCCAATTGGTCCACTAATATGAAAGAAAACGTGTCAACGGTACCGCAAGTAATCAGGTTCAAGGATACGAGTCTCCTTGTAGATTATCTTCTACATCACTTGGGAACCGAAGGCGATTATCAGATTACTGCGATCGACGTGCTGGATTGGACTAAACCGCCACTTTGGAAACTTGATCCTAGTCCGGCGATTCGACCAACGAACCTGCCTCCTTTGAACGCTTACAGAAAATTACGGGGCGAGGCGCGTGCTATCTTGCGTGGAAGCTATCATCAAGGCGACAAGATCTTTCCCGAGACGTTACGTGGTCGACAAACAGCGGCAAATTGTGTCGTTGCTCTCGGTATGTCAATCGTTAAGAGTCCCATCACCTGGACGAAGAAGACTATGGACGAGATTTTGGCAATCGGTAGTAACGTTCATCAAGAGTCAAGAAAGATCAAACTCGAATCGAGATTGAAACCAAAGGATATTATCAGAGTATTCTATGTGGGTATGTATGTCGTACGTTTCCGCTGTTTTTAAAATAATTCTGAACAAATTTCGGAATTTATATTTTCCCAGGTGTCAATGTTTTGACTGCTGACATCGAGCCTAATACCGTAATCGGTCTGGTGGCGATTGAACTTTCCGTCTCGGAAGAAAAGGGGGAAGAAAAAGAAAATATTGACAAACGCGAGAAGAGAACGACTCGGCGAGAACAATCTTCTTCGATTTTATTGGAGGAAGGTTTGCGGAAATTTTTTGAAGATAATCGTGCTGGTATTCTAATAACCGATCGCGGTATGATAGCTATTTGGAAAGATCTGGGTGTTTACTTCATGTACGATCCTAGAGCTAGAAACGATCAGGGTCTATCAGATTCCAACGGAACTTCGTGTATAATGTGGTTTGCTTGTCTGGAACCTTTATATGATACAATCTTTGCAAACATTGATCCCCGTGAGAGATATGGGGCTTTCGAGATCTGTCGGGTGATCATAAGGAACGTCATAATTGAGACATTGCCGTGTCCAGGTGGTTTCCAACCATATTTAGATCGTATCGCGCCACTCGTTTCAATTATCTGCCCAAAAAAGACAGTTAGGTTGAACGTGGAGCCGCTGAATGAGTACAGTATCGTGGACGACGAACTGAGCGTTCTGCATGGCAGCCTGCACATGAATCATCGTACCTTCAGTCTGAGAAACAGGGGTTTGCAGAGTACGGCAATCGCGGCGGTCGCCGTTGTAATGGGGCTGCTGCACGTGCCATCCACGTGGACTTCCGAGCTAATTGATACCGTACTCAAGTACGGTGATTCGTTGTACTTTGAGAGTGCCCGAGCCGCTCGACCGGGCGCCAGGAATCTCTCACCCAGTGAGTTGCTCACCGTGTTTATCGTGGGTGACTTGAGGGTCACCATTCACGTTCATAATCATACCACCGCCGGGATACTTCATGTTTTCGATCTGTCCGAGGCGCTCGCCATGTTTTTCCGCGTGAATTGCGCCGGAATATTGCACACAAACAATCTGGCGATGGCTGTGATGCAGCATTACGGTAAATTCTATATGTTTGACCCGTGCTCGAGAAATGATCGGGGTAAACCTGCCTACGACGGCGCCGCATGTATGTTCAAGTGTAACAGTATCGCAAGGATGGCAAAGATATTCGTGGACAACTGCAACTCGAAGCGATCGAATGTATATACTCTGAACGCGGTTAACGTATTGAGCCTACATTTTTTTTCAACCACGAGAGACATTTATTCATGTAAATATTAATAAATATTTGGTTGTACGTTTTACTTTTCTTTATTCGCCAAGTAACTACAACGATACGAATCTCAAGGTGCCATGCATCTATGTAAAATTTTCAGAATTTAAGAAAATATTCCACAATCCTTAAACGCACGCGAAAATTTTGCGTTAAAATCAACGAAAGATAAATGGAAGTGAGAGAAAAAATTTGTACACGCGGTCGACAACGTTCTCAAAGTGCTAATTTTATTTATAGGGTTTCTTTATGACACAAATCACTTTTAGCATCTACATGAGTAGGATTACAGGCTATACGAGAATGAATGATACAGATCGCTTATTAGTATAAATACAATGTTCCTTTTCTTCAATTACACGCGCGCTATCAGCCTAGATACTTAGAAAACACTGTACAACGCAGTTGAGAACTGTCGATTGATACTTTACAATATGGTACAATCATTCCTTTGAAGCGAGACACTAGCTTCGAACTCCCGACTCGATCGGCACGAGCTTGGTCACCCTCGTCACCGGAGGAAGGGGGGGGGGGTCGTCATTTGCGACTCGCGAGCAAATCTCGATACTCTCTCTTCTCGAGCGGACTGTAGGCCGTATCGAGCGAGTTTGCTCGCATTCCGAGAATCGCATTCTGCATCCCAGGGGATACATTCTCTTTATACCCGGTTAAACCGAGACGCTTTCACGTCCCCAAACAGTTTGCCGAATCCTAGACGACGTCGCCTCGTCGTTCCTAACAGAGCGAGAAAGGAAGTAGCGAGCGGGCTCGAGATGATCTATGAGGGCTTCCTTTGCGGTTCCAAATCAAATCGCTCATCAGGAAGAAATCGGTCCCACTCACCATCATTCTCCTCATGTATAACGATACTCAAATGTCTCGCGTGAAACTTGAAGAGTCTCGTTTTCATGTATTGACTATATCTGTCGCTAAATGTCCACTGCTACCTCCTTTCTTTCCGCATTCGTCTCTCGTGAGACGTTGCTGGTTGTCCTTGCCCCGTACTTATTCGATAGGTACTTCAGTTCTTCGATCGAACATCCTGTACGCGCGAGAGTCTACGTTTCTCTTTCGTTCGAGTACTGCTAAAATATTTCGCTTTGTTCGCGATCGCATAATATACAGATCGTTCGCGAAAAGGTTCCTACTAAATGCCATTTTCAGTCTGTTTAAAGAGTTCGATCGACAAACGAAGAAGGCGGGTAGGAAGGGAGAGAGAACGGTGGATCGAGTGAAGAGGGAAGGAGGGAGAAAAGGGCAAGTTCGCGTCAGTGGCTGACGCTCCACGACGGAACTAGGAATGGATTATAATGTCAAAAACAATATGTATTATATGGATAATATTGGCATGACGTTGTTATGGCACGTTTAGTTCGCTGCTATACTCGACGATGCGTTCCTACAGCGGTTTTCGCCATGTTCATTATACAGACACCGGATGATTCCAGTCTACGGCTGAGTTCAGCAGAAAAAGCAATCGCAAAAACTGTTGCAAAATTGTTTAATATTATTGGTTACGCATGTAGATCTAATAAGAAGCTAAGGATAAGAACCAATCCATGTTGAAGAATTTTACAATTGCAAAGCTGCTTTTCTGCTGAACACGGCTAATGAAGTAAAAAAACAAAAGAAAAAACAAAGAATATAAAAAAAAAAGAAGGGGAAACACATTGCGGAAGGGAAATAAGGGAAGATATTGTCATAGACGTTCGCGTGCATTCTTGTGCAACGTCTACTTCCATTTCGTGGCGCACAAACGCGCGCAATTTCACACTCTCATTCTCTCATTGGCACCTCCATTGCACTTTCCCATGCGCCGCAACAAATGCATCTTATATAAAACATATTTATTTTATGTACAAAAGAGAAACTGCTCTCTGAATAAACGCTTACGGAACAATCGTTACAAAGGATCCCTTTCGCCCATTTCTTTCCGATTTGGTAATAGACGGCAAAGAAAAACTAGAATCGCACCAAAATGTCGCATAACAGAACGAGATCAGTCATTAACAATTCTCATCGCAATTATATAATCGGTGTGCTCGAAATTGCGTATAAGATACGTGAATTTTTTATCTTTTTACAAAACGTACTATTGTGTGTAATGTCTTATTGTAAAAAAAAAATTCGTTTTTGTCATTTTTGTAAATATGTATTTTTGAAAATATTGAAAATAAAATTTTTTTGAAATTAGCGATGATTAAAATCTTAATGTATGATAAGATGAATAAAAATGAAAGAAATTAGCTGTTCTCTTACGAAACAATATTGCGAAGAATCTTTTACGATTAATTTCTATTACATTTATAAAAAAAGAAGATTATCGGCTAATAGATTTTTCGCAACAAAAACAACTCACGAAATAATGAAAAATATATTCATTATTTCATATTATTTCGTATATAATTATTCAAATAGTACGTTTTACATTTGCACGTTACACCGAGATACGATATATAAACAATACATATATATATATAATAAAACATAAGAAAAAACGTAGAGTTGCCGATAAAAATATTTATGTTTTGCACCTAGAAACAAAAAACCTGCATTATCCTAATATTTGAAACCACATGCTAAAAACTCCGTTAATAACGGAGAGAAAAATATATAAAACATTAGTAAAACTTATAAACTTTTTACGATATCATAAAATGTTTTTTCGAAAATCCGTTCTTAATCATCATTTATTGAGCGATTGTTCCAACGATAAATTTTTCTATTTCACGATTTGAGAGAGAAACTTATTTCTCTGATGCGCAAACATACAGATTACAAATCAACTAATCCTCAAGTCGCATTGGATTACTACACACTCATCGAACGCTCACGTTAATACGTAAAAGTGAAAAGATAGGTAGAAAATGTTTAAAAAGAATAATAAAAATATGAGAGGGAAATAAACAGATTATAGGATAATCTTCCGAAAACGTCAATGTAACTTTTAACATTCGCAAGTTATTTGAGACTGATGCAACTAGTTCCAATATTTCTATAGAGAGAATAATTGCATTCACTGAGTTTAGTTTTTATTTTTATTATTGTCTTTGTTCAATCGAAAGTACAAAACATGCGAATCAACGGCTAAAATTATTATCTAATTTGAGAAAAGAATCAAAAGATGAAGACATTGAACGATGTTAAGTCGATTGCGACAGTAATAATAAAAATTTGAAGTTTAATAAATACGTATTATTAGTATTAATACGCATTTATCAATATACGTATTTATACTTAATAATTACGTAGTTAATAGCGTGTTATATTCCGTACAAATGGAAAAGTTTACTTGACAAGTTTTACAGAAACACGTTGCCTTTAGAACCTTATCGATCGTATAGCGCCATTTATCAATGTAACATTATCAAAAATAAGATAAAGGAAGAAAAAGAAAAAGAGAAAGAAAAAAATATTCGAGTGAATGGAGAGTCAATAAAAAGGATCTTACATGCTAATCAACCCGCACGGTGTGTATAGACTTTTAAAAAAATAACAAATTGCATATACATAGAAGTTAGATATCTTAACACACACTTGACGTGTGAGGTGAGGTCGAATAAACAAATGATAATAAAACGCATCTCACGCGTGAGCGCGCCGCTTCATTTTTTTTTTCTTGCGGCTCCTCCGCTTTATGTTTTTAGCTATTTATCCGCAATATAATTACTTTCCTAGAGTATAGTAGCTGGCACAGGAACATGACTCTCAGTCATTGGCATCACAACGTAACAAGGACTACAAGCTGCGTCACGCGCACTTTCAATGAGCTTGCTTTCTCTGTCGCATTATTATCAGACGTGCACCTTGCTCTTCCCCAGCTTCGCAAGCATACATGCACATATATTCTCTCACGCTTACATCTCGCTTACATTTGTCTTTTTGCTGAGCGGGTGACTACAACCAAATACTTGGTCCTGAGTATTTCTGCACATAGTATTTATTTCTGTTCTTTCGTTAACACGTATAATAACGTCTTGATCATTATTCCCGACTTTGGATGATCTCTATTTCGGCGAATGGATAAGAGTGAGGCCAGGAGAAAATAATCGAAGGCGACGTTATCAATCCATAATGGCGCTGGAAGATTCGTACGATGATTTCGCATGTTCAAATTCATCAACAGTACCGCTTCGATTGTAGACTGCATCTAACTCGACTAAGTAACCACTCGAATTACCTTCAGGCATCTCGAAAATACTATAGTCTCCTTGAGCCTCTGTCAAATCCCCCCCTCCCTTCCCAAATTAGATCGGAACTGAGAGAAACGCTAAACGACGAAAGCGATTCTTATTTGGTTTCTCATTCGCCAAGTTCCTTTCTTTATTTCTATCATCATTTCAGTCGGTTCTTCATTATCCAGCCTTCTTATCGCGTGCATACGTAGACGGACCCTATAGATGACACCGCGTGTAGCAACAGTTCGGTCACGTGGGTCCGGCCGGGGCTACGTAACACTGATTGCCGGGTTGGAAGGGCCCGAAGGTGCGGGCTCGCTTTTTATACACTGTCCGGTCAGCTGGTTCACGCTGAGCGGATTGTTAATGTCGTGAGGATTCGTGCCGACGGGATTGCGGTGAGGCTGCGGAGGTGGTTGCGGTTGCTGTTGCATTGCCGCTGATGTCACTGCCGATCCTGCCATTGCCATCGCTGCCGCTGCCGCCGCCGCCGCCACCGATGTTGTCGTCGTCGTCGTCGTTGTCACCACCGGCGGCTGGTTCGTGTTTGACAGAGGTGGGGGCGGCACCGGGGGCGTCAACGGGCACGGGCACGGACATGGACTGGCTAGACTTGAGGGCGATGGTAAGACCAACGAAGGACTCGCCAGACTAGACAATGCGGATAGGCCCCCGGGACTACTCAAAGATTCGTCCTCCTCAGGAGTCCCCGCCTCTCCTACGCTACCCAGATTATCCTCTGAATGATCATCCTCAGCTTCACCGTCAGCTTCACCGTCGCCGTCTCCTCCCTCCCCCATATATCTGATACATTTCTTCTTACGTCTGGAAATAAGGACGTGGAACCGATTAGTACATGCTCGTTTAGGTGTATTGAAAACACAATATAATATTGTCTTTCGATTGCTGCAATTTCCATCTGTGAGAGATAATTTCTTTAAATAATATAGCAAATATATAAATTTTTATTTATATTTTGGTAATATTCTAAAAGCACGATGTTCTTTAATATACAAAACATAGCTAGAAGATTACTTCAATCTGATATTGTGTGACCAATCAAAGTAATATTTTTTCAAACAATATTTAATTTTAATTCGACTCTTGCGTGCGTCTCTAAATTTTCTTCAATTATCTCTAAACTTTACATGGAGCTCGACATTCGGTGGAAGTCTCACCGTTGGAAATGCGCAGTGTCCATGAAAAATGTTACATCTAAAATTATTACCAACTAAAAAAAAAAAAACATGCGATTACGTCATCATCGCAAAGTCAGACACACAAACTTCTCCATCTCGAGTTAGTAAATTATCTCATGTTCCAATGCCTCAATTACCGAAGGCAACAAATCTTTGTGCGCCTGACAATGCTTCGATTGCTCGACACTGATCACTCGCTCGCAAATGCCATGCTCAAAATTCTTGGACGTAACAAGCATAACGTGTAAGAAATTTGTACGTGATAAAAGAAACAAAACTCAATCGAAATGCCAGGGGGCATCTATCGAATCGTTTATCATCCGTTAATCGATAATTTTATAGGGATCCGCGTTCTTTTTTCAGCATCAATTTGTCATAAGCCAATTAACGTACGTACATACATTGAATGGATACAGTATGTTACGTGGAACTAGGAATATTGCGACTAAGTGTATTCAAAATAAAGTTTTCAGTCGCGTAAAAGATGGACATCGATAGAATAGATTCCGTGTGACGAGAGGAAGAAAGGCATTTTGCTACTGCACAATTTTCACAAGTGAGCCTGTCCGACCTCGTCCAAGAACTGCTTCGCAGTCGAGACATTTTGTCGCTCTGCCATTGGCTCTCATTATTTATCTCTCAGCTAAATCAATTAGTTTTATCGGCCGTGCTGCCGAGGACGACGGAAGTTTCTATTAACTCGCAGTCACACTTGGATATCAAAGCATTACACAAAATTTACGGGAGTTAGATTCCGTTTTAGTGCGCGACAACGAACGGACATTTGAAAATCTCGTGCTGGATTGCAACGTATATATATATTATTTGTCAAATATTATCGATAGTTATGTATAATTGTATAATTAATATTGAGTAGCAAAAATCGTATTCTTCGCATTTATACTGAAAAAAATTTATTTCTCGCAAGAAATAATAATTTGCGTCCCTTCTTTTGTTTAAATAAAAATAATAAATGTCTAATACAGACATGGCAACAGGTATCTTGTTAAAGAACTGCAATTGCAGTTGTTTGCAATCCAGTCCGAGAGTCAATTTGATAATACAAAATTGTGCAAAATTTTAACTTAAATTTCATTCTACACGTTCAGCCAGCGAGATTTTTTTTAAAGAAGTGCCTTAAGTGGTTACTATATACGTATAAAAACACGTTATTGTATAAAATATTACAAAAGAAAAAAATGATTAGATATTAAAAGTAAAAAAAAAATGTGAAAAAGAACACATCCGCAATCATCCGGTCTTAATCGTACGAACTGTCATGCTAAAAAATTAAAATATATAAAAACCTTCTAAGTGTCAAACGTTCAGAAATCGGAATAAATAATTGTTACATGTGTATATATATATATAGAAACATATATGTATATATATAATATGATATATATTACAGATCAGCCATGCTAAGGGCAACACTGAATAAATTCCAACTAAACGAGAGGGATAAATAAATAACAATAATAAGCTGTAAAGAGCCACAACAATGAGAAACAATGCGAGCATCACGGGCCACCGTCGTGCCACTTACTATGGGGCTCTCTTCGCTCGTATCTTTTCACAATAATATTTAACGAGCTATATGTCCTCATCAAGTTTCAGAAAAAAATTTAATATCCCGTTATGTGAGAATAAAATCATTTGTGAGTTATCTTTCGAGCGACTGGCCGGCCATAGCGAGGACCGACGAAGGCCCGTAGGTTTCAAGTCGGGACTGACCACTGTTTAAGAAGAAGTGTTGCAGTAGAAGGGAGGCGATAGGCTTGACTAGAGATTAACATAAGTGGGTTCTTGCTGAGGCGAGGAGGCATTGGAGGCAGTGTTGGTGTTTGGCGGGGCGGCGGCTGTCCCCACCGTCCCTCCACCACCTCCAGCCCCGACCCCTGCCCCCGCGCTACTTCCCACACCGTGATGGATTATGCTCGCGTGGATGCCCATCCCCGCTCCATGCTCCACTGGGCTGCCAAAACCAACCACCAGCCATTAAAGGGGCGCTCTCTCGCTAAGACATATCGTCGACTTAATCCCACCTCAATCTCGCACCGTATCGTGTCGTCACCCACACGCACGTGTGTCTACGTATGTCGAACGTGTTACCGCTTTTCTAACTTTCGGTTCCTAGATTTCTTGTGATAGTAAAATCGCGAAAACGAGGCCGGTGATTACCAGATCGAGATTATCAAAAAAATTTTTTATATACAACTTTTCATATTCTGGAATGCGGCGATATCGATGCCAGACAATATCATTTCATATCACTATTTTAGAAGAGATAAAAAAAATAGCTACTAAATTTTTTCTATTTAACATATATATGTAAATATTTTTGCTAATAATAAATGACATCTCCAAATATTTGAAAATAAAATTTTGGCAACAAAAGATAGTCGAATGATATGATAATTTATGCATTACATAGGTATCGTGATTACAGCATTGCCGGCCCCGTTGGAATAAATTTGGATTTTAACTGGAACGAAGAAAGACAGTGGAAGATATAGCGATTGTTGTATCGATCAGAAAATATGTCTCCCAAGTATCCGCGCTGACACGATGGTTTATTAGAATTATTGATCTTAGCGCACTTAATAGCGCTATGAATATTCGTGGTTGCGTTACAATTTATGTTTTTATTGTCGTTATATTTACAATCTTCTAATACGATTTCTTAAATATTCGTGATAACATTACTAATCGAAAGCACAATAACGTTTATACAGGCGGTATGTAAGTTACGTGCATTCAATGCAGAGTGCAATCGGCCAAGTCCAAGTGCAACAAACTATGTGCTCCCGGTATCTGACAAAATAAATCTTGATTTTGGCAGCATGAACACAAACCAAATGCAATCGCACAGGATGAAATTTTACGTTTTACGACACGAATTTAACACGTTTTACGACACGAATTTTATACGCTTCTAATTCATTCCCATGCACGCGATGATGAAAGTTTGCCAGGTTGGCACAATTCGTTGGTAAACTACGTTCTTCAAATGGCGCTTAATCTGGTGATTGCTCTCGAGACTGTCACCTTCTCTCATCGCGTAATAAACGGAAGGAAAGAAAAAGAACCGTTCGATGGGATTCGTCCTCGCCCCTTTAATGAGGTCCATGAAATTCACAAACCCAGCCAGGAGTTGGGGCATTTGGGCTACGCTGTGATAACGAAGCAGTGTATAATCGACGTTAAAAAACGGGTGGCTCGTGATACCGCGACAAACTACGAAAGTGTGCTTCTAGAAACCGATATTTACAAGCCAAATACAGTTGGACACGTTTGAGCATCGTTAGGCGGCGTCGTGCGCCCACTCGTAACTAGGGAGGAGATTGGTCATTCACATCCCTTTCTCTTTTTGTTCTTTTTTTTTCTCTTTGGAAGACACATTTTCTGATGGTAGCGCGCAGCTTCACGCTGTGCTTTTTTTCTCTGTTTCTTTCCTCGTTCGTTCTATGCTATATTTGTAGATTCGATAGGAAGGGAGTACCATCATTGCAAACATGAATTATTCTTGACACGAGACGACCCTGTTGCGCATGACGCTTCGCGCATTATATCGTATAGTACCGATATTTGTACACTGAAAAAAATGATGTTATATCAACAGAATTTTTTTGACCGAAAATAATTTTGTTAATAATTCATAATAATATTAATGAAACAAATAAAATTTGATCAATGCAAGAGCATGATATATTTATTTCATTAATAATGTTATTGAATTAACAAAATTATTTTCAATGAAATATTAATACTGTTAATATAATATCATTTATTTTCAGTATATACACACAGAAAAAAGAGATTATTCTTAAATCAACCATGATATGCTCATGTATAAGCAAAAATATTGTAATCTTGTTTCAAAAATTTTAGTCTTGATTTGATTGAGTTTGCATTGATGCAAGATTTTTTACTAAGCAAATCTTGAATTGAATGCAAAGTAATATCAACACAAAATACTTGTATCAACACAAATTTTTTGCCTATATATGAGCCTATATATTATGGTTAATTTGAAGTCTTTTCTGTGTACGTTCCGGAGCCGTTATGCCATTTGGTCATGTCTTTAAGTCATTCCATATGGATAACATGTGGATGACGGAACGGGGTCCGAGACCGATACGAGATAGTGAAAATCGAGAATACTAGAATTGTGACTGATACGTCGCGAGCAATCTTGAAGAAGGTTATTAGTACATATAAAAAATAACGTTTACAGATGTTTCCGAATCATCCAGTTACTTTTAAAGCGCCAAAGTACACTTTAAGTAAGCTACTCGAGTGTCATTACCGTAAAGTGTTAAATTATACACTCGTTATATTAAATGAAACAGAGGATTGACGTTACGCGGAAGAATCCGAGATCTTCTTTTGCGAGATTAAGGAAGTATTTCGTGTACTCTATCCTCTATATTAGATTGAATGATAGACAAGGTAAAATTTTTTTTAAATACAATCGACAAACATGACATTGCCAAATTATTGACTTCTGTAAAATTTAGTATATATTTACACACGAACTACGAAAATCGTACGCGTGATCTAACAATTGTTTTCTCACTAAAGCACAAGATATATCGAAAAAAAGCTTTGCACATGGTACACATACCTGCAAGGTTTGCACCATTGGCTTTGTTGATCTAATCCGTACCTGGCACGGCATTTCTTCATGTTATTACCTAGAAGGGAAACATTAATGATTAATGCTATGATCGTGGATTGTTTGCAAATGGGATTACTATTCGACATAGTACATTCTGTCAAAAGAATGACGTAGTTATTGACATCGCCATGTGAGAAAGATGTGAAGAATCAACTCGAGTAATGATTACACGTGATTACACGTAAAGAAAAAAACAATATTTTTATATATATATATATATATATATATATATATATAATATAAATAAGTATTATTATATATTGACAAACCGTGCGAAATTGTCGTGTACAAATTAATATGCAGAAACGACGTAATCTATATAGTATGGAGTGCCCGAGTTTTTGCGTCAAACGTACTTATGTTTCTGTGAATGTCAAATGAATTCAACGAATGTCAACTAGTCATGCGTGTAACAGAACGATGTTAATCCCTTGAGATCCAAGAACACCGATTATCAATATGCATTATAGGTTCTCAACCTTCCGAGAAGATATTACAAAATTCAATATTATAGATTACCTAAATCCTTACATTATATAAATAATGTAATTTAAAAATTGAATAAAATTTCTTTCAAATTAATGTAACAAAAATTTATTTCGGTGTTACGACCTCAAAGGACTTGTAAACAATATGATCTTCATCGAAGACGCTATCGATATCAAATATAACACATTAAAAAAACAGATTTACATAAAAATATGATGTAAATAAATAAAAATACAAGAATGTATATATTTGCATAAATTTCTACTTCAGACGATCTCATACAGTGAGGTTGATAGTCTTCGAGGAAGGATCCACGCATATTGACAAAGATGCGAATCATTTATTTTGAAAGCGATGCAAATCCATTTTTAATGATATAAATTTCAATAAGACGTTAAAATAAATTCATTTAATTTATTTCAAAATCAGACTTACGTCACTTTCTAGATGAATGGCTTATCTTTGTCAAACAAATAATATGACATGCAACGTTAACGTTAAAACAGCTTAAAAACACGATCAAAGATCTACTTGGTTGAAATGTCGTGACTTGTATCATAAACATAAAAATTCCGGAATATTATTTAAAGAAATATTAAAAATATTATGGATGTGAACGTTCTATCGTACGAAATTTTCGTATGTGGAGGATCGAGAATAAATTGAGTGACTCGATTAAGTGACGATAGAACGAAAATAATAAAATTAGAATAAAAATCAAGGAATTCAGGCAACATTGAAACGATCAAAGAAAAATAAATGTACGAATTAAGAATCGAAGTACAAGAATAAGAGAATGATAGTGAGAAAGAATAACAGGGGAAAAATAAAAAAGATAAATATTTATAAAATAAGAAAATGAGTAAATGAATGAGAGAGAGAGAGAAAGAGAGAGAAAAAGAGAGAAAAAGGCTGAAAGAAAATTAAACGCTCAGGATTGTCTGATTGCGGAGTAGGTCCCTGTAAAAATGCAAAATGGCCAGCGTCCCCAAAGTTGTATACGTAATTAATAATAAAATGCATGGATGTTTGTCTCGATTGTGTGTGCGCGCACGCGTGAGTATGTGATGCATGTGTCCTGTGCATAATAATGTGTGTCACATGTTGCCAATGTGTAATGCAGATATATAGGCACGCACGTGCGCATGCGTATGTGCACGTCCGTACTCGCGACTAATGTAAAAGACCATATATATATATAATAGAGTCACATTTATATATATATATATACATATATGTATATGTGGACGTATATGCGTGTGTGTTTAATAATATAATTATAATAAAATATGTATATGTTTGTGTGTGTATATATATATATATATATAATATAATATAATATAGATATCGACCCAAAACCCCTAAGACGGGGAGGAAACATGCAACATAATATAGTGTAGCAATATAAGAATGTATAATATAATATAATAGTATATATGTAATAATGAATAGGGTGGAGGGGGCGGGGGCTCTTTCCTTATGACGAGGGGATTGTAAGAATGTGTGGAGTGAGGCATGTGGGTACCTCCAGGATCACTGTTTGTGTCTTGTTTGCGCTTCCTCTTCTTAGTTCGGTTGGTATTTGCGCGGGAAGACCAGTCAGGGTACAGCTGCATGTGCAACTGTCTCTCCCGTCGCGCCAACTCATAATACTTGGCCTGTTCCTCTCGCCCTAGCGCGTGCCACTACCGAGAGAGAACCAAACACTTTTTGTAATTGTGCATGAACCGTGTGTGTACTAAATAATATTTTTATCATCAAGAAAAAAGAAAATTCACTAATGCTACTGCCGCCACCCTAATTGCATAAAAATTAGCTAACTCTATTTAGAAATTAATTTTTTTATTACTTTTTTGTTATCTATTTTATTATTTTATTTTATTAAAGCAATATCTCGTTGCCTCATAGCATTTCAGTAACACTGGGGTCCCTACTTTCCGTTTAAAGTGCTAGAAGAACAGCCTAAGATGTCCCCTCCCCCTCGGTCGCACCGCTATTCGTCGCATGTGGTCGATATTAACAACCTAAAGGCATACAGGGTGTCTGATAGAGAATACGATCTAGCGAATAGACGATAAAAAATTTTAATGGAATACGCGTGCGGATGAAAAAGTGAAAGAGTAATGTTTGCATGTCTATACACTGAAGAAAATGTGGACGCTATATACAGTTGATATACTTGAAATAATTAGAAGATACAATCCTTAGGATATACATATTATAATAATATTGTAATATATCGTTTCAATCAACTAATAAATTTTATTTATTGCTTTAATTTCATACTTATTAAAATACAATTGAAAGATTGAGAATTACAAATTTGTTATCAGACGATTCAATTAGAGGTTTCACTATCTTTCAATACTTTCGATAATATGAACGCATTTTCCATTAAAAAAAAAAAATGCTGGTTCCTCCAGTGTATTTCCGTTTGCCATCTACCTCAAATTTTTCTCCACGTCATTGAAATAGTAAAGGAAAGACTTCGATGTAAGACTTATGATAAAATACTGTCACTTCCCAAAAGAAATATTTATTTCAGATATATATATATATATATACTATTGAATATTTACGGGAAAACAGAAGAAAGAGAAGAAATGAATTTCAAAGAAGGCGAGATATTGTCATTGGACAATTCTCGTCAAATTGCCGTAGCATGACTCATCTTGGAAGACAAGCAATTGTGAGCAGATGTCACCTCACAGCGAAAAACAAAAAAGAGAAAAAACGGTCAGGCCCTAGGCTCTACCAGACATCCCGTACCTAAGGCTTTGGTTTTCCTTTTCGCTCTCATTATCGCATCATCGGTGATATTATTTGTCTCGTCTCATTTCTTCTTGTTCTCCGGAGAACGAATACCGCTTTAGGGAGTTTGGCCAGATAAAAAAAAAAGAATTGCATTGCATGCCGCGAGAGTCCGTGTTGATTTTCTTCCATTTTTTGTTTCTTATTTTTGTACTTTTCTTTTTTTTTAATTCTCTGCTGTGCCACATTCCACAATCCCCACAGACAATCCAATTCAGTTTCGAAAAACGAAAAAATATACATATATGCATATATGTACATATATAAAATATCCAAGAGATATACATATATGTCGATAAATATATATATATATATAGCCTGCACACGTTGAAAAAGATTGAATGCCAGAAAACCATACTAAACAAATAAATAAATAAATAATAACGCAAAAAAAGAAACGTACGAAAAAAGAAACGCACAGAGACTTTGATCGTTTCAATCATCAAACCAGTATAGGTATATACTAGCAATTATTATATATGAATTATGAATTATTAAGGGCCTGCTGTTCTAGCACTGGAAAGTGGTACCTCCGGTGGGATCTGCGGATCGCTCTTTCTTCCTCTTCTTCTTCTTGCTGCCATATCCGTAGTTATCCCTAGCACTCCAGCCAGGGTATCGTTGTTGATGCAGATGGCGCTCCTGCCTGGCCGCCTCATAATACCGCGCCTGCTCCTCCCGGCTTAGCGAGTGCCACTGCGTGTCATACCCCCAAAATTCAGATTCACAGACTCACAGTACTTATCACCGTTCCCATTATCTCTCCCTCCCTTTCCCTTTCTCTCTCTCTCTTTCGCTCTCTCTCTCTCTCTCTCTCTCCCTCTCTCTCCCTCTCTTGCTCAAACTTATTTATCACTAGCGACAAGTGGACAAGTCACTATCATTGACTCGTGTGACTCGTCACGTGTCCCATGAGACCCATAAAAACCACCCTTCGGCCCTTCCCTTTTGTCACAGCGTTCTTTCTATCAAGATGAATCTGAGATTTCCTTAGATCCCACCTACAATGCTCTATTTGTACTGAGATACTAGTAGGTACGGTTAGTTAGCTTCGATTAGTAACCCGATAGATGATTCGTTCGACAAAAGCGTTAAAAACATGCAATACTTGTATATCCAGAATGAAAATTGTCTGAATGTTTTTAATAGATAGTTGATCAATATTTTCTTTTTTTTTCTCATTCGAATATTATAAAATCAAAATAAAACTTTTGATGTCTAATATGAAAATTTCAATAATCGAACAGGTTCAATCAGGTTCAATATTTAAACAAATTTTACAAAAATTTATCTAATTCATAAGTAAAGTTTTTTCGTTTATAACGATTATGTATATATATATATATATATATATATATATATATATATGTATATATATATATATATATATATATATATATATATATATATATATATATATATATATATATATATATATATATATAATTTTTATAATAAAAAAAA
>Ga0157364_1001065_pt1 | contig 22212 bp, 23 predicted proteins | sample AttsexASBM2_FD_111476 | JGI IMG/M metagenome (GOLD analysis project Ga0157364, IMG submission 111476) | Fungus gardens microbial communities from leaf cutter ant in Ribeirão Preto, State of São Paulo, Brazil - Atta sexdens ASBM2 | ecosystem: Host-associated > Fungi > Mycelium > Unclassified ...
CAGAACCTTCTACTCCATTCTCCTGAATCCCGTGATCAGTCTTGTGACTACGCCATCAATTTGTGACTGATGTGACAGCGTGACTGATTAACCCTAACCCGAGTTATTCTAAAAATAGAAAAATAAAAAGAAAAAAGGAAAGAAAAATAAAATAACAATGAAAAGAGAAAATAAATAAAGTTCATCGTCAACGATCTTGACACAACTCATATTCCCCACTAGATATCCACCTAAAAGATTTATTGCATATGCTTCTATTGGACATTGGTCTAGTAGTTGCCATAACACTGAGGGTGAGGAAGTTTATAAGAAAGCCTGTAAAATTTGGTATTGGAGAGCTTTGCTTAGGTGAATGATCTTGACAAGTCTGAAAGATTATCTAAAAAATTAGAAAAGTCAGATCCTCTTACATCCATCCTCTCTTCAAAATTGCTGCAATTTGAAGCAAGAGAAATTGACCTGAACTTGATTCTTTTGAATTTGGATATCTGTATAGACTATAGAGTATGGAGGTTTAGATAGTGAAACTTCACTACTTTTCCCAATACAAATTGTTTCTAAATCAAAACCTTACTATTTAATGAGATATTAATACTACTAGCAATGCCAACAGCTATCCAAGACTTGCTCTACTTCCTATTCTTTCTCTTCATCTATAATGATGAAGTCTAGCAATAGTAGTATATATTGATTTGGTATGGAGTTTTTAAGGGCAGCAGTAAGCTTGACTATGTTGAGCACCAGGTACAATCTTTTCATGAAGAGAGATAACTTCAATCTGTATGATATTAGACTCACTTGCTTCTTAACACTGTATAGTTCCAAATGTTAATATACTAACTTAGCTAACAAATATATAGTGTAAATGTCTGTAAAGTCTAAGTATATCTTATCACCAGGTTTAAAGATGGAGGTTGTTAGAGTTGTGAACAATGAACTTTACTTTACTTTATTTTCCTTTATTATATTTTTAAGTTTATTTTTTTTTCTTTATTTTGAACTTAAGTGAAAGAGTGTGATGGAAGTATGATATCTATTACAGGGTGGTCACATTTGTCACAGTCACATGATCATGTGACAGAATAGAAAGACATAGAAGATTCTAGATAATATTATGATTTAAACCTCAAAGTATTAAGATAAGAAAAGAACCTTGTATTAGATAATATAAGAGAACTTGGTGGAGTTCTTAAGTACAATCCATCTACCTTGTATACACTAGGCTAATGGTCTGTGCTACACTAACCTAGCCTATTCTAAAGGGCATGTATTTGCCTTAAGGTCAACATATATAATATATGTTGTATAATATTATTATCTAGGATATTCTATAATATTCTGTGTAACACATGATTGTGTGACTGTGATTTGTGACTGTGTCATGTGATATATGACTGATGTGTGATATTATACTAACCCTTGACTCTAAATCTAAAATTGTAGTGTGTGCACAAATTATAGTTTGAAGTATATAAGGTAAACTATCTTATACTAGAAACTCTATTAAGTTCTCTTATGTTACTCAATACAAGAGTTGTCTTTTGTTTTATCACTTGAACATAAGTCATAATAGGAGTAGGTATACAATGTTTGTTATAATATCTAGCCATATCTTTCTATAATTTACAGTATTTTTCCAGAAAATGATTTTTTGTGAGAAAACATACTCTTATTAAGTTTTTGAGTATTTAAGACCTATTTAGAAGTATTCATAAGAAGACTTGATACTCTTAGATGATATCTCAAGCTTTCTTAAGTGGATACCAACTCAAGAGATGGTGTGGTAGCTATCAAAGAAACTAGTTCTCAGAAAATGAGGTCTTTAGAGACATGAAATACTGTAGAATTTGTAAAAGACTATCTATAAAAAATGGGTACTTATGAGTACAATTAGGATAGCCACAAGCATTTGAATAGCAGAATAAGGCAGGAACATGAGTGATTGTGTAACAGTTATGCTAACTCCTAACCCTAGGTTCAAAAATAAGAAAATAAAAAGAAATAAAAGTGAATCAAGTCCACTATTATCAATTCTGACATCAGACAGGAAAACTCCACTGTAGAAGACTGGGTTTTATAGGAGTACCTTTGTTGTGGAAGACCAAGTACTCAAAGAGCTTAGGGTTATTGTATTACTGCTACATGGATGTGTTGCAGAAAAAATAGCTATTATGAAAGATGGACTTCTACTGGGATTTGAAGAAGACATCACTACTATAGAGGACAGTTTTCAGAATAGGTGTGCTTGGCATTTAATATTCTTCCTAATAATATTCTTTTGCATTCACAAAAGCCCTTTTAGGAATTTTATATATTATTTCCATCTCTTCTCTTAATTTCTGATATTGATATTATTCTCTTTGAATTCTTTAGCATGCAGTTAAGGGCTACTACTGTACAGCTCTTGTTATATCCTAGCTTAACATCTTTTCTGCTTGACTCCTATCAATGGATTATAGCCTTAACTTCTTCCAGTGTAGACTTCATCTATTCTATAAACTGTAATACTCCTTTTAGCTTTGACTTCTTTTGGTGTGGTTTAAATCTTATCTATAGAAGGTGTCTTGTGTCAAAGAGGAAGAGAGGTTGCTGAGTAGATGAATATATATTATTGTTGTGCTAGAATTCAGCCAAGAGGAGAAGGTCATGCTAGTAGTCTTGTCATTTACTTATAAAGAGCCATAATTATTGGTCTAGCTCTTGATTGACCTATTCAGTCTATTAATTAGTCTGCAGATGCCAAGTAATGAAGAAGATAACCTTAATTTTGAGCAAGTAGTAAAGTTCTTTTGTAAAGAGTACAACAAATTAGAGTTTGTAGTTAGATATGATATGTGTAGGAAGACTGTGAAACTTCTATATATAATATAGAAAGAACCTAGCTACTTTTTTAGTACTTACCATAGTGTAGGTTAGAATGAAGCCAATGTTCTTGAATACTGAATTTACCAGTTATTATTGCATCAAATCCTGCAGACTTGGGAAGTTCTATAATAAAGCCTATGCTAATTGTTTCTCATATTACATTTGTAATAAAAAGTGAATGCAGTTCACCAATGGGCAGATATTGAATGAGTTTGGTTCTTGGGCAAAGATTGCATATACTAATATACTGACCAATATACCTAAACATTTGCAACCATCAGTAGTTTTATGATATCAGTTTAAAGATTTTCCAACATTCCACATATTTGGTAATCTTTGAATCATAGTGAAGGAATATGATATAGTGATAGGGATCTGGAATGTCAAAAACATAGATCTTATCTTAGAATAGGAGCAAACAATTGATTTTGGACTACTTTGCAGAGTGTATGGACTTTGTAGATGACTATTGAAGTTCTTTTGTGGCTACAGCTACTAGGACTTCTTGATTATCTAACCAATTTCTCTAGCAGATATTTGTCAACAGAGCTTTCTCCTCATCTTCCACTTCTATATTTTCAGAACTCAAACCATGAGAAACTCTGGCTTGATTAGCATTAAATCCTTATTGTTGTAGGATCTTATACTATAGTCAGACCTTTATAACAAGGTGTTGGACTTATTCATGAATTTGCCAAGACAGTGATATAACTTAAAATCAAACTTTGTGAGGTACAACAACTACTGCACTTGTCTGCAGTTAAGCTTCTTGGCTGTTATAAGGTACTTTAAGTTTTTGTAATCTGTCCAGATTTCAACCAGAGTTTCCATACTTTCCAGAAAATGCCTCTACTTTTTTAGAGCTTGGATAGCTACCAATATTATCTTGTCATAGATCTTATAGCTTGTCATACCCTATTCTAGCCATATCTGTCTCAATCTATAGATAATGCTTCTTTTCTCATCTATATTCTCAGACCTCTTCTAGTGTGGATTAATCATCTTCATTCCATCTTAAATATTCTTACTAAACTCTTGCCAACTTCATATATTTCCATCTCTGTCATTTGAAGATCATTAGAAACTAGGGTAATTCACTTAGCAGTCTTCATTTCTAGATAACTACCCTAAGTAGTATACTTAGTATATAAGCCAGTAGTTTACACTGTAATAGCCTTATCCTAAAAATCAACCAAAACTAATACTATCTTCTAGTGTTGGCAACAACATACTTCACCATCTTCTTGTGGCCTCATCTTCTTAGTCTCCTAAATACTCTTCTGAAATATATAACTAGTGCAACTTATAGAGACATTATCACATACTATTTGACATCCACTTTCTTCCAGTGTGGATTACACTCTCTTCCATTACCTATCAATTCAAGGACTAAACCCTACATTTCTCATCAATCCTATAGAGTTTCAAATGACAATCCCTATACTTCATTCAGTTTGTATCTCCACAACTAGTGGACCAATTTTCACAAACCAAGTTGTGCTGTAAAGCCCCAAAATGAAGGCTATCTGTACATATATGGGATGTACAAAAGCAACAACAAACAACCAAGATATCAGATCATCAGTAACTAAAAATCTCTGTTTGCTGATATCTCATGAACAGCTGGACAGATTTGTACAATAAAACTTGCATTGGAAAGTGCTCATCAAACTGTTTCCAATGATATATAGTATATTTCAGAGCAATACATATTGATAGAGATACAAGCATATCAATGTAGTAACATAATTAGTTACCTTCTAAAATTAGCCTGACAGCTCCCATCAGGTACAAGTTTTGATCATGTGATGGAAACAGCTTGTACACAGATCATTACTCTTTTGTATATATATATCTCTGTGTCTGAGAATTAGACCTCAGACTTAACAACATCAATTTTCATCAATCTTTATCCTTTATTATCTGTATTGATCTTAATCATCATTGTCATTATTATTGAACTTCTGAATTACTCCTAAACCTCTGAGAGTGCACCCAAGATTCAGATATCACAAATAAGTGAGTAGTTCATTTTGTGATAAGTAGAATATTATTAGATTATCACTTCCATATTTAAGAACATTAGATACCATATACCATTCTTTAATCTGATAATTAACCTAGACTTATGCCATACTCATCTCAACTCTCTTCCAAAGCTTCTGTCCTCTGAGAATATAATTATGCAATGTACAGGCTAGGCACAATATCATCTATTGAAGCCAAGATTGTTATCTGTATAGCATCTCTTCTAGTCTTTACCTAATCTACAGTTGCTAAGTCTAGCTCTTATTTCCATCTTCTGTACTACATTTGCAAATACTCTTAGCAAGTATGAATTGCCTCTAACAGACATAACACATAAGCTAAAGCCAAAAATCATTCCAAATCCTGCTTTTGCATTCTTAGATAGTGCTTAACTAACTATTTAGACTTCTAAGAGACCCTTATCAAATCTTAGATAATAAGATATAAACTGTGTTTAATTGCTGGAACAGAACTGCTTCAGTTGCAAAGTGTTAGAGTTGTGAACAATGAACTCTATTTTTATTTTCTTTTTTATTTTCTTTTAACTCAAGGCTAGAATTTAACATAACATTACAAACTATCACATATTTGCCACATATCATGGTCACACAATCATATGACACAACAGAAAGACATAAAAGGTCTCAGAATAATGATATCATATTACATGTCAATGGTATATAATATACATAGCCTTTAGATGGTGTGGAGGTATCTAGAGAGGCCAGAACTAGTACTGTGGTAATGACTGTCTTTAGTACTGCAAAGACACACTGTTGGTCTGGATCCCAAACCCAAGTAATATGGCTATCAGTAATATTAAAGAAAGAGCAGGCTATATCCAGAAAGCTATAGATAAATCTGCAATAGAAGTTGGTAAATCTTAGGGATGTATACATGTCTGTATGACTGTATAGGGTTAGCCAATTGCAAACACTGGCTATCTTGACAGAGTTTATTGCTATCTGATCTTCAGAAATTACCAGTCCTAGGTACTCTATCCACTACTTGTTAGACATGTACTTTTTAAAGCATCAAAACAGCTTGTGCTTAGCCAGAACTTTGAGAACCTTGTATACTGCCTTGTGGTGATTTTCTAAGGTCCAAGTAAAGATGAGAATGTCATCCAAATGGACTATTATAATCTCTTTAACTATGAGATCCTGAGAAATATCATTTACCATAATCTGGAATGTCATGAGACTATTAGTCACACTAAAGAATATTACCAGAAGTTCAAAAAGATCATAGTTTGTGCAAAAAGCAGCCTTCTACTCATCTCTGGACTTAATGCAGATATTGTTAAAACTCCAGCATACATCTAGATTTGTAAAATATTAGGCATCTTGAAGCTTAGACACTAGTTCAGAGATCAGTAATAAAGGATATCTATTTTTCACCATTACAGCATTGAGAGCTTTGTAATCCTGAACCAACCATGAAAAACTATTCTTCTTCTTAATAAAAAATACCAGTGTGACCATTAGAGATTTGAAGAGATATATATAATCTGTAATGGTGGTTGTTGGAGAGCACATCAAATCTTTTCTTAGCAAATACCAACTCAAAGTTCTAAATGTGCAGTGAGAGTTGTGGGGTATTTCTAGCAACTGCCTAAGCTTGTCTGAAAACTAAAGAGAGGTTCTGAGAAGTTGTGGTAGTAGCACAAAGATCCAATATCTCACAGTCAGGAAGCATTCTTATTATGTAAAAGAAGTCACCAGTTTCAGCAGAAAAGCATATAGGATTGGAGGTTGGTAGACTTTTACTTCCAGAGCCTTTTATTACTATAGGAAAGGGAACAAAGTAGTACATATCTAGGGCTCTTATCCTTAACTGATTAGTCTTGTGAAAATCTTGGCAACCTGAGCAATAGATGAAGCAGTAAGTCATGAATACTTCTCCCTTCTACTAGTCAACCTCAGTGTTGTGAAACTTTAACCAAGTGAATCTGAGAGTAAGATTCTATTTTCTGAGGCTCAAAACTGCAAGAAGAGTGCATTTTTCATGTGTCTTATACTAAGGGATGATATCAACCACTTTAGATATCTGGCCTGCCTTATTATAAACTGGTATGGGCTTGGACAATTTGCAGATGTTAAGGTAGTGTCTTTCTACAAAACTTCTGTTGATAAAGATGCCAGTAACTCCAGAGTTAACCAGAGCTTGCACAGAAAGAGACTAGGAGGTGTCAGTGGTCTCAAGTATAACAAGAAAGTGGAGAAAAATTTTATGGACATTAAGAGTACTGAAAGTAGGGTACAGAGGAAGTCTTTTTCCCATCAAGGGCAATGAACAAAAGTCAATGGGTGCAGAAATGTCAGAGTCTTAGATGTGTTTCCTAGGTTACTGTTTCCAATATATTCTTCTACTAATAATACAGTAAACCTATTATTTAGCAACTGGAGTGCACATATTGCTGGTTGTTCTACACAAAATCCTGGATCTCTACAATGCTATCAGAAAGATTCTCAACCTCTGCAATCTCTGGTTTCAAATAGTATTATATGTCTATGTTTTTCAAGACATTCAGATTCTCCATTAAATTTTCCTGTTACTCAATAGTTTAAGTGGGGATAGTATAGAGTTTTCATGTTATATCTATATCTATGGGAACTCTGGAAGAAAGTACTAGTGTCTAATGCTGTTATAATGCTGACACTATAAGGTAGAGTGGTTAATGCAAGGGGGCAGTGATAAAACTTTAGCTGAGTAGAATGTGGAGGTTGGAGCTAGGAATAGGAGTGGTTCTCTAATTTGATTGAAAAACTTCATTAGCCTATTGTGCTTGATGAATATATCTAGTGGCCTCAAACTATACAAATAGATTAGTGTCTTTGGGGCATTCTACTAATAGGGTGGCTATTTGGTTTTAAATAGTAATCTAAAGTCTATGGTGGAATTTAATTATATAAGTTTGTATAGCAGATCTTTAAGATTAAAGTTTGAAATTCATCTAGATATTCCTCTATAGTGTAGCTTCTCTGTTAGTATGCTGTTTCTCTTAGTTGATTGATTGCTTCTACAGTGGCATTGATAGAATAAAACTGGGCCTGGAAAATTTCTTCAAACTCTAGCCAGGTGGTAATAGGAAAGGTACTTATATTAGACTCTTCTCTGAATAAGCTCTTGGCTCATTTCACAGCTGAGTCACTTCTGAAGAAGGAGAAGGCTCAAATGTTTTGTCTTAGTTGTAAGAGAACTGGTCTACTGACAACTGAATGTAGAGAGAACAGATGCTAAGGAAGACACATCTCATATGTCAATTATCACTAAAGTCTGATGGTAGGAGAACATAGGGTCTAAAGTAATAAGATGGTTGATAAATGTAAGAGTATCAGTGAGAGATAGAGGTCTTGTCATAAGAAGAGAGGGTATATCTACAAATACAGGAGTAGGATTGGAAATCAGAGTACACAGATCTTGGAGTTAGTTTACAAGACTAGCTAGTATGGTGTTAGTATTGTGTTCTAAGACATGTTGGCACTTAGCTACTTTCTGCAGATATGTCAAGCACAGTTCACACTGGGGGTGAAAGTCTGTGAGATGGACTCGGAAATGTGCAGACTTGTGGAACAACCTTGGCTTCAGCTTATAAAGAAAACTCTGAAAAAGTGCATGGAAGCTGGGGTCTAATGAGAATAAGTGGAATGAATATATTAAGAAATTAATGAAAGAAACCCTATTAGAAAGTGTACAGAGATAGGAGACAAGTGCAACAAAGTGATCAGGACAATGGAAGTAGACCAAGCTTGGTAGGATATGTGATATGGAAATCAAATACCAATTTGATAGCATAAGTGAGTTCCAATGTGGGGATCTACTCAGATTCATCTCTAGTGTCTTCATACCCTAGCCAGATCACCTTGTATAGGAGTTTTCATGCCCATCAGCAATCAATTTTAAAGTCTATTATTTGAGAAATTTCATATTTGAGTTTCCTGTCAATTATAACTAGAGCAGGGGCCAGTTGTGTTCTCTTGGAGAAAGAGTTGCATGTGGCAGGTTTGAGTATGGACATATGGAAAACTAAATGAACAGAGCACATGGGCTCTGGAAAATGAAGAGTAAATGATAGTATACCAAGCTGAGCAATGATTTCATAGGGTCCGAGATATTTTTAGGAGAGTTTCTTTGAAGGCCAAGTAGTTTGGAAGAACTGAGCCTTGACAAAGACTTTGTCATCTACTCTGAAATCAGGAGTGGGAGAGCATCACACATCAGCAGATTTCTGATAATGCTGTTGGGCCATGGAGATTTTAGCTTTAAGGGTACTCTGTAATTCATCAAGATCTATGGCAAAGTTGTGTGCTTGGGAGGAGGCAATATTGCATTCAGGGTGAACAGTGATGTTTGGATGATATTATTTATTAGCAAAGAATGGGGAGATACTAGTAGTAGTACTTAGAGCATTATTGTAAGCAAACTCCACAAGGAATAGTAGTTTGGACCAGTTGTCTTGCTGGTAGTTATAATATATATAGAGATATTACTTAAGAGTCTGATTTGTGCATTTAGTTTGTCTATCACCTTTGGGGTGGTAGCCTGAGATGAAGTGAAGCCACATGTCCAGAGTAGTACCTAAAGATCAGAAGAAGTTTGACACAAATTCCAAGCCTCTGTCAGAGATGATATGGAATGGAATGCTGTGTCTGGAGAATACATGAAGGACGAACAGATGTGCTAAGTCTGCAGACATGATGGTGTCATAGGTAGGAATAAAGATCATCTGCTTGGTGAGCTAGTTGATTATGACCAAGATAGTATCAAACCAAGAGGATGATAGAAGTTTTTTGATGAAGTCCATAGAAATGGAATTCCATGGTCATTTGGGAATAAAAAGTTGTTTAAGAGATCCATAGAGCTTGTAATGTTGTGGCTTAGATCACATACAAGTGACACAGGACTTGCACAATTGTTGTATATCAGCATGGAGGCTGGGGTAGGAATATCCATAGCGAACTAGTTCCAGTGTTTTGTTTTGACCATAATGTCCAGTAAGGATGTGATCATGATTATACTGGAGGATACGTGTACAAAGATTACCAGTAGATGGTATATAAATTCTGTTGTCAAGGAGAAGACTGTTCAGATCTGTAGACCATTGGCCATTTGTAGAGATGTGTTTTGTAGTGATTGGGTCACTAGAAAGAGCCAAAAGGATGTCTTGATGTAGGGTGTCTAGATCAACTATTGTAGCTGCATGGAGAGAAGAAAAAAACAGGACAGTAGCTTGTATAGAGGTTGCTAATTGTTGTTGAGTGAAGATGGGTTTGAAGTTGTGAAGATTGACTGTGGCATAGCCAGTATTCCCCCCTTTAGTATAGATGTCCCATCGTCTAGTGAGAGCATCTGGTTTGATGCTAAAACAACCAGAATGGAACTTAATGACAAGGTTAAACTGGGAGAAGTACTCAAACCACCACACTTACCTCTGGGTTAACATCTTGGTAGTAGAAAAATACTCAAGGGTTTTATGATCCATAACAACATCAATGGGATAGGCCAGACCCTCTAAGTAGTGTCACTAAATCTTGAAAGCTTGAAAAATAGCTAGCAATTCCTTGTCATATGTGTTGTAGCTCAACTCCACTGTGGTGAAAGTGTGGGAGTGAAAAGCAACCAGATGAACTTCATTTTCTTCATTGACAATGGAAAGGATTGCAGCAAGAGCATAGTCTGAAACATCAGTTTCCACAATGAGTTGAGTGTCAGAAATCCAATGAGTGAGGATAGGAGTGGAGGTGAATGCCTTCTTGAGAGAACTAGAAGCATTATAACAGGAGGAGCCGAAATTCCAAGGAATGTTCTTCTAGGTGAGGTATGTCAATGGAATCACAATATCCAAATAGTTAAAGATGAACTGGTAATAGAAATTAGCAAAACCTAAGAAGGATTGAATATCCTTGACTTTCTTAGGCTCTAGCCAGTCTTGAATAATCTTTACTTTATCATTAGACATAGTAAGACCAGAAGGAGAAAGGATGTATCCCAGATACTTTACTGACTTGGAGTGAAATTTACATTTCTCTACTTTAGCATAAAGACCAGCCTTGTGGAGACACTTGAGTACTTTTTTAACATGCAAGTGATGTTTGGACATGTTATTTGAGTAGATGAATATATCATTCAGATAGATCATGACACAGACATCCAAGAAATTGGATAAAATGTCATTCATAAATCACTGGAAAGCCATGGGAGCATTGGTAAGACTGAAGGGCATTACAGACTATTCGAATGATCTGTAATGTGTCCTAAAGGCAGTTTTCCACTTATTACTGTCAATGATGTGAACTAAGTAGTAAGCATGGCAAAAATCTATCTTTGAATAAACCCAAGCTTTGCAAGGTGAGTCTAGTAGATTGGAGATGAGTGGGAGTAGGTAACAGTCCTTTTTGGAGATGTAGTTAAGACTGTGGAAGTTGACACAGAGGCATAGGGAACCATCTTTCTTCTTAATAAATAAGACCAGTATACCATGCAGAGATAAGATTGGTCAGATGAAACCCATATTGAGGCTTTCCTCAATGAATTCCTTCAGAGCCTCCTGTTCAGATACCAAAAGAGAGTATATGGGGCCAACAAGAGGTTGAGCACCTTCTTCCAGATTAATTTTGAGATCATAAGGATGATAAAGCAAAGACTTCAGCTTTAGTTTTGCTGAAAACATCAGCGAATTCATGATACTTGGAAGGGATATTGGAAAGGTCAGAAGCTTCTGCAAGTTTTGTGGAATTAGCCTGAATGTCCAAAGAGCAAAGACAGAGTTCAAAATTGCTAGAGTCTGGGAGTTTTGATGCGTGCAAGAATGCTGCAACACTGATGATAGTGATGTTAGGTTGCTTGAAGTTGGACATGGAGGTCTCAGATGTAGGTATGAGAACTGCAGAGTCCAATGATTGCAGAAGAATGTCAAGAAGTGATGGAGATGCCAATGGTATATTGGCTGGAACATGAGAAAAAGCAAGATTTTCCTGCAAAGATGGACAGAAGTTTATTGACCTATTTACCCAGTCAATCAGTGGATTGTGTTGGGTGAGCCAGTTGTATCCAAGGACCAAAGAAAAGGAAGAATCTAGCAGAGTGACATAGAAGTACAGATTCATACAATCACCAGTGGAAAAAATTATGAGTAAGTTAGCAATTTCAGAAATAGTGTTGTTTGATAAACCATAAAACAAGTAGAGAGCAACCAGAGAAGTTGCAGATGTCTTCAAGTGGTGAGTATCCACAAATTTAGAGTTTACAAAACAATGAGTAGATCCAGAGTCAATGAGGGCTCAGAACAGGATTTTATTAAGGTGATCCTGACCAAGGATCAAGAGAGAAGTAAGGAAAATAAAAAGTGAATGAGGATCAGAAAGAGTGGATAAATTGAGTTGAACAGGACTCATTGCTGCACAAGGAAGTTCAACACAGCCCTTAGTCTGTGTAGAGTCCTGAGGGTCACTCTCTATTTTTCTGAGGGTTTTTCAGAAGCAGTTGCTGAAGCACTGTGGCTCTTGGGAGTGACCGTGGTCTGCTTCTTGGAACAGGAGTCCAATTGGTGATCTTCTGTCCCACAATAGAGGCATAGGTTGTTTTTGAGACACTTTCTGCACTTGTCACTGATCAACTTGCCATTACTGGCTAGCTTGGAAGAGAGGTCTACCCATGGAGAATTTGGTTGTTTCTTAGGAATGGGGGACAGAGATGGTTTGGAGGATGTCTTGGCAGATGAAGCTGCCAGAGATGGGTTTGCCTTATTCTGGGAAACTGTAACATGTTCAGAGGTGGAAGTTTTTCCTTGCTTTTGGATGTGAGACTCAAGAGCCTCTTTTTCTGCCTGCCTTGCATGGTGGCATTCATAGTCACATTCCCAGTAGTAGTAATTGATAGTCATTGCCAAAGCATACATATTTTGGAACAAGGTGAGTTTTCCTTGTTCCTGGATAGAGATAGGATCCTAGATCTGATTGGGGAGCCCCTGGTAATAGTGATGGCAGAGCACACTATTCCCCCAACCTAGTTGAGAGGTATAGCACATGAATTCTACATTGTAAGTGGAAATCTTGTTGCCAGGTTTCATGCAGAGATTATTCAGCATGTTGGCTGCTTCACTAACAGGGTCCAAGAGACCAAAATGTCAATGTAACCATCAACAAACAGGTTTCAGTTGGAGAGCCAGTCTTGTAGAATGCTCTGGTCTTCCTGGTTGAGGTCCACCTCAAACCAGTCCTGGGCTACTCCAGTGAGATAGGTCGTTGTAAAGTTGATTTTCGCAATGTCCATGTCAAATTGTGCTGGATTAGCACAGAAATAAAGGCAACATTGGAATAAGAAATTATTAAGCTTGTCAGGCTCAGTATCGCTGAAAGTGTCAGGAATGTGGGCTTTAGTTTCTCTTGAATTGGTATTAGGTCCAGGAGTCTGATTTGTATTAAGAGTATTAGCAAGTCAACCAAGTACTTCAGCCAACTGTTTATTAGTATTATCACTCCAACAGAGTTTTGACTATGAGTGAGTGAAAGATGTAAGTCTATTAGATGTTAAATTAGTATTAGGATTAGTAACGGGAGCATCCTCCCAGTTAGGATTGTTGTCCACAGGAACGATACTTGGGCCAGGAACAGGTGAAACTGTCTGGCTAGGATAGACAGTACTGGATGGAGACCTCAGAGATGAGTGGCTTCTTTGATGAATTTGTCTTGAATGTCATGGAGCATTTGGTGGATAAGCCAAATAGTTACTGAAATAAGAAATGGTGTTGAAGGGTGTCCTAAGCAGTGGGACTAGAGTTGAAGTTGAGGAATTATGGTGAGAGGAAGCCATTTTGGACTTTGAAATGCAAAGGTTGTTTTGCAGACAGAACTGCAACAGAGGATTTAGCAGACAGAACTGCTTAGAAGTGACAGCAGACTTGGGAGTCTGATAATACTGTCAAGTGTGGTTCACACTGGGGATGAAAGTCCGTGAGATGGACTCAGAGATGTGCAGACTTGTGAAACAACCTTGGCTTCAGCTTATATGCTATGCTGCCTGTCTGCTGTATGATCACAATTTCAGATAAAAGAAATAAGTCTAAGATGGAAGTGAATGCTAATTTGGTGTGTTGCTGTTGAACACTGGGGATTGAGTTTAATAAGAATTATCTTTGTTTATTATCAGACTAGCTAATTACAATATAACTACTAGTCTTATATACTGGTATCTACTATAGGAGATGTTTGGTGTTTCAGTGGTATAGCCCCTATTGCCCTAAGTGGAGGTTTCAGTGTTGAAACACTGACAGAAGTATGACTCTGCCATAGAAGGCAGAGTCATATAGGAGTATCTCCATCATGGAAGACAGACTACCTGGACAATTCCACCACTGCTATGAGGCATGTTGCGAGTAAGGTGGCTGCTGTTGAAGGTAGGCTTTAGCTGTTGACAAGGAATATACCACAGGGATGTGTTTTCCAGATGAGTGGACTTGGCATATGACAAGATAATACTAAAAGAGTTTTAAGACCTTATTGGTATTGACAGGGATTATGGGATGATTACTAGAGATGAACATCTGTTGAGAGATAGGAAAATGTAAGAGAAGTTGAGACATAAGGGTAGATAGTTTGCAACTATCAGACTGGTTGATACTTTAAGATTCTAAAAAAGAGAATCCTGTTCTACTATTAGAGCAACTGGGAAAAGATCATAGTGATGTAGTAGAGATTATGACTTCAGGAAAACCTAAGTATATATTATAAAGGCTAACAATCAAGTATAGCATATCTTTAGAAAACCTAAGAGAATAGAATAAGATTTTCCAAAGAGGATGCAGTTCTAAATATTATACTGTCTATTACAATCTAGTAGAACAATGCTAAGCAAACCATCAGAATAATATTGTGCAGATGGTTAGGAACTTAGGTAGAAATATCTAGAATATTACTTAAAAAGATAGTATATATCTGATAAAGACTAGAAAGAGCAGGGCTTAGCTTGAACTAGAGATGAGAAAGTGATGGAGTTGACTAAGGATGAGGAAGTCTGGAAGAAAGCCTACAGAGTTCAGTATTGGAAAGTCTTGTCTGAGTAAGTAATTTTGGCAAGTTTGAAGGGTCATCTGAAAGGTTGGAAAAGTCAGATTTCAAATACCATCTTCATCTTTTCCTTTTCCATTTTATATATAGATCATTTTCTGCCAGTCTCTTGACAACTTCTTCCACTACTTTATTATGCTTCTCTTCTTCTTTTGTTTCTATTATTATATTATCAATAAAACTTACTACTTCTCCAGTATTAATCAAGTTCTATAAAATCTTGTTTTCATTATTTGGAATATTACATGTAAGTTTGTTAGATAAAAGAACATTACCATCAGTTCAAATGACCTTTTTGGTATCATAAATACTTTTTTTATACCAATATTTTCTACAATATCTGAGATTAAGGGCAAAGGATAATTATTTTTGATAGTCCATTCATTTAAAGATCTATAGTCTTGTACCATCTTTTTCTTACTGTCCTTCTTCTCTACAAAAAGCACTGGTGCTATTTGAGTAACTTTGAGGGCCTAATGTACCCTTTTCTCTCTTCTCCCTAGATAAGAGATAAAATTCCTCTTTTTGGGGCACAAATACTTCCTTCAACTTAATCATATTATTACAAACTCAAGACTTTAGAGCAAGTCAAGAGAAAGAACCTTATATTAGAGTTAACACAAGAGAACTCAATGGAGTTCCTAGTACAAGATTGTCTACCTTATATACACTAGACTACTTGTCCATGCATTAGCCTATCCTAAAAGGCTATGTATTTTTCTTAAAGTCAATATGTGTAATATATACTATATGATGTTATCTTTGTTCCAGAATCTTCTATGATGTTCTCTGTGACATGTGACCAATGTGTGACAGTTATGTGTGATGTCATACTAACCCCTAACTCTAAGTCCAAAGTAGAAAATACAATGAAAATAAAACAAAAATGAAAAGACAATAAAAATAAAATCAAGTTTACCATTTTCAACTCTGACACATGTGATCCCACATCTTTTTTGTTGGCATCCTCTCACTTACTTTCTTTCTAAAAACATGGATCTATTTGTAGAACCTTTGAAGTACCAATTTATTGACCTCTTCTTTGAAATTTGCTACTTTCTCCTCTTTATCACAAATCTCTTATTCTTTTACCACCTTCTTTATCTCCATCATTCTCTCCTTCTTTGGCTTTTTCTTATTTTTTTCTTCTCTTTTCTCTTTCTTTTCTTCACACTTCTTTCCTTTCTTTCTCTTTTTGTTTTTACTACCTTGGTTTTTTCTACTTTGGTCTCCACTACTTTTCACACTCTTCCAGACATCTTATTATCTTTATCTCTTCTGTTCTCCAGTAAATCTCAGAGTTATGGCAAGCAAGCCATAGCATCTCTAAAGCTACATTCCATTTCTGCTCTCTTATTACATTGATCTCTGTCTTTTTTCTGTGTTCTTTATAAAATATATTTACTTCCATAGTATTTTCTATTGACCTCTGCTTGTTGAATGTGACATCTGTATTTCTCATATATTGGTCTTTTTATTTTCTTTAGCTTATACCCCTACTTCTCTACAAATTCAGAACTCATAACCAATTTCATAGCATTACTTTTTAAAGATTCTTCTAAGTTCAGAATACCAGCTTGTATAACATAGCTAGTTAGTATATTGAACATATTATATTAGAAACTCAGTCAAGGTTCTGATTTCCTTCCACTTTTAAATTGTTTGTAGTTATATTGTTCAAATTATCTCCATACTCAGTCTTTCTCTCCTGTCCTACAATTTTATAATTGTAGCAATGGCATACCAAATGCCTCAAACCATCACAGTTGTAGCAGTTGTAGCAGTTCCCACTCTGATTTACCTCTATTATATAAGAATCCCATTTTAGTATAAACCCTACTCTTTGCTGTTGCTGTGCCAAGTTCCTTATCATTACCATATTTGTTCTCTCCACTTCTTCTATTGGAGTAGACCCTGTTGATGTCCACAGTTCTTTCTATCTCATTTGCCAGACCTGGAATAGAACTAGGTGCAATCTAAATCCTTCTTTGTTGTTCATTATCTCAGTCTGTTTCTATTCTTGATTCCTACTTTCCTTCTCAACTTCTCAACTTCTCTTTTACTCTCCCTCCAGTATTAATTTAAATTAGTGGTATGTTCATACTACTGATCAATGCTTCTTGGAGGTCTTTCTATCTCTATGAGCTTTCTTCTAATCACCTCATTCATTTCTCTTTTAAACTCCTTAACCAGTATCTATCTCTTATATCTACTTTTTCTTGCTATTCTTCTAAACTCCTATACAAATTCCTTTATTTTTTTCAATTTATGCTCTACCCTTTTGAGCTCAGCTACTTTGGCTGACTTGTTATTACCTTCTCCAAACTCTCTCTTTAAATCTGTCAAAAAGTCTCCTGTTGATGTAAATTCTAATTTTTTTGCTTCTAAATCTTCCAATATATTCTCTTTCCAAATGTCTGTTAATCCTCCTTGTATGTATGTTAATATCTACTGAACTTGTTCTTCTACCTCTGTATCCCTCATTCTCATTCTAATATACAATTCTCATATTGTCAAAAACCTGCTACCTATCCTACTTCTCTATTAAACAAAGGCAGTTTTGCTACCTCTGCTTGATACACAATTCTAGGCCTCTGAGCCACTTTCTCTTTCCCTCTTGCTTCTTCTACTTTTGCTGCTATTGCTGCTATCTGCTCTACTTGCTGTCTTATCAGAAGCTACAACTGCTCCACTTGATTGTATTGACTCATATTATATCAGGGAGGAAAATAAATTGATGAGTGTACTAAAGATAATAGTGGTAGTGTGAGAGGAAATAATGTTTTTAAGAATAGTAGAGAGAAGCTAGTGCTAGCCTTGCTCTCAGACTTATACTCTGAACTCAAAATAATCTTAGTAAGTGTTAGCAGGCTTTCTTTTTGTCCTGCCTTACACTTTCTACTAACTACCTTGATTTACTAACCACTACATTCTTCTACATAGACAAACCACAAGTGAGCCTGTAACATAGAGCTAATATTTTAAAATATATATAATATATCCACAAAAGATTAGTATATCTATAACATACCAGTAGGCTTTGGTACACTATATACAGCTAAGCTTCTTCTACTTGGCTAGTATATCTCTTATGCCTAGAGCCTAGCAATTCTTCTTGACTAAAGATAGTGTTGTCTTTAGTTAAAGATGATGAGAGAGTAAAAGAAAAGAAGAAAGGGTCCTGTATTGAATAGTCTCAAGAAAGGAATCAAGTTCTAATGTTATGACTTAGGCTTAAGTATAAGAACAAAAGAAGAACTTAATAGAGTTTCCAGTACAAAGTATCTATCTTTATATATATGCTAAGCTAATAGTCTGTATATGACTACATCTTATCTATCATAAAGGCTATATGTTATACATAAGGTTAACATATAGTAATTATGTTGTATGATATTATTTATTCCAGATCCTTCTATATCTTTCTCTATATTATATGATAATGTAACCAAATATATAACAGATGTCATGGCTTTATCTTACTTTGTAATATTATAATTACTATTCCTTAACCAAGTCCAAATAGAGAAAATTAGAAATAAAAAATAAGAGAAACAAAATCCACCATCTTTGACTCTGACAAGTAGTATTGAAGTTTATAAGTATATATATAGCAAGAGATTTAGAAATACCTATGGTTTCTAAGAATACAGCAAAATACTCCAGGTATTAAGAATACTGATGGTTGGGTGTATAGAAAGGTATTTTTTCTATTTAGAGTGGTGAGAAAGAGAGAAAAGAGGCAGAAAAACAGATATGTTTACAGGATCACTGAAATCTTCACTATATTCTTTTATAAAAAGTGTAATAAACTTATTTATTAGTGGCCAGAGTGTATAGATCACTGATTACTCTACATAAAATCCTATTTGTCTGATCTGTCTTCTATATCAGAAGTATTGGTAGGTTCCAACTATTGTATCTTTACAGGGCATTCCAAGATCAGATAGGTTGTGCTTTTATATTAATAGTATCTACTACTCAGAGTAAAGATAGTATTTGCAAATTGTATTTACCTTTATGAGAATACTGAGTGCAGAGAAGGATTATGAAAGAGCCAGAGAGAGTAGCAAAAGTAGCTTTAGAAGGTTACATAGTAGGAGAGAATAAGTAATTGGTGAAGGTACAGAAGTAGCTTTCTAATTTGACTGAAAAGCCTTATTCACTTGTTAGACCTAGTTAATGTATCTGGCTACCTTAAAAAGTATATATCATTAAAATATCCCACTGATAGAATAGTAATTTGGTCCTGAATTCTGTTAGGAAGACTGGATAGAAATATAGAGTTTTTATGGAACTCTCTGGGAAATTATAAAACACAACTTATCTCTAGGAAATTCTAAGAGAACAGGATAGAGTTTCTAAAAATAATAGCTACTCTAAATACTTTCTAGTCTATTCTAATGTGCCAGAGATTTTATTACCTAAGCATAGAAAGTACTTTAGTAAACAGAAACTGTTAGGAATAGAAAAACTAATTGAGCAATAGTTAAGTGTAAACTGTAAAAGTCCTGAGTATGGGAAAGTAGATTAAAAATATGTGTAAGGTTGATAGAACACTACAGAGTTCATTAGAGTTGGCAATTCATAGGGGTATAGAAAAGAGAGAAGTAGGTAACATGCTTGTAAACTACTTGGAAATGTCTATAGTATCAGAGAATAGATCAGTACTAATGCATAGAGTGATAGGTAGTTATATGGAGGAACTGTTAGGGCAACTTAAGTGTATAGTAGAACAGAGCATACCTTCAAGGAGATTCTAAGAGGATAAAATAGAGTCTTCTAAATACAGTGGCTACCATAAGTACTTCTACAGTCCATACTAATCAAGTAGAACAGTTATGATATAAATAGAGAATAATGGAGACTAGGTGGCCAGGAACCTTGATGGAAATATCTAGAAGGTTGCCTAGATGAGAGAAAACATAGAGGAATGCTAATGAGACTAATAGTAGCAAGTACAACTTAGGATGGCAGTACTATAGGCTTTTATTGGGGTTTTTATTGGTTATCAAACACTATAGGCTTTGCATAAGGTTATATTTGAATGACAAAAATTGCAGGCTTCTAAGATAAAAAGTATTGGGTTCCCTTACAGGAGCTCTAAGCATGAGAAATCAGAGTTGGTGAAGTTTGTAGATAAAAACTCTGAGTGAACATTCATAGAATTTACTAGTAAGTTAATCCCTTATAAATTCATATCTGAAAATCATACCTAAATTTTGCTATCATAGTTCAGATATTAGTATATCATAGTATACTTGGACCTATATCTTTTCTTTTCTTTTTTTTATCTATTTTCTTGGATTTGATTTTTATTTTATTTCTTTGATGATGAAGATTCATGTGACTGCAGTCACATAACATGATATCATAGGCCTAGAACATTGTGGAAAAGACTAGAAGAAATGATATTAAGATATATATTTATAGTATATTCATCTTATAGTATATTTATATTTTTTTTCCTTTAAATTTCTTTTTCTTTATTGACAATGAAGAGGCATGTGATTGCAGTCACATGACTTGTCACATGATGTGAGGTCATAGGCCTAGAGCAGACTAGAGTGTGCTGGAAGAGTCTAGATGAATGATGTTAAGGAGTATGTTAAATACATGGCTACTATATGGTGTACACATGGTACACTCATGGACGTTGTATGGATATTAGGGCAGGAGTAATTATTAGTAGTATGGACCATGTGTAACTTATATAAATAGGGTAGCAATCCAGCAGAAACTCCTTATTGAGTTCTCTTGTGATCTTTACATCGATAGCCTACTGAGAGCTTTGCTGCCTTGTGTGATTATTGGACTTTGTGTCTAGTGGTTGCCACAACAAATATGTAGATATTAGAGTAGTGTTACGATCTCAAGACCTTAGAGTGAATCAAGAAAAGGAACCTTGTATAGGGTTTACACAAGAGAACTCAATAGAGAATTCTGTATAGGATTGTCTACCTTATATACTAAAACTCCATGGTCCATGCTAACTACTTCTAGCCTACCCTAAACAGCCATGTGTTTGCTTTAAGGTCAACATGTATTAAACATATTGTATGACATCATCCTTTTAGAACCTTCTATGCTTTTCCATGTGACATATGACTGTGACCTTGTCATGTGACAGATGTGTGACAGTGTGACAGTGATGTCATGTTAACCCTAACCCTAAGTTCCCAAAAATAAAAATAAAATAAAAGGAAATAACAAATGAGAAAAGAATAAAATAAAATAGTTAGAGTCTACCATCTTGAACTCTGACAGGTAGAATTATTTATTGATAGCATGGACCATGTACTAGTAGTATAAATAGGATACCAATATATTAGAGACTTCTTGTTGAGTTCTTTTGTGATTCCCATAAGATTCTTCATTATAAGACTATTTAGTAAACTGTTGATTATCTTGGTTAGTAGTTGTTATAATACAGTGTATCTGGCTTCTATGATAAGAGTCTGAAATTTGTTCAGGTAGTTCTCAATAGTATAACTTATTAGTAGTAGCTAAAGCCTTTTAGCTTGTTTACAGCTTCTGCTTCTATATTGATAGAGAAAAATTATGATCAGAAGTAGTTTTCAAACTTAGACTAGATATAAATAAGAAAAATTCCAGCAGTGGATTCTTTCCAAACAAGGCTTTCAGCTTACTTGGAAATACAACCACTTTGGAAGAAGGACAGAGCATAGAAAATATTATTCAAATTAGAAGTAAACTAATCTATTATCATATACTAACCTAACTGTATTTATCATCCATCCCAGATAGCACTAATCTCATTCAAACTCACTCATTCTCTTCTAGAACAAATTGCACTACATTCCAATCATCCATCACTTTATAGATAAGAGTCACTTCATTACACAACAAAGCCTAGAGAGTTCTAATTGACAAATTCAGAAAATGCCTCTTTTTGTATTTAAGAACTATGACTATCATTGTTAGATGCGGTTCACACCGGGGATGAAAATCTACAAGATTGGCTCAGAGTTGTGCAGACTTGTGGAACAACCTTGGCTTCAGCTTATGTGCTGTGCTGTCTGTCTGCTATGTGGTTGCAACTTCAGATGATAGGGAGAAGTCCAAGATAGGAGTGAGTGCTGATTTGGTGTGTTGCCATTGAACACTGGAGATCGAGTTCAATAAGAATTATCTTTGTTGATTATCAGACTAGCAAATTACAGTGTAACTACTAGTCTTATATATGAATAGATATTATAAGAGATACTCAGGGTTTCAGTAGTAAAGCCTC
>Ga0157364_1001066_pt1 | contig 22202 bp, 13 predicted proteins | sample AttsexASBM2_FD_111476 | JGI IMG/M metagenome (GOLD analysis project Ga0157364, IMG submission 111476) | Fungus gardens microbial communities from leaf cutter ant in Ribeirão Preto, State of São Paulo, Brazil - Atta sexdens ASBM2 | ecosystem: Host-associated > Fungi > Mycelium > Unclassified ...
TGGCGAGATGAATTTCGCACGGTCGATATTGCGTTACAATATCGGAGGCGACATACTAACGGGCCACCGTACTGATATCATACGTCGTTAAAAAGGCAAGGCCGCCTTTTACCCGTCGCGGCACGATCATCAATAAATTCGACAAGCTACGTGTTGGAGTTTCGTCACAATTTACGGCTGAAAAGCGATGTGTAAATAGCGATGAATAGATGTTCATATAACGATGTTGTGATCGGAAACAGGCAATCTCTTTCTGCCTTTCTATATAACGACGATAATTTTCATCAGACGCAATTAATTGTTTAAAGAATGAAAGATGCAACCGCAGATTATAGATTGCAGATTATTTCATTGCTTGATAAAAGGAACAATATACGTAATGCATAGACATATATATATTTCAGTTTTTAAATATACATATTAAAATTTTTATGTCAAATCTTACTATATAAAAATTATCAATTTAAAAAAACATAAAATGTTTTCAATGTAAAATCATGTGATTATTATGAATACTATAAGTACTATGCATGCAGTATAATCTGTTTTTTTTTTAATTGTTTATAATATTTGAAAAATCCTGAAGTTTGTAATGTATCTATATATGTATTGTATATTATATTAAATATATGTATATAATTTCTTTACACACATAAATCAATTTCGTGTATATAATTTTATATTTTCACATCATTACGAGAAAACAATCATAAAATTATATTATTCCAAATTAATATCAATTTTTTATTAATATTTGAATTTAAAAAATAAATAAAAGTGACTACAATAGAATGCAAGAAAAAGTACACTACAATAAAATGCAAGAAAATGTAACTAAAAAAGAATAGATTAATTGTAAAATTAATTGACGCATTCAACATTTTGCGTATATCAATGTTTGAACGCATTCATCGACATATCTTCCGCTACAATTGCATCTGCAAGTACATCCGGAAACGGTGTAATAGTAATAGACTCTTAATCTACGTTGATTGCAATTCATTTCACTTTACGCAATATGCGATAAAAATAGAGTTGCAATTTTATTTAATTTAATAGTTAATTAAATAAACAAATATTTATATATAACAAAGTTAATAAATTGATTAAAGAGTTTTATATGTCTACCGTACTTCACTTTATGTATATCACTTCATGTACAATGGATGCGCAATATGAAATTCACAATTTAACAAAAAGATGGAAAATCTTTTGTATTTATAATATATAAAAATGTTAAAGTTTTTTAAATAATAATGTATAGCAAAATATTCATAATTAAATTTAAAATACGCATTTACGTATCGTAAAATAAAAATCTTGTGAATTCTTGTAACGTAATATGATATAAATTTAATCTTGCTTCGCAAAAGCGTTTTTCCGATTTTGACGAAGATTGCCTCAGCTACCCCTTCGAATTACATAATTCCTCTTTGAGAATATTATTCTACAAAGATCGCAACATTAAAATACATAAAACAATCGTAATGATATCTAGAAAAATAATTTTCAAATAAAATATTCAAATAAATTATCAAATAAAATATCACAAAATTTCTGACATTATCACGAAATTTATATAGCAAACTAACTAATTCAATAAAATCTTTAATTCAAATTTATATATAATTATAATTATATAAATATAATGTTATATCATAATTGTGTAAACAAAAACTTTATTTTACAAAATGTTAATTTTTTTAGAATTTATCAACAAGTCAAAAAACAAAATAATCACAATTTCTTCAAAATTTTATAACTTCCATAAATCTAATTCTACAAAATTTATAATTGTATGAATAATAATGATATTAGATTAAAAAAAATAAATAAAAATGGAATTAAACAAGAATAATAAAACCATAAAATCTAAACGCGCCAGAATAATAATCGTTCACGCATATGCTTCGTCATTTACAAAATTCATAGAAAAATCTTTGCTAAAGAAATCATCAGGAAAACAGTATAACTCACAATTACTAATAATCATAAAACATAAAATTTATACATATTTATAATCAATCATATCATGTTATAAAAAAATTGAAAAAAAAATCATAAAATTTTTATAATCATTTCTCTCTTTCCATATTAACTTTTTAAGTCTCAAATATCGACAGGAATTTTGGTAAAAAAGAATTTTTTTGTAATAAATCGAATCGAAAAGAGTATTATAATAAAATAATTCTACTTTAAACACAACACTATTTTGATAAATATATTTTCTACTTTTTACTACTTTGATAAATATATTAAAACGAAGTGTGACGTATACGGTTTTTTAGTTCAACTTTTCTTATGCAAATTTATACATCCATATGCGAAAATCTATACGTGAAATACATCACACTGATTTCTTATATAAGTTGTGTTCAGAAACTTTACTCGAGTGCCTTAGTATGTCGTTCTATCTTTATCGTTCATTTTTATCGTTAGTAAAATAATATGATGCACTCAGGCACTCAGTAAAATTTCTAAATATAGTCAATTAGCCATAATGATATTGGTGAAAAGAAACCATCTCCTATGCTCCAAATTTTACTCACCAATACAGCCAACTCCAGAATTGATCTCGCATCCAGAAATAGAATAGATCTGTAAGAAATACATTACCGATTAGATTTTAATTGAACATTTAATATAAAAGTTTTTTCTATAATAACAAAATACAATTTTCATGTCCGCAAAAATTTAGTAATTACTATGAAAAATCATGTAATATAAATATATTAATAATTAATGATTAATAATTAAACAATAAATAAAAGATAAATAATCTTGAAGTAATTTCGATTTAAATAAAAATTATCAAATACTTTTTCCGCAAAAAATATTGACTACTTAAAAAATCGATTTCCGCAAAAAAATGCTATATATATATATATATATATATATACATATAAACACACACAACTTTTAACACATAAACTTTTTACAGACATCTTTTTAGACATCTTTTTAATGTACTTACATCAAAAATTTATATAATTACTTAATAATATTAAAAGACATTTAAAATTATTAAGTTTGAATTGTGAAAAAATATTAAAATAAATACAACTTTTTTTTACCTTCAAGCTTATTCTGCTTAACCCGAATCAGATTTTTCGGTGTTGCATCTGCATCAATTTTATTATTTCTCATTCCTTTTGCATTGATTATGCGCGAGAAATACTTATAACATTTGACAAAGTAATTAATTTTTAATAATTTTTGTTAAAAAATTTTAATTTTTCATTTAAAAAATTACTTGTTTATATTTCAAATTAAATAATAATACAATAGTTAAATAATTCAAAAATTTTATATTATATTTATTTCAGTAATGACATTTACTATTTTACATAATTACGTTAAAAAATAAAATAAAATTTCAATGTATTAAAATAAGATAAGTATAAAATTATAGGAATTATTAAATATTTTTTTCGAAAGAGAAATTCTGTTATATTGTATCTATTAAATCATCAATACATATTATAATTAGGATTATTAAGTTACTATAATATAATGATATTAATTATAATATATTAATAATAATCTTTTACACCGAACTGTGACTTATTAAGTAATCAATTTCTATATCATATTTCCTATTGGAAATATAATAAATTATATGTATTCAAATATCTCAATATTTATCAATTAAACACTATACATATCATATATGCATATATGTTTTTATGTTAGAATAATATATTAAAATAATACATATATATGAAAATAATATATATCATTATACTTGTTAGAATATCTTATACAATATATATATCATTATATAGAATATTTATGAAACTAGAATATGTCAATTAATACATATTAAACGAAAACACAAAGAAACCGAAATTATTATAATTAAACAATTGCTGTTTTGATGAAAAACCTATTTCCTTGATACCAAAGAGAATCCTGTCGCAAGTTTATCTGAACCGAAATAAACAAAACAGATGTATTTTTTATACATACGACCTCTTCTCTGCGTAACGCGGCGAGAGAAATTCGGAATATAATGAATTTGTAGTGAATATATAAAAGATGAATTTTTTACAGGTATGGAAGAACGATTCTGCTGAAGTTATAAATTTAAATTTAGCTAGATACATGTCTCATCACTGGGAATTTATTAATTATCTTAACGCTGTAATTAATGCTGTAATTTTCAATACTGACAGTAAATATAATCGAAACGCAACTTTTGATGATTCAAACAAAATTATTTTGAGATCTGTATCCAACTAAATTTTTTGATATTTCAGCAAAACTATTCTTTCCGTGTATTTTTATATATGGCGTTTACAATTTTATCGTATTTTTTTTTCACAATTTTATCGAGAAAACGGACAAAACAGAGGAACTATTTCGCAAGAACTCGAAACCTAATAAAGTGCGTTCCGTTTCACGCATGATGTATCACTTAATCCTTTAAGACTGCATTCGAGAATACATACGAGTGCCTCCAGATATCAATTTATCTTGTTTAACACCCAGTGAATAACAAGGATAAAAGGGTACTTGAAAGCACCGATGTACATTCTCGAATGCAACACGATTCGAGAAACAAGTACAAAATGCTACATTATGCGTATCACGCGTTAAACGGAACGCACTTCTAAATTATAACGAGCATCTCAGAATCCAGACTTTCAAATTATTACGAGCTTCTCATATTCCCTTAACAGATTCGTTGTACTTTTAAGACTGCTTCACTCAAATAATATATTTTTTCGAAATACAAAATTGCACTTACCTGTTACTTATAAAACGTTAGAAGACGAAGAGCACACAAGGATACGAGGCGACGAGGCAACGCGGTGACGCCATGTTGCGCGCTTCTAACAATGGTTGCATGACGTCACAATGACGTCACAGTTAAGCTACATTCAAAGATTTCACTCGAGTGCATTCAGGTATCACTTTATCTTCATTTAACATTCGATGAACAAGGATAAAATGATAATCGGATGAAACGTGGCTTTTGAACGTGGCTCAACAAGAAGAATATTGAAGATATTAATCGTGACGTATTTAAATTTGTTACAATATAAACTTGTCAAATTTGAAAATTCAAATATAACAACAATAACCATTCAATACCGTAATTTTGTTGAGAAATCATAGTGTTGAGAAGCATGTATGTTATATATAAAATATATAATACCACAATTGTTTGTAAATTGTATATGTAAAATTTTGTTTTGCGTATTAAATCTAATGTTTTATATCATAATTTATCATACCAAAATTTACTTTTTAGGTTTTAACAAATATCATGTTATAACAAAATTATAAAGTATTTAAATAAAACCTTCCAATAGTTACACAATGATTGTTTATTAAATATTTGAAATTATTTTTAATTAAATCAATATTATTTTTAGTTAAAATCAATAATAGTAAAGCTTATATTTTAGTTTCAAAATTTATACTGAATTTATACTCAAAAATATTATTGAAATAAAAAAAAACATAGAACACTTACCACATACTTACTATAATATTTTAATCTTTTTGTGGATATCGCACAATAATATCTCTATTTATTAAAAAATGCAAATTATTGTACTCAGAAAAAATTTAAGTAAATAAAATTTTTAATACTTTTAATTTTCCATTAAATAAAATTCTGCTCTTGAAAGTCAGTTTTGTAAATAAAAAGTTTTTTGTAAATAGCAACATTGTTAATACGAATATGTTATAAAAAATTTTTATGGTATATTACGTTTTTAATCATGAATAATGAAATATTGCTGCAATTATATAAGTAACTAGACTAGAATTTTAAAAAATTCGTGAATCCAAGTTCTATTTTTTAAGTTCTATGCAAGAAAATGCTAAACGATAAGTGTAATTAATTAGATCACAAATAAACTTGAAAGTCTTACCAATAAATTTCAAGTTTTTTGATCTTGATTTTAACTCCTAAGAATTTGCAAGATTCAATTACTATTTGAATTTCATATATAAAATAATATACATTTAAATTCAAGTAATATTTTACGAATAAAATTTTACTAGTAAATTCATTAATAAAGTGAGCAACATTTTGTATGACATAAATGTTAATGTCTATTATAAATATGTAATCCCGTGATTTCGCTTGAACTATAATTAATAATTTGTTCTGTAATAATATACAATTCTATCTCTTTCCTTTAAAAGACGCATCCATTTAAGATATTCTGTCACACATTCAACTATAGGATAATCATATTTCACGCATGCAATGAATTCAATGTATTCACTATTTTGGAATGATATGATAATGTCATCAAATATGATTATATGAAAGATTCTCGTATACCTGTGTTTGCAATTCGTGTCTTATCAAATGACAAATGTATGTATCCTAAAATGAACAGTCAAATATCTTTTATTTCTTTGTAAAATTGTTTTTCATACAAAGAAAATATATATGTACAAAGAAAATTACATGTTAAGAATATTGTGACGTATTTTTCTTTTTTTTTTTTTTGATAATAATAATTTTTCTTATCAATTTTCATCATATAAAATGTCATATAGAAAATCATTAACAATTTGGTCTTATAATTATTATTGTTTTAGTTCTTCAGGCACGTGAATTTATCACAATAATAGACATTTATTGCCTAAATAAACATGTTTGGCATAGCAATATACTACTAAAATGAATACACATATAAATACCAAACTTTGGATGTATCGTTAGAATATATAAAAAATATAAAATATATATTTTTTTATATATATTAAATGAAATTAGTTAGTAAACATACATATATTCCCGAAATAAATTGCCAAATTCTGAGTTTATGATTTTTTTTCTCATTCTTAAAATAAAAGAATGCAGTTATAGTAAGATAAATTTTAGCAATATATTTCAGGAAGAATAGATACAAAAAGAATAGATACAAAGGAACAAAATATTAGTCAAATATTAGTAAAATGTTATACTCAACTTATATGCTTTAGAGAGTCTTCCATATAAAAATAGATATAAATAAAAGTTTTCAATTTATTTATTAATAATAATATTGTTTATTACTACTGTGTTTCCATTCATATATTCCTTGAAAAATTTTAAGTTAATTACAAAAATTTAAATTTTTATCTCTACCTATATTTCTTCGTATTTCTTTTTAATATTAAATATCTTCTTTTATTTCTAAATTAATACTTCATTAAAATAAAGCCCATGTAGAATTAACTGTATGATGAAAATGTTATTATTTACATAATTTAAAGTGAGAGTGAGAGAAAAATCTATGATACACTGGAAATACAGTAGTAATGAGTCTCGCAATACACCACAAACTAAAAAAAGCTCTAATAGAAAACATTAATAAGAAAATCTAAACAAAGAGGAACATTTTTAAAGAATTGACAACAAAAATGATAACAAAAAAAACATAAAAAATCAAGTATTAAGTACTGGCTTATCAAAATATAAAATTATTTGTAAAATCTGACATCACTTGTCAAATCGTACATCGAACAAATAGTTACTACGTTATACTTCTGTGATGTTCATGTCATGTACGATTTTCGCAATTTCTTAGTAGCAATCTCAGTTCTAGAACATCATGTTAGAAACCAACTATTAATGATGTTCAATCAGACTTACTAATCATGAAGAAGCATATGCCTTTGAAAAGCGCGAAATCTGACATATGATTTTGAACATTTTTTACAAATATAGTTCTTCTCCAACTTTTCGTGGAGACCATGTGACACATTATGCACTAACCGTAAATGCTGAGCTAATGATGATTTATGTCTGTAAATGTGTTAAAATAATATATGTACATAAATCATACATTCAACACGTATTTATAACGTATTTACAACTCAGACAGCAAGCAAGAAGCTTTATCTCTATATCCTTACCTATACATTTTATTGCAGATATGACAAGGAAAATTTTCCTTGTAAAAGTAACAGTGACTAAAATGTTTCCATAACTGATGCTTTTTACTGAACAATTTTCCACATTGAGCACACTGCATAACATATAAATCTGGAATAAAAAATATTACAGATATTTATTAAATAATTCAGATAATAAAAACTTGAAGTAATAAGTTTATTGTAATTATTTTTTTTCTATCTTTTATATCTACCTCTGCTGTTTTCTGGTATCTGACATGTAGAATTGGAAACAGGTGCATTCGATGAGACAGCGTTTTGAATCAGTATTTCATTTTGAGAAATTTTATTTTCCTTCATCGAAAAACTGTCCAAATTAAAATAATTAGGGATATTTATTTCATCAAAAGTTTTTGACTTTTCCATTGTTATTTCATTAGGATATGTGACAAATGCTGCAGGATATTCTACACAAATATCTTTTCTATCAATATGGGAAGATTGTAAATTTTGGGATTCATTTTGATTTATTGATGATATGTTTGTACTGCTTTCAATTAGTTCTGTTGTACTACATGCATTTTCTTTCATTGAAATGTTCTCGTCAAACTCTTCATAGAAATTTTTTTCAAAGTCCATTAAATTACCAAATATATGAAAGTAATTATTAATATAAAAGTCATAAATGTTTGTATGCAAATCGCATGCGAAAAGCTCTGCTTCCATGTCGTCACTGCTCGTAGAAGTTGATACTGGATCTTCATAAAATATAATATCTTTATCATGTGACATACAATTTGCACAAGAACAAGAATACAATATTTTGGATCCACATAAAAAATTAGAACCAATGTAGCTATCTATCGTCTTTTGTTGCAAATTATTTTCTGTTATTGGAAACTCATAACTTGTAATATCTTTTTGGATAGTTTTGGAGTGCATTGTGTTGATCTCTGTTGGTTTACAAGAAATAACATCATTGAGATTTATATCACATTCTTTTTCGAATTTGTAAATCTCGTTGTTACAGTAGAAAATATTAGATGACTCGATTGATTCTGTTGCAATGTCATTTAAATCATTTACATTTATATTTGAAAAATTAGGGTTGTAAACAGAAAGTTGTTGTTGAGGAAGTATATCATTCTTCAAAAAATTATTAACATCTTGCATGGCGTTTTTCGTATTCATATCTGGAATAGTAACTAACGTGACTGGCTTTTTACGTGACACTTGTGTTTTCTTGCTAGATTTACGAGCTGTTTTTTTTTTCGAGTTTTTATTGAACGAACTTTTCTTCTGCTTGTTGTTATATTTTATGTTTTTTTTCTTGGTTGATATATTTTTTTGGCAACTTAGTGATACATTTAACTGACTAACTTCTTGCAGTAGATTTTTATTTTTGTTATTGTTGCAATCAGGAATATCGTATTGAATGTCCAATGGATTGTGCACTTGCTTTCTTTGATGATGCGATTTTGGTAAAGTGATTTTATTATAATTATAATTGGTTTCCATATCTAAATCAACACTAGATGATGTATTTAATTCCCAAGAAGAATTTCCGTCTTCTGCACCAGAAGTATTTGTATCGGTTTTGTTTAATATTTTATGATTTCTAGATGTTTTTATGTTATTGCTTCTTAAAATATTTGGTAGATTCCGTAGAAGCTGCGCATTGTGCAATAAAGCTTGGTTTGCGATAGTTTTCTCCTCAGAGATATTTGCATCTTCCATAAAAATGGTTTTGAAGGACTTCATAGATGATAAACCTACTTTAATATTTATCTTTTTCCTGGTATTATCACAATTCTGCGCCTGCATACTCTGCTGCGACATATACGAACCTTTAGCCAGTAAATAAAATAATTGATAGAATATTTAATAAATATTTGCCTATTCTAATATATAAGATATCTCTAATATGAAAGATAAAATAGTATACTGAAATATTTGTCCATGGTTATATTTATAATTTTTATAATAATTCAACTGTTATATTTACTTTTTTTACCATAATCTAATTAAGATGATAAAATGCTTTGTGATCAACATTTCAAAGAACTTTGCTATGTACATAATTAATACAATCTCTTAATCCTTATTTAAAGTTATAATAAAAGTCGAGTATATTACAGATTTATTTAATATCATGTTAATTATTTATTTGTAATAATGGTGCGTTCACATAAAGATCATTTAAAGGATCTAAATTATTTTATATATAATTATTAAAAATTATTTGTAAAATTATTTGTAAAATTTATAAACTGTATTTATTTCAAAAAATTAATATTTTAAGTTTTACATATTTTGACATTTTATCGAACTATCAAATTAATATATAAATTAATTTTAACTGTAAAGTCTCTTTCCCAATTTTTTGTTTTATTTTATTTATTTTAGCAAAGACATTATAAAGAAATATAGTTAAAACATTTTTGATTATATTTTAATTCTAATTTTAGAGGAATAATGCAAAAAATAAAGTCAAAGATTACCTTCGCAAAAAAATCAGGCTTTAGTTTCTCAATTCTATGAAAAAATCTGTTAATTTAAAACTTCATTATAAAACTCGAGATATATCCTCGATAAAAGATCTATTATTTAATTATTGTTATCTATTGTTTAATTATTGTCGAATTAAAATAAAATGTAAATACAATAAAATGTTTCAAAATTTTATCAGCGTTTCAAAGAATATTACTTATAATTACAATCCCCTAATGCCTAGCTTATCTAATAAATGTTCTCGTAACAGTCAAGCATATTATACGTATATTATTGATAAATTGAAGCATCAAGAAGACAAGATTGTCACTATTTTTAGAACTTCAAGTGACTCACAAAAAGCACTGAACTGAACAATAAGCACCGATTTAATCTGGAATAGACTAAAAAAAAAAATTCTGCATGCATACCTTCCAAGAAATCAAAAATCATCAATTAAAAACTTTTGTCGAAGATCCGATAATAAAATAAGAGGAGGGAGGGGAAGGTGAGCATCAAAAGCACTGTCACAGCACTGGCTTTGTTCTTCCTGTCTCACTCCCAGGGCAATTCGCCGGTGATGAAAAGTTCGTAACCGCGAGTGACACGAAGTCCAATCTCGTCCTTCGTTCGCGCGTGACTGACAATGAGACTCGTAGTGACACACAAAAGCCGCTCTCTCAGCCACTAAACAAAAACCGTAACCTGAGAAGTCCTTGAGGGAGTGATAATCGCATGAAAAAAGATATCCTATGGGCGCCAGCGAATGTAAACAAAGTCGCCCCATAGCTGCGCAGTCTTTTTTTCTAAACGTTCGCTATGTTGCTATGTTCAGACGGCAGTACTGCACTCAAAGGCACCGCGCATAAAAAATAGGATGTGTGTAAAAGCTGAAAACAGTGAAAACGTCCAAATTGATTTTTTTCCATACTCCAGGATTGATTCTAAACACTACTTCATTTTTCTTCAAAATTAGCTTCATTTTTCTTCTTTTTCTTTTCACTTTTTCTTTTTAGAGAGAATTCAAGAGAAAGCTTAATCATGTAAGAAGTTCAATCCTGATGAAAAAAAAAACAGGCTTACAATACGATTTTAACTATAACGCAAGTCGACACAATCGTAAAATACTGTGATGTTTTTCGACTACATCGTCGTAAAACATTACTTCCTGAAAGCAATTATATATTTTATTTTTCATTGTCATTTATTTTTCTATGAGTGACACTCTGATAAGAGATTTCAAGATTACGTTCGAATGTGTTCGGTCCTAGCTATACAACACCTTTTTCTTCACTCTCGCAATGAAATAAAAAAGTTGAACAACGTTTCAGCTATTACTGTGTCACACTGTGTAAATGTTTGCTGGAAAGCACTCAATACATACCTACATATTTGCATCGTTCGTAAATACATAGTTCCCAAAATTCTAAACTGAATGTTTTGAGGTTTCGAGATAAGTATTTCTATAGCTTCTATTTGTTTCCATGCACGTGAAATTTGGTGAACATTTCTTACCGTCTTAAGTGTTACTCATTTGGATGGAGGTTTTCATATCTGTCTTGCTTTCGCGCTTTGCGACAGCCGACGGCGATCTACATATATCTAATTCGCGATCAGAATTCAATTCATTTCAGATAGGCGTCATCGCCACACGTAACTTACGAATTCGAGTTATTACGATTCGGAGTTAAGTACCTATGCGTCTTGTTTGGTCGTCGGTCGCGTCGCATGAACTGCGCGAAGCGAATCGCACATCGCACGACGCATGATACGAAAAAACATCTGAACTTCGAGACTCGGAATGTGCACATTGGCACACGTCACGTGTACGTACAAGAGTGTGTTTCACGCATGATTGCATGATGTATTATTTTATCCTTCTTTATTCGACGGAGAAAATGATACATCGTAAAATTGAACGCATGCAATTATAAAATGCAAACGGCATATTGAGGAATGAGAATGCAATCCATTCGCTACAAATACTTCGTTGTTTAATCGGAAGAAAAAAATTGACAAATGTAAATAGGATCGCACTCTTGTAAATAGCATTTTACTGAAATCTGTAGAATGTCTAAAACGAGACTAAAAATATTCGTTACTTTCTTCGACGATGTTTTGATGAAAAATTAACGAGCAATTTAATGTAATTTTTTTCTTCGATTCAAGATTCAAGAATCAATTCTATATCAATTCTTGGAGATCAAATTGGAATCTTATTTCTATAACAATATGTAAGCAAAAAAAAGAGAATTTAATTATATCAATCTCTAAATATTAATTAAATTTTGTCAATTTGCAAAACAAAGAATTGATATGTATATAAATATTAATAATTTCAACAATTTTAAATTCATTCACAAAGATTTAAAAATAATTCTTTGTTATTTTTAAAACCGAGAGTACATTGTTTTCATATCTGTAATGTTAAAAGTGAATATATACATATCTAACATTATATAAAGTTTAAATACAATTTTAAAAGTTTACTGATTCTTTTTAGTTGGTTGTAAATCCTTTATTTATATTTTTCTGATAGCATAATTTCCATTTAAATTATTGAATAGATTTCGTAAATATATATATATATATATATATATATATATATATATATATATATATATATACAGAATTTATAGGAAACAGCATAAATGTAAAGTGAAATAACATTGTAATAAAATATTTTATTAAAATGAACATATAGCAGTTTTGAAAATAGTACTTTTATAAATGACAAGACATAATAAAATAAATAAAATGAGAAACATTAATACATTGATAATACTTATTATGCATTAATCTCTTAATGATTTCATATAAGTAAAATTACCAATCGTTATCATCATCAAGATCATTTCCATTTTTCAAATTTGAAAATAAAACATCATTGATCTTGGGACGAGGATCCTCTTTGATTTTCGTTGATATTGCTTCTGTCTGTCCCAACATCCATTCTAATTCTACATAACAAAGTAAACAGCACAATTATTTCCTTGTACATTTTTTTTGTGACACTTTGCAATCAAGCAAGTATTACCTGCTTCAGACAATTTCATGCCACGGAATTCGAGTGGCCCAATAATTTGTTTCACCATATTTCCTTTGTGATAAATGAATATTGTAGGAAGATTACTGTCGGGCCAGTTTGGGATGCAAGTGGTAGAGATACTTTTCAAAAATTTAGTGGCAGGGAACTTTCTTGCTAAACTGGCAAGATACTGATTGACTAAAGTACAGAGAGGAATGCTGAAAATATATTTATAAGTTAGTTTCATGGTTGTGTTCACTATGAAGGTTTATTCTGTTCTGCTTTATCATACCCAGATTTGTAAAGATATAAAACAACCCAAACATCTTCACCAGCATTATTAACTTCTTTAACATAATCTTCTGCAGATATTTCTCGCACCTCTCCATATTTACACTTGTTAGCTAACTCCTTCATTTCTGCTATTCTCTTTCGTCGATATTCCTCCAGAACTCGTTCATCCTCTTCATCTTCCAGCTCATCTAACTCATCCAAGGTCTTCTCTTCTAAATTGTTACAATCTGTAAAAATTATGAATTTGTGAGCCGACGATAACACATCGATAAACACTAAAATACAATTTAATAATTGGATATTAAAAAACATAATCACCACGTCCTGTTTTCTCATCTATTGTATTCTCCAATAGATTTACTATCTGATCCTCAGTAATTTCTTGTTCCTTTTCCTTCTCAGGTATGATTCCTTTCCTCCTAAGGATATCATTCCATTCGGTGTCTTCATTTGGATCTTGCTGAAATTAACTTGAAAAGCTATCTGCTTGGATAATATAAAATGCAATAACTAAATTCTATTTTTTATATTACGAAATAATATATTAAAAAATATTATTTAAATGAATATGTATATATATATTTTTTTTTTCTACCTAAAGTCATGCTACCATATAAGGAATCACGCATTCGTTTATTATAATTAACCTCCGCCTAACCTCTTAGCCTCCAAAATGCTCCATTTTTATTAATACTCACCATTTTGAGAGACTAATATTAAGTACTTTTATTTTATTTACTGGAAACTAATTCTGCTTTTAGTATTCTTTTAGAAAAAAACCTTTTAAATGTATACAATTATTGCAACGAAAGAGAAACTGATAGCGACAACTCTTTTCTCAACTGATCGACTACATGCTGCATGCTACATGCCACTTATGCCTGATGCACACGCATGTGTCAGACTATTATTGCTTTGTACGTTGTATGCGATATATGAGAAATACATGTTAAATATCTACTAAAAAAAAAGTGATGATTTTTATATAAGACTAACTTGCGCAATACACTATCTACATTTAATAACTAGTAATTTTAATTATTATTTATGATTTTATTAGTGTTATATAAATATAATTTGGATCTTTTTTATCAATTTGATACATATCGCTAAAATACACTGCACAAGAAAAACAGGATGTATATATAGAAATGACAAAAATATGTTAAAAAGTTTTATTACATTTATCTGATACAATTGTAAAAATATATTAAATTTTGCTACGTAAAATGATAATATCTTAGAGTATTTGTAAAAATAATCTGTCATGTTCAAGTAATCATAATAATTACAGTATACAATTAATTACATTAATTATAATTATATATATAATTTTTAATATATATAAATTAAATTTCAAACCAATACAAGTAAATATATATAAAATAATAGTTTATGCACTTAAGTTTTTTTCAATTTAATTCATCATGCATACATATTAGATCATTCTTGGATAATGATTTCAATATCTCTTGGATAATAATTCTCATTAATCATAATTCTCAGTATTGAATTAAATTCAATTTATAATATTAATAAGACAATCATATTAACAAGTTAATTTTATTCATTTATTCCATTAGATATTGTCATTAAAAAATCTTTAAAAATAGATTCAAAGTTGTGGATATGACGAAATTTAGAACATTCATGATTAATATTTGTTTTGGCACTTTACTTAAAAGTCGCATATATGTCAGTCTTTATGTTGTGTAATCTAGAATTAACATTTTTTTAAAATAATAAATCCTTATGCAGACGAGACAATTTTCCTTGTTAACAGTATATATATATGTGTACTACAATAATTAAAATATTAAAAAAAATATATATATATATATATATATATATATATATATATATATATATATATATATACATTTTATAGATAACTTACAATAAAGATATGTTCATGTTAATTAAATAATAAATTAAAAATATTAATAATGACTAAACCTGCGTATTCGCATATATGGTCATGTATAAATACACAAGACAAGTTTTCAATCAATCAAGCACTGTTTGTGTATATACACCTGTTACTATACATATCGTAATAAATAAAGATTCTTAATATTGTTTATATTGTAACATGTAATAAAAGTATCCTAAATAATGTGACAAAGTAGTAACTTTCAATATACTGAGATACTTCGTTACAGAGATGTCTATTTATTTTCGTGACTTGCATCATTTGATTGTTGATTCTTGGTCTCCACGGGAAGTACAAGCGTAGCAATTGCAGCACACAAAGCGGTTGTCGCATAAGTGATCATAGCTCCCGTGATGGACCATTGTAAAAATACTTGCGCTATGTATGGAGTGATCATAGCACCGATTCGTGCCATAGCACTACACGCACTTACACCTATGCTTCGTAAATGTGTAGGATATACTTCTGGCGTGTATACGTACGCAGCTTGAAACACACCGGCAATTAAGCCTCTGGCTAGGAAAATAGCAATGGTCAACACTGCTCTACTCAACAAACAGGTCCTGCTTAAGAAGCAAACTACCACGGCGAACATGACTAACTGGCAAGCCATTGTCTTTCGTCTGCCTATTTTCTCGATCGCGAAAACAGTAGAAAATATGCCAGGAAATTCCGCCAATGTTGTCCAAAGTAGATCGATGTAGTCACTACGCCGCAATCGGCAGTCAAGTTGGCATGTACCTTCATTGTTCGTACTCCATGTGCTGCATTGCTCTGAGGATGTATGAAAAAGTTCAGTTGTCATTAATACCACTCCATAGTAGCAGAACGCTGTACTCATCCTACAAAATATGTAATAATATATATTTACATCGTAAATATTACAAATATATCTTATTTGCGAACGTTATACTAAAGTTGCAAAAATATTGAGATGAAGTTAATATTTTTGTATTTAATTTATTTACCATACAAGCCAAAGTAAAGCAGACGTTCTGTACATTTCTTTACTCAGAACATCTTTAAATCGGCCATGATGACCTTGATAAAATCTATCCATAACTAGTCTTCCTACAGGCAATGATTTTTTATTTTCTCTAGCTACACGTTCTAATGTTGAAATTGCACGATCTATTCTTCCAATTGTCATATCAAATACTGTAGATTCTGGTAGCCACTGCAAATATATGAAATTATTTAATATAATTTCATAAAATATTTCTAAATGAATGATATACTTAAAAATATCTAAATTTATTACAAACCGGTGTTATTACAGCAAATATAAATAATGGAATGGACGATAATATAAGAAGCCATCTCCATCCAAAATTGGGCATAACAATTAATGCAATCGCCACTTCGAAACAAGCTCCAAGAGCCCAAAAACACTATAATGTACAACATATATATCTTATATTGTGTTTAATATTACGACGTGTATTAATCCATATACTTATAATATAAACTTACATCCAATAAAATAACACATCTTGCCCGTTGTTTTGCTGGCAAAAACTCTGCATACAATGTGACCCTGTAAAAAAAGAGTATGCATCAATGACAACAAGTTTCAAAGCAAATTAATTGTTCATCTTTAAGAAACTTACCAAATACTTACGATTGTGGTACACAACCAATAGCAAATCCTACAACTCCTCTAAGCAATAGAATCCAAAGAAAATTTGGTGCGAATGAACTTAGAAATGCATAATAGGCCAATAATACTGCACACAAAGTTAAAGCTTGCTTACGACCGTATCTGTCGCTTAAATTATTCCAAAAAGTGGAGCTTAACATCATACCAAGAAATACTACCTAAAAGTTCAATTATATAATAATAATAAACTCGAATATTGTCACATATTTTACAAAGATAATAATACAAATCCAAAAAATACCGTTGTGGTCAGTGCTTGCTGGTATCTAGAAATACCCCAATCACAATGTAAGGATGGACTTAGAATACTCAATATCGTGATCTCCATACTATCTACCATCCAACAAAGACCCGTGAATAGAGACAATTTTACTTGGAATTTTCCAAAGCCTAATGTATTGATAGCTTGTACCACAGTAAAGGTATCTGTTAATAAGATTTAATTATTTATTAATTAATTCAACTTAATATAATTTCCTAATTGTTATATTTTTTTCCATTACTAAACTGATATTTTACATATTCATATTCATTTCATGATACTTCATATTCATATGTATGTATAAAAGCATATTCCTTTTTAAATGTCAGATGACACATTTTATTATAGCATAAAGTTTATGAAAAATATACACACCTAATTCCTTGTACACATGCATGTCTAATGTACACTGTTGTTAAAGATACTTTACAGCGTTCCATGTTACCACAACTTAACGTAGTCATTAGTAAAACCAGTTTCCCCAGTGTTGTGTTATGTTATCATGCGGTATTAAATATTTACAGCATATGGTCCTCTTTTGTATTAAAGTTAAGTAAACCCTTCTGTACAATTAGAACACGGCATAATTAAACACTGCAATATATTACTTTTATATCATTTACATATTTATAAGAGATTTCAATTTGATATAACATACCATCAGGTATAACCACAACAGAAGAAAGTTCCATTGACCCTTCAATGGTATTCTCCAAGCTCGTAGGACAACTCGATGTACTTTGTGCGCCAACATTTAACTCCGCCCCATGTGATTCTTCTAATTGACGATATGGTTCATTAGATTTTTTATCTGGTTCCGACATGGTTATGCTCTTTTTTCAATATAATCACAACATAAAGATATTCGTTCAGTCACTGATGAAAATGAGTAAATTGGAATCAGCTCTGAAAATGTTTATTAATTCTATTAAACTTTGCATATATAAATACAACTCCCAACATCAAATTTTCTATGCAGCACGCGTCATAGCACAAAAATGTCAACTGCTTTGTTGGTTAATCTTTCCATTGCATAGTTTAATTTGTAACTAATCATGCCACTTTTTAATGATAAATTTGTTTAATTTACGATGAGAAAAATTAAATAAATTAAAGTAAAAATCAGTAAAATGTAAAACGCGAATCTATAAGCTCTTAAATAGAGGCAAACAGAATCTTATCGAATATTTTCATTCAATATCATGAATTTTATTAGCTTCCATACGATTTCATAAAATCCGTATGCGTTCTTCCGCGACCGAATCGATGACCAAATGAGAAACTGATCTCTCGCGGACGTTTGCGACAAGATTTTAAAGCTTTCTATCTTTCGGTAATTCCACGTATTTATCAATCGCTGAGCAAATACTAATTGTGAGACTAATCGAATTAATGATACCGACTGTGATACTACTCCATTATCCATCAGTCCATGGTGGTTTCCTTTCTCCATGGTTTCCTTCCTCCATGGTTCCTCTACCATGGTGCGTCATGAGAAGAATGAGGAGCTCCACACAATAAAAGAAACAGGCAACAGAGAGTGAATAAGAATTTCAACCTATCAGAAATTGTGTATTCCACAATATATGATTTCTGATAGGTTGAAATTCTTATTCTTTGTTTTCAGTTCCTTTTATTGTGCGGAGCCCCTGACTCGTCTTTCTTCTTTTCATCATAATGGCGACCGTTAAGTAAAAATGTGTTAGCACGTGTTGCAAGATTTGAAGTTATTAGATCATAAAAATTTTTGCAAAACTGTTGCGTTATGTTAAACGCAACTATGTTTTTGCAAAAAAATTGTCAACTTTACTGGTTGAATAAGCGTTGCATAATGCAACGCTATCGAGCACTTGCTATCCTATGGCTCTTATTAACTGTATCGTAATCAAATGCTGTTTTCAACATAACAAGTCTGTGGTAAGTAGTAATTCTATTAGAAATCTATAATTAATTAAGAATATTATTTACATTGGCTTTGTTCCCATATTCACTGCTAATGCTGATTTATAGCACAGATGATGTATACTATAAATTTTCAATATTAGCAGTGAATATCGCAACACAAGCAATTCTGTTACTGTTATTATATACAAGTATTTAGTATTAGTATTCTCTAAACTATATTAATCAATAATTAAATTATTATTTTCAAGAATTATTTACAAAAACAAGAAGTTATTGCTGAAGTGTCCCTGCCTCAATCTTCTTATAAAGAAATATCACAGACAGTTCTTAATTTATATCACAAATTGGAATTGGCAAAGTATATTCGGCAGATTGGCTAATACTTGAGGTGTATAGCTGCTATTGAATGGCCATTTGAATCATTATCTATTGGATCGATTGTGACCTGAAACGCTGGATGGAGCAATTTTTGTGATCCAGGATTCCAATTTGCATTTTCTTACACATCTTATAAATAATCTATTGAAAATCTTATTGATTAATATGTTCATTTTCCTAACTACTTGTATGTTGTTTTTTTTGTAAACAGTGACTAATATTCATAGTCGGTTAGAAGATAGTCTTAAATAATGTCTTATAATGGTCTTTGGTTGGTGGTCCGCAGACATGATATTTTAAGATATTACTTAAGACTTTCCCCTGTAAGATCTGATTATGAATACTACTCAAGTCTATTTTTTTTTTAACTTAGTGAAACACGAGCCTATCATGCTGGAAACAGTTTTTGTATCTAAGCCTGTACAAATTATTAAATAAAGATTTTGATAATTAAATGCTGACCTATCTTAACTTATCAGATTAGGGATAGCAAGCCCTTTATTCACCAGTATCAGACTATTAGATCCTCTAGAGGATCCGAAATGTTACTCTATATTCTATTCTTATATAGGAATCATATAAAAAATAAGTGCTTTCGGGAACTGAAGGAGTATTCGCATTACTAATTTGATTTCCAAATTCAATGAGAAGATAAATTTGTTTGAAAATTGATAATAAATTCTATTAAAAGGCGAAGAATTAAAATTATGCAATGTACTAAATTTTAGCAAAAGTATAAATCTCAACATAGGCATAATGTAACTTCGACAATTAATTTAAATAATTGCTTAAATATAAAGTGATAGACATCATGTGGTTGATAATTAAACTAAAGTTACACTTGCGAGCGCTATATTTACATACTAAAATCATAGCATATACATATATAGAATACGAATATAGATATCATTTTATCCTTCATGTCCTCAAACATTAAACAAGGATGAAATGATATGATTGACTTTTGCAATAAAATTAGAAACAAGATCGTTTATGTTAAATACGAAACTATGGTCTGAACGTTAAGAAGTTGAACTATTATATATATTTATATATAATAGTTCATATATAATAGTAGAATATATTATATATATTCATATAAATAAATTAATTTAAGAAATGATAATATTGTATGATATGGTTATTGGACTTTCAACGCAATCAATCTGAAATATTAATAATCCTCCCAAATTCTCAAATTTAAAAAAATTAATGAACTTATTACATGCAAGAGATTTGACTCCCGGCTGAAGCAATATTTTTTGCAATAAATTTATTACAGTTTTTTAAAATTTAGAAAATTTGAAGAGATTATTAATATTTCAGATTGCATTGAAAGTTCGACACAATTATCATTACTGAAATTAATTCATTTATATGAATATATATAATAGTTCAACATCTTAACATTCAGACTGTAGTGGCGTTTCGTATTTAAAGTATTAATATTTTAATGAAATATTTAATATATATATTATAATAGCAGGCAAAATAGATACACTATATGAATCTGGATGCAATCGCTATTAATTTAGTATAATGTGCTCCTTTGCTATCAATCTAGTTTTTCATTTTCTTTCAGAGTATATCTAGAATAGGCATGTCTGTATATTCTTGTATCTATAGGTATATTCTGAGGTGTAGTCTTGTATATTCTGTTTATGAGTATCATTGCTGCTATCAAACTCGCAGTATTTCGTATCTGACATTTCTTAACCTAAACAGTCAACTTTAATCGCTTAATATCTCAGTTCGCGGGGCAGAGCGACACTTTTTTCTGCCAGATTCCTTCATTTCGTACAAAAATGCATCGATTAAGTATATTTTTATCAAAATTTGAGGTAGAAGGAGTCTTTTTAACATTTATCCATTTTTACCAATTTTTACATAATCTCAGATTGCTTATGAAAACAGTTGGATCGTGGATGAAACCATTGGCTGCATTCAGCAGAGTACAACAGTTTTGCAACCGTTTTGATTTTCTACTGAGATTGGACCATTCCTCTTGATTTAAAAGCATAACTCAATCAGCGCGAAGAAAACTTCCAATAGTTGCAAAATAAACGTTCTATTGAACGCAGCTATTGGACTAAACAGTTGAGTGAGCGCTCGCTGTTATTGGTGTATTTTTTTAGATCATCTAATTAGCATTTTAGATCTGGAAGAATACATCAATAGCAGCAAGCGCTCAACTGTCGAGTTCGCTGAATGCAGCCAATGGTTGCGTTCAAACCGGACAAAGCGACTCCGGACACATTCTGTCCTGCTCGCTGAGCGATTGAATGTAATTGGTTGGATCTATAAGTAATAACCAATCGTATTCATTTGCTTGGCGAACAACCTAGCTACTTTATCTGATTTGAAGAACTCATTAGGTGCATCTAGATTCCAGAATATTCCAAAA